>ERZ650304.679-NODE-679-length-15902-cov-7.027450_pt1 | contig 15902 bp, 14 predicted proteins | sample MGYA00376240_ERZ650304 | MGnify/ENA primary metagenome ERZ650304 (study PRJEB26733, sample SAMN07839271) | wastewater metagenome | biome: small river; feature: stream; material: water | place: USA: North Carolina | collected 2016-03-01 ...
GCGCATATTCTGCAGAAAATGGTCATCTCGAGGTCCTAAAATGGGCCCGATCCCAGAATTGCCCCTGGGACGAGTGGACTTGTGCTTGGGCCGCGAAAGGAGGTCACTTAGAAATCCTGAAGTGGGCGCGTTCCAATAATTGCCCCTGGGACCAGTGGACCTGTATTAATGCCGCAACATATGATCAACTAGAGGTTTTTCAGTGGGCTCTCGAACACGGTTGCCCATGGAACTTCCAAACTGCCAAAATCTTATATTGCTCTCCAAGCATTCAAGAATACGTGATGGCTCTTCGTGGGTAGACTAACCGCATCTTCTTTTTTACCACGTCAAGGCACGGTTAACAAAATTGAATGGCCGAACCACAGATACATAAAACCAATGTATTCACTTCCTCAAGAAATTCACCGGGAGATCATCGGATGGCTCGGACCGGAGGAACAACAGATAACGCGACTTACTAGCAGATACTTTACGGAACTCATCTCACCCCAAGTGGTTAATCTTCTGGAATTTGGCGCCGAACACAACATCCTGAGTTACTGCGGGTTGGGGTTGTCCTTAAAAAACCCAACGAAGATGGTCTGTTGGATGGCCGCGAAACGCGGACATCTAGAAGTCCTCAAGTGGGGTCACTCCAATAACTGTCCCTGGGATTCATATACGTGCGCTTGGGCCGCGAGAGGAGGTCACCTAGAAGTCCTCGAGTGGTTGAGATCCAATAACTGCCCCTGGGGTTTAGATACATGCGCTTGGGCCGCGGGAGGAGGTCATCTCGAAGTCCTTGAATGGGCTCACTCCAATAAATGTCCCTGGAATTCGCTGACTTGCGCCACCGCCGCGAGACACGGGCGACTTAAAATCCTGGAGTGGGCGAGATCCCAAGGATGTCCATGGGATAAATGGACGTGTATGTGTGCTGCGGAGGGTGGTCACCTCAAAGTCCTACAATGGGCGCGCTCCAATAAATGTCCATGGGATTCGTGGACTTGCACACGGGCCGCAATGGGTGGACACCTTGAAGTACTGAAATGGGCTCGTTCCAATAACTGCCCCTGGGACGAGTGGACCTGTATTAATGCCGCGAAGTGTAACCAACTAGAAACCCTCCAGTGGGCCATCGAACATGGTTGTCCATGGGACTTCCGAGGCGCACGCATCTTGCAGTATCCGCAGCGCGTTCAAGAATATGTAAAAAGTCTTCGTGGGTGAGAGTTTCGTTCTCTTTCTTTTTTCGCAGGACAAAAAAGAAAGAGAACTAGCCATTACCCACGAAGTTGTAAGACATACCCCCGGATGTTTTCGGGGAGCATCGAAATTTCGACGGTGTCGATATTCCAAGGGCATCCGTTTTCTACCGCGTACTTTAGGACTTCGAGGCGACCGTGAGCCGCGGCATATATGCACGTAATCGTGTTCCAAGGGCAGCCATTGGATCTGGCCCATTTTAGGACTTTGAGGTGACCACCTTTCGCAGCATGAGAACACGTATATGAATTCCAAGTGCATCCTTGGGATCTCGCCCATTTTAGGACTTTGAGGTGACCACCCTCCGCCGCGGCCGCGCACGTCCATTTATCCCAGGGACAATCCTGGGATCTGGCCCATTTCAAGATTTCTAAGTGACCGTGTTTAGCAATTTCATTACAAATTTGTGCTTTCGGATTACCGCGAGATAGTCCGATCTCACAATACTCCAGGATACCGCGTATCGCACCAAATTTCAAAAGATTAACGTAGGCTGGTTGTATAAGCCCCGCAAAATAACGATCCACGTATCGCGTTATCTGTTGTTCCTCCGGTCCGAGCCGTTTGATGATCTCCCAGTGAATTTCTCGAGGAAGCGAATACATTGGTTTTATGTATCTGTGGTTCGGCTATTCAATTTTGTTAACCACGCCTTGACATGGTAAAAAAGAAAATGCGGTTAGTTTACCCGCGAAGATCCGTCAAGTACTCTTGAATGCGTGGAGTGTAATGTGAGGCGTCGACAGTATGTAAATCCCATGGACAACCATGTTCGATGGCCCACCGGAGGACTTCTAGTCGGTCATGCTTCGCGGCATTAATACAAGTCCACTCGTCCCAGGGGCAGTTATTGGAACGAGCCCACCCATCGCGGCTCTTGTACAGGTCCACGAACCCCAAGGACATTCTTGGGATTTCAACCACTGGAGGACTTCTAGGTGACCACCTTTCGCGGCTCTACCGCACAACGTCGAATTCAAAGGAAATCCCTCGCGGATTAACCATTTGAGTGCTTCGAGGTGGCCATTTCTCGCAGTGTTCGCGGCCATACTTGGGTGAGGTTCATATTCTCGGGACTTCATCCATTCGAGGATACTTATATGGCCGTGGTCCGCAGCAACCCAACATAGTCTCACATCGCTATCGCCCCGCGACTGTCTAATCTCACAAAACTCCACCACTCCGTGGATTGCCCCAAATTCCAAAAGGTTTACTCGGGCAGGCCCAATGAGTCCAGCCCAGTAGCGACTGACGATGCGTTGAATTTGTCGTTCCTCGGGTGCGAGCCAGGCGATTACCTCTCGGTGAATTTCTCGAGGAAGTGAATACATGTTATTGTCATGGGCGTAGCCAGTTCATTTTTTCAGGAACCCAACAGTTCAAAAAAGAAGAAATCAGTTTATTCGCAAAGAATTACCACACATTCTTGGATATGCTGCGGGAACCCAGAAATGTCATCAGTCCAAATATCCCGGTGATAGTTCTCGTCGAGAGCCCATCTCAATAATTTGAGGTTGTTATTGCAGAGAGCCCACTGAAGAATTTCAAGTCGTTCGTAACTTACAGCGTCAAACAACGCCATTCTATTCCAAGGACAACCTTGGGCTATAGCCCACCGAATAACTTCCAAGTGACCGTTTTCCGCAGCGCATACGCACGTCCAACAACTCCAAGGACATCCTTGAGAACGAGCCCACTTTAGGACTTCTAAGTGACCGTTTTGCGCAGCACGCTCGCACGTCATTTCATTCCATGGGCAACCGTTGTCTCGAGCCCACTGGAGGACTTCGAGATGACCGTTTTGCGCGGACCAAGCACATGTACATGCATTCCAAGGACATTCTTGGGATCTAGCCCACTGGAGAATTTCTAAGTGACCGTGTTCAGCGGCCTTATCGCAAATTTGTTTTTTTGAATTGCCACGAGATAATCCAATCTCACAATATTCCAGGATGTTGTGCTTCGCCCCAAATCTCAAAATGTTGACATCTGTTGGCTGGATGAGTCCCGCCCAGTATTGATCGACGAGTCTCTGCATTTGTTGCTCCTCGGGGGCAAGCCAAGCAATTATCTCTCGGTGAATTTCTCGTGGAAGTAAGTTCATGTGGCTATTGGGACTGCCCATTCATTTTTTAAGATCTCGCAGGCTCGCGCAATAGTCGTTGGGTCGCGACTTCCCCACACAACTCGCCGATGAAAATGTCACGTTCTTGCCAAACGGAGAGTCGAGGCGGGTCTTTTCCAGAGTGAAGGTTCTCGCGGGGTATGTGATTTTCCGGTAGTTCATGATGCCAGAGGGCTGGTTGCTCACTGGGAAGTTATAAAGCAACGCTTGAACGTACACCGCTACTAATAAAGAGATCATATCGGGTATACTTTCCCGCGGGAGTCTCACGTTGCGAAAAAGAAAAGACTTGCTTCAAGCGTAAAGAGAAACTATGGCGAGATCGTCACAGTTTTTCAACGCGTGACTTAAATCACAAGGAGTGATAGGTAGTTTAAATTCGAGCGCCAGCTTGACACATTCGACGTGCCCGGACTTGATACAGTGAACGTGTAATAGAGAAGGAAGTTTCTCCCCGGACAGTATTAACTCGCGAAGAAACTTGGCGTTGTTTACTTTCAAAGACTCTCGAATCGCATATTTTTTGTCGTACCTCACATCGTGTAGTCGCTCCGTGTATCCACCCCCAGAACGGATCCACACGTTCAACAGGTTGTCCTTGCCGCGTAGTCTACCGAGTAACTCGGCCTCAACGGCGTCCTCGCCCAATGTGGCTTTTAGCCGCGCGTACGCCGCAGGTTTATTTATGCTAACGGCCAATCGCATGACGCTGTCGAAGGTGAACAACCTAGCGATGTCGGAGATGTGCTGTATCAACACCTCGTCGAACCGGTCATATGTTTCGCCTATGATTCGAGACTGCGGGTGGTTCACGGCTCTAACGGAAAAGTCCGCGATAAGTTCCTTCATTCGGCAACTAGTTAAATCAACCATGGATATACTGGTTTCGGCCAGGAACCATAGATATCCCGAAGTTACCGCGGAACAGTATGCGCGATCCGCTACGTTGGACCAATGGCAATCTAACCGCACTCTAGCCTCTAGAAGCGCCGGAAACAATTCGGGGGTATCGAGGCCACACTTAGCCATTTTACGGTGATCTTCCAAGCCGTGTATTACTCGAATATATACCCCGGCGTGATCCTCGGCGATGGCCTTTGCGAGATACCGCACATACGTTTTTGGTGGAATGCCGTATACCGGTGAGTAGTCGTCGACGAGTCGCGTAGCTCTACGCATACTTGGGAACTCACCACGCCTGAGAGCGAGCACGTCGTTGATTTTCTCGTACACCTCGGGGAATTTGACCCGCAAGATATCCATTAGTTCCGGTAGCCTAGGGTCCGCCACGACTGCCGAATAGAGTACTTCACGCGGTACCTTATCGAAAACCCGCGAGTCCAAGAATTCCCCGCGGAGAAGTGTTTCTAGCGCGGATGTCACGGACATATATGGTCGTTGTCCCAGTTTTTTAGGTAGTGTCTGGATCGTGGTATTGGAAACAAAGAGGGATATCATTCCCACGACCAACAAAATACCATTTGAAATGATGGTCTGGACGATGTATCCATTATGGCCAAATACATCTGCGCAGGCGTACTCGCTTCGTACGCTTACATTCAACATCTCGAAAAGCTCTCGCCGCCACCAAGCCCTGCGGACTTAGCAAAGGGGTCCGTGATCACGGACGTGACGCCGGTTCTAACTCGAGCTCTCATAATTTCGGAGAACATATACGCTCTCGCGCAAGATACGCGTTATTCAACGAACAAGAACTTTTTGGACGCGGGGTTACGGTACAACAGCGTGATACTGTGTAGGGTTGGTCACTTCTTGGGTCACCGCAACCGCGACGCCTGCACTATTGCCGGGGATCGCGGAAACCTTCGGGCACTAAAATGGGCCGTGGCGCGCGGGTACCCGTATGGGGATTTGGCAGATTCGGACCGCATTCATTTTGGAGACGAGCGGATTCTGCAATACGTGCAAACACTCAGGGGTGAGTGAGAGTGCGTTTATTTTTTGTCCCGTGAGACTCCCGTGAGACTTCCCCCGGGGGTTTACGGTAAAAAAGAAGAGAAGACTCGCTCAAATGTACAGATTCACGATGGCGAGATTGTGACATTCGAACAACGCCTGATATAAACCTTTTTGAGTAATTGGTAGGTCAAACTCGAGGGCCAGCATGACACACTCGACGTGCCCAGACTTAATGCAATCCGCGTGCAATACCTGAGTATGGAGCTTTTCACCCGACATTATGAACTCGCGAAGGAACTTGACATTGTTTACTTTCAGGGCTTCATCGAGCATGTGACTTCGGACGTATCTCGGGTCGCGCAGTTGTTGGGTATACCCTCCACCCGAACGAATCAATGAAGTTGCCTGGCGACCGCAAAGACGGCCGCGATCCAACTCAAGTAAGGATGTTTCAAAGAGCGAGGCGCCAACGGCAGCTCTTATCCGCGCGTATATTGCGGGTTTATCCAATTCGCAAGCAAATGACATAATACTATCAAGCGCGAACAGTTTGGTTATTTCAGGGATGCGTTGCAACAGGATACCCTCGCTGCCAACGGCATTTGTGATACACGCCCTACGGGATGGCGACGCTCCCGCAGTTCTACTCGAAAAGTCAGCCACGAGGATCGCCCACCGGTGATCGGGCAGGCGATTTATTAGTATACCCGTCTCAGCCAGGAACCACATGTAACCCGAAGCTACCGCGAGCAAATATATGTTTTCCGGGACTTTGTCCCAGTCACAACTCAACGACAATCTACTCTCTAACATTGCCGGGAATAGTTCGGGGGTATCGAGCCCGTGTTTAGCTATTTTGTCGCCGGCCGTTAGAATAGATACAATGCTCCAATACGCATGACCATGTTTTGGAACGGTACTGAGGTATCTCACGTACGTTTTTGGCGGAATGCCGTATCTCGGCGAGTAGTCGTTGATAATACTATCGGCCCGATGCACGCTTGGAAACTCACCGCGTCTGAGAGCGAGCACGTCGTTGATTTTTTCATAAGCCTCGGGGAATTTAACCCGCAAGATATTCATGAGTTCTGGTAACCGGGGGCCTGCGACGGCCACGGCCATCGGGTAAAGAGTGTCGCGGGGTATCCGATTGAAGTTTCTAGGTTCAACTGTCTCCCCGTGAAGAAGCCCTTCCAATGACGCGTAAGCGAAGTTGTTGTTTAGCCGCGCGGGCGTACTTTTGAAAATGTCCATATATACCCGAATGAGGAGTTGTTCGCGCACGGTGTTAGTTAGCGTGAGCGAAGGAGCACCTTCGGCCGCCAGGTATTTCCACCGGATGAATATGACCGGACGAGCCGCCGCTGACACGGTCACACGCGTAGCAATGAGCAACGACACGGCGCTGACGAGATCTAACCGCGAGAGGATCTCATTCTCTAGGATTTCAAGCGGGATGCACGCAAACAAGTTAACCACCGACATGTAGATTTATATTTCTGTGGGACTTCAAATCATTTTTTGGGGCTGTCGTGGCAAAAAAGAGAGAAGACTCGCTCAATAGCCGAGAGTCCTCAGGCACTTGGTGGTGCGGGCCGAGTAAGCCGACACCCTTTGTGATACACGCCTTACGGGACGACAATAATCTCGCGCCGGTTTGAAAAGTCAGCCATGAGAATCTCCCACCGGTAATAAGACAAATTACGTATTATTGGCGCGCCTGTTTCGGACAGGAACCACAGGTAACCCGAAGCTACCGCGGGAGAGTACACGCTTTCCGGGACTTTGGACCAATTACAAGTCAATCGAGCACCGGCCTCTAACATTGCCGGGAATAGTTCGGGGATATCCAGGCCATGTTTAACTGTATCGTCAGTATAACGCAGCATCGCCGAGATATGTGCGTTCATAATCCCATCCTCAGCGGCAACGCATTTGGCGACATATCGCGCATATGTTTTTGGTGGAATACCGTATCTCGGAGAATAGTCATTGATGAGCAGGCTGGCACGATGCATGCTCGGAAAATCGCCGCGTCTGAGCAGGAGTATGTCGTTGATTTTCTCGTACGCCTCGGGGAATTTGACCCGCAGGATATCCATGAGTTCTGGTAGCCGAGGACCTGCGACGGCTACGGCCGCCGGGTAAAGAGTGTGGCGTGGTATTCGATTGAACGTACGAGGTTCGACTACAGCCCCGCAAAGAAGCTCTTCCAAGGACCTGTAAGCAAAGTCATTACCGACGAGGTCTAACCGCGAGGGAATCTCATTCTCTAGGATTTCAAGTGGGAGGCGCGCAAACAAGTTAACCACCGACATGTATATTTATGTTTCTGTGGGATTTCAAATCATTTTTTGTGGCCGTGAGAACTTGTCACAAAAAAAAGAGAAGACTTGCTCAATAGCCGAGAGCCCTCAGGTACTTGGTGGTACGGACCGAGTAAGCCGACATGTCCCCTGGGGTCCAAGAGCAGCCAGATTCAATCAAGTATCGTAGAACTTCGAGACGTTCCTTCTTGGCCGCGGCTTCGCAAACGGGCCCGCTCCAAACGTAAGTTACCCCCGCGGTATCTTTGAACCATTTGAGAACCTCTAAGCACCCCCGCGATGCGGCGGTTTCGCTCAAGCACTTATCCCAGAGAGGCATGTCACCCGACACGCTCCTCAACCACTCGAGGACTTTGAAATGACGCTTATGTATCGCTTTACAACATACGTACATGTCCCATTCGGGTACTTGTTTTCCGCGAGCCTCCCTAAACCACACGAGGACCTCCAAGTGACCCTCGGTCGCTGCCATTTTAGTCACGCGGTACTCCCACTGGAACCGCGTTTTTTCGTCTTGGTCCGGTACTACTTCCTCCCAGTGCCACTTGAGGATGTCGAGGTGTCCGTGCGATGCCGCCCGTTTATGTATGTGGAAGTCGCAAGTGCTGAGTTTCACACCGTCGCGAGATTCCGCAATGTTACGTATTAGCTCGCCCCGTAACCATTTAACGACCTCCAGGTGGCCCATCTTCAAGGATATTTGAAGAGTACATGCTTCCCACTCGCGGTTAGCGCTTTCCATGTCCGGGGAATCGTCGGAAAGCATACTCTCTCTGATCCAAGCGAGTACCTTCACGCTCCCGGTGTCTGCTGCTTTTTTATAGATGTGAGTCTCCCATTTGCAGATTGCGATTCTGCGTTTTTCTGGACCGAAAGCTAACCCAAGATTGGCCTTCATCCACTCGAGGATTTCGACCCTCTCCGCCTTGACGGCTTTCATGGCCGTTCGATCGTTCCAAGGGCAGCCGTGTTCACGCGCCCACTTCAGGATTTCTAAATGGCCCTTCCTGGCCGCATGCGTGCACGTGCCTTCGTTCCAAGGACAAACGCCGGGACGGTTCGTCCCGAAGTGGCCTTCTGCCGCCAAGTTCGGCTCACCTCTTAACCACTTTAGGACTTCCAGATGACCGCCGCCGGCAGCCGCGGCACAGACGCCCGAATCCCATCGAAAGTTGTTTACTCTCGCCCAAGCTAAGATTTCCACGTGACCGTGTAAAGCCGCGAGAACGCATATAAACCGCTTGTCGTTGTTTCTGAGCAACCCAATTTTGCAAAGTTCTAAGGAGCCATGTAACGCCCCATATATTAGCAAGTTTGCTTTCGCGGGTTCTATAAATCCCGCAAATCGCCTACATGTTAACCGCAACGTCTGCGCAAACTCGATACTACCGCGGGAGGTTATCTCTTGTATAATTTCTCGAGGAAGTGCGTACATTTGATTACTATTGGGGTTGCGCCTTCATTTTTTTACACAATCCCGGGAAAAATTTGCTGACGGCAATTGCTATTTCTGATAATATTCTCCCGCGAGTGAGTCAATTACTTCTTGTTTTCTTGGATAATCGTCCGGTATGAGTTTGAGCAGCTCCGGAACAGTCAACCGTTTATCGTGTTCAGTAGTACACCCCTGAATAATATCTCGGAACACATCCGTTCTGAGATCCTCAAGGCAAACCTCTTCCCACACAAGCAGGAATAAGTAGTAGTCGCAGCCCTGGGATATAGTCCAATCATCTATGACCGTATCCTCGATATTAAACAGAGTAAGAGCGCGATACCTATCATGCAGCACGTTTTCTGGATTGACCGAACCGTCGGGATTCATCACCGGGCGATTCCACATGGAATGACCATAGTCTGGAGCGCGTGGATGCTTATATACTTCCACGAGCGCTGCGATTAGTTCGTGTCGCATAACTCTATATATCCTTCCGGGCGCATTACACGCGTGATCGAGGTGGTGTGCGCAGTAGACCGCGAAGTTGACAGCGTCCACCAGTGGGTAGTTCGCGAGAATGTCGTCCGTGGATGACCATTTAGTTATGCTGTAATCGACGTCGAGATCAGGCGCATACTTCTCAAATAACCTTCGGGACGTCTCAACAAGATTATGCTCAACCAAACCGGGAGCCACGGTATAGCACTCGGTGTGATTGAACAAGAAACTTAACAGTTCCCAACTTTCCGAAAGTATGATTTTGTGCAGCGGTATAGTCGACCCAGTATAATCTATGTAACCATCATCATCGGAATGCGGTTCCGGCACGAGTTTGAAGTTCGTGAGCCAAAAATCTATCTCTTGTTCGTTTTTCGGGGCATCACCCTCGATGAGCCGTTGTTTAGTCTCTTCGCTGAGATACATATATAAACAAGCGAGACCGCGGCTTTAGTGCGTGTTAACTTTAAGTCCAACCGTATTGAAACGCTTACATAGTTAGCTGCAGTCCGGACAGTCGTTTGTTTGTAAACCACGGTGTGAAATGCACGGGCTCCTCATATCCACGAGGGACCAACATTGTCGTTTGCGGCAGGTCTCACAGAAACTCAGCATGTCCCCGGTATAGGTGATTTCCAGGTCACCACTGCGACAATCCCTGCACTTGGCAACCCTGCAGAAGTCACACCGCCTAGTTTTCTTACCGCAGGAGCATCGAAAGTCTCTGTAGTTTGTGTACGCTGATTTAGGCATTATGAGTGATTGACCGGGTGGCTTTATGACAAGTACTCCTCTCACCCCGCGGTAAACAAACCCTTCTTTTGTTCGAGATTGCTAGTTGAACTGGCCATGTATGAGAATAAATAAGCATGGACACTCTCCCGCGGGAAATCCACAAAGAGATAGTCTCTTGGCTCGCCCCCGAGGAGCAACAGATGACCCGCCTCGTCGGCCGATACTGGGCTAGACTCATCGAGCCGGCCCGAGTAAACCTTTTGGAATTTGGGGCTTGGCATGGTATTGTGGGTTACTGTGAGGTTGGACTATTGCGAGGGGATAGTCCTTCGGGGGTGTATAGCATTGCCATACACCGAGGGCATTTAGGTGTAGCCGTATGGGCGAGATCACGAGGTCAACCATGGGATGAACGCACATGCTCTTGGGCTGCAGGAAATGGACGTCTCGAAATTCTTAAATGGTTGAGAGGAGATTTGAATTTTCCTACTTCGCAAAGTGGGAAAATTACTTCGGAGAGGAGCGAAAACACGGTATGTCCTTGGAACGAAACCACATACCATGTAGCCGCGTTGAATGGTCACCTCGAAATCCTCAAGTACGCGCACGAGTCGGGATGTCCTGGGAATACGGTGTGGACGTGCGCGAACGCCGCGATGGGTGGGCACCTCGAAGTCCTCAAGTGGGCAAGGTCCAACGGCTACCCTTGGGACGCGGAAACATGCACCTCCGCGGCAAAGTTTGGCCATCTCGAAATCCTTAAATACGCGCACGAATCAGGTTGTCCTTGGGATGCGATGACGTGTTATACCGCTGCATGGAGGGGCCATCTCAAAGTCCTCAAATACGCGCACGAGTCAGGTTGCCCTTGGGATTGTCAAAACGCCGACGTCAGGGAGTTTCCTAAAAATACGCGAAGGTATGTTTTGCAACTGCAGGGATTAGGCGGCACACCGACAGTGGCGTCTGGCGCCACCGCGAGGAGATGGTGATGCTGTGCTTTTTTCGACCCACAAAAAAAGATGCTGACTATGCCCTACGCCAACCCGTTCTCCCGCTCCTTTCTCAAATAGTACGAGTGGGTGAATTCACCATGATTGGTGCATTGAATATCTTTCAAATACTCACTTATTTTAGGACTGTCCTTTGACAAGCTTAAAGCCGTCACACATGTCGCGTACGACATATTAAATTTGCGAAATTCCTCCACGCTGTCGCCGCTAATAATACCGTGGTCTCGATTGGTAAATATTCTCGTTCTTGGTTTCAACGTCGAATCTCCAAGAGTGTATCCAGCATTATACAATGACCAACGAATTCTTGGTGAATCGTATGTCTTGGTTAGAGTATGGTACACGATGCAATCATCTACGGTTAACCGCGGATTAGCTTTCTCAAATAAGATGTGGTCGTCGGATATTATTGCAGACAGGCTGATACTGCGTCGCATTTCCGGGGATGTAACCTCAGGCGCTGTGGACCACCAACTACTTAGGGACATTGCGCGCATATCTGGCTGTGACCGTGTGTTTTTATATGCGATTGGCCGGGTGACTTCATAACGGAGGCGCAAAAAAAGAAATAAACCACCTGCGGGAAGCTCAAGCGAACAGATTTATGATGTTCCTCGAGGTGCACGAGACCATCAGTATCTGGATTCTCCGTGGGGAGATCGTTATGTTACGCTCCAGAAGGACAACTAGACATTCCGCGCGACCTAGTTTAAAGCAAGGCCTGTACAGCGAATCGGCGAGACCGGCGTCGAACTCCAAAGTTGGATTGTCCTGCAGGCACCCTCGGAGAAACGCCGAGTTGTCGTATTGGATGCACCACCTCAATAAGTCGACGCAACCCGCGCGTAGATGCCGGTACGCTGCGCCACTCGCAACGTACACGCGCGAGCTGTCCGGGGTCGTTAGTCGAGTAAATGCCTCGTCGCCTAATAGCCCTCGCAGCGTTGTCGCCGTTTGTACCATGTACTGTTTATTGTAGCGCGATTTTATCATTTCGAGGGCTCCGTAAGGGCCGCATATTTTTATGACATCGCCGAGACGTCTGTTAAGCCGGGAACCTTCCATACATCCAAACCTATCCGCGGACATATAATCGCCGAGTGCTTCTACGCGCGGGACCATGTCGGCCACGAGCTCGTCCCACCGTAAGTCGTTGACGCTGCTGAAATTACCGTGACCTGCATAACCTGTATATTCTGGTATTAGGAACCACATGTAGCCCGACCGCAGCATGTGCTTATAAACCGCAATAGGGACATCATTCCACGAGCGATATTTGGGTAGATTCACAACAATTCGTTTTTCCAGTAGCAAGTCCACGGCGCCACAGCATCGAATAGGTTTTTCGTGGTACCGATTACTTATGATGCGCGCGGCATCAGAATCCGAGATGATCCCCGCCGCGACACCGTCGAACACATACTCGAGGAACGACTGTTCGGGTACGTATCTAAACGATCCTCCGTATCGTATGATCAACGCGACATCGCACAGATTCGGGGTTTGCCCGGCCATGAGCATCCCCAACGGCCAAATAGCTAGCGCTTTAACACTGAGGTTTTTGATGTCACATCCCAACGTGATAGCCATGGCGAGGTCACGCGGGTCGGATATTCTTGGGATCTTTCCATCGCATACTGCCTCATATACATCATCTGAGGGGTTTGTCTCGCGCAGCTTACAATTGAACGACTCGAGTACCCGTTTTTCGGCGGGGTCCCGCGCTTCCATCTTGAGGGTTATGTTACCCCGCGCACCCACGGGATGTTTCCAGCGAATGAATAGCTTGGGGCGGACGGCCGCCGAGACAACCAGGCCGCAGGCCATAACTAACGCGGTTCCACCCACCGGGGATAACCGGCGCAGAATTTCATTCTCTAAGATCTCCGCGGGTAAGCACGTAAAGAAGTTGCCTCCTCGGACCGACCCACCGGACTCAATCACGGGCTCCTCCTCGGTTTTGTCGCGGCGAGATGAAACGCGTGGTGATGAGCGCGGGATACATGCTGGCGGTTTAATCGAATCCCATTCAATTACATCATACATGTCTTCGGGGAACCTCGGACTGCGAGAACCGGGCCGAGGGCTAAGTCTTCCTACCACGCTGACCTCCTCGAAACCAGACGATCCCGCATGCGAATTCTCGCTCTCGTCGTTTGAACGCGATGTCATGTTCTCGTACTCCATAATGTGTTATCCAAGACACCCGTCAATCATTTTTATATGCGAGTTGACCAAAAAAGAACAGAACCCTTCTCAGAGTAGTTCCAACGCGGCCACCATGTCAACGTTTGGGCACCGAAGTATTTCGCGACGAAATTTCCTGGGGTTTATCTCATACCCGCGCTCGATCATGACACTCAAACCAAACAAGCTTCCTCGCCGAATGCACTCCGCGATAATCTCGCGTTGGTCAGACGGGAATATCTCGTTGCTCGCCACAAGGTCACGGAAGAACGAGTTGTTCCCATAGTGAAGGGCGTACTTTGCAGGGTTAACAAGCCATCGAAGTTTAACCTTCGAATAATCCCCTCCTGCGGCTACGTATATAGCCAAATTACGGTCTTTGAGAGCAGCATCGGTCACCAACTTTAGAATGGCCTCTTCGCCAATAGTATTGTACAAAGCGCGAGCCATCGAAATGAATCCTTGTTTGCGCGCGTTCCTTCTAGCTGTTTTCAATACGATCTCCGCACCGAATAGAACGACGAAACCCGGGATCATGCGAGCAAGCACATCCACACTCGCACGTATAAAAGTGCCGGGGTATGGGAGCGTTTGCCCGTTTAACCTCGGCGTAAAATCGGCTATGGTCAATTTCCACTTCGCGGGAATTAAGTTATCATAGCTTATGTTGTCTCGTAACCACCAAAGATATCCCGAGGCCGCTGCGTCCTTGTAGACGTAGGTGGGTCCAGACTGTAACAACCCAGTACATTGTACCCTATGCTCTAGAAGTTTGGCGCAGATTAGCGTTCGGTTGCTCGTGGTTTTTTGAAAGTGTTGTGTCAAGTAACCATCTATATCGCGGTCACTCACTATCCGTGGGCTCCCTTGAAGTAAGAACTCCATTAAGGTCTTCTCGTCTACGCCAGTCAGCATACGCCGATACATCACGGTTTGATCCAAGAACGAGGGATCGCTAGGAATCTCTCCCATCATTAGCATCGCGTGAAATACAGAGTCACTGTTTAGAGTATGTGGGGTTATTATCCCACGGCAAGGGCCTCGACGTATCATCGATTGAAACATAACGTAGTCCACGGCGTCGAGCACAGCGCTACTTCCGTGCGAGGGCCCGAGTTCCATGCGCAAGTACAAAGCATCTGCGGGATTGTCCTCGTATATTATCTTACCCACTAAATAGGTTATGAGAGACGTGTCGCACGGCTCGCGCGACCTCGCGGTAAGGGTGATTTTCTTACGGGTACCCGCACGTATGTGTTTCCAGCGAATATATATGGGTTGTCTTCGCGATGGAGGAATCTGTAGGCCAATGGCCAACGCCAACGACGCTATGCCTGGTGGGCTCAACCACCTAAAAATCTCTTTTTCCAAGATTTCCACGGGCAAGCGCGTAAAGAAGTTGTCTCCTCGGGCAGAATCGGCTGTTAGTTCCATAGTATGTGATTATCTACCGGGGTAAATCATTTTTACAACCCTCCCATCCCCCCACAACAAAATTGAACAGCTGGACCACCAACATATAAAACCAATGCATTCACTTCCTCGAGAAATCCACCAAGAAATCGCCGGATGGCTCGAACCAGAAACCCAACAGATAATCCGACTTACCAGCCGGTACTGGGCTGGATTGATCAAACCACGCGACGTCAATCTTTTGGAGTTTGACGCGACACGCGGTATCCTGGAGTATTGTGAGATCAGACTACCTCGCGGTAATTTGAAAATGCATGTATTCGTTACGGCTGTGCAAAACGGTTACTTAGAAGTCCTCAAGTGGGTCTGTTCTGAAGGTTTTCCGAGCGGCGTTCGGAGTAGTAGCGATTGGTGTTCTCGAGCTGCACGATATGGTCACCTCGAAATCCTCCAGTGGTTGAGATACCAAGACTTTCCGTGGGATTCGGATACATGCGCTTGCGCCGCACTATATGGTCACCTAGAAATCCTAAAGTGGGCTAGAGGATATTTGGATTTCCCCGCTTCGCGAAGTGAGGGAATCAACCCGGAGAGAAACGAAAACACGATGTGTCCTTGGGATGAATGGACATGTATCTGGGCCGCGCAAAAAGGTCATCTTGAAGTCCTAAAATGGGCTTTATCCCAAGAATGTCCCGGGGATAAAGAGATGATATGTACTTGGGCGGCGATATATGGACACCTCGAAGTCCTAAAGTGGGCCAGATCTCAAGGATACCCGTGGTGTGCGTGGACGTGCGCTGGGGCGGCGGAAAGCGGTCACCTTGAAATCCTCCAGTGGATCCGAGGAGCTTTGGATTCCCCCACTTCGGGGAGAGACGAAAGCACGCTATGCCCGTGGGATGGAGAAACATGTCACATGGCCGCCTGGAAAGGTCACCTTGAAGTCCTCCAGTGGGCTCTCGACAACGGCTGTCCTTGGGACTATCGGGACGTCG
>ERZ650304.680-NODE-680-length-15900-cov-5.926475_pt1 | contig 15900 bp, 30 predicted proteins | sample MGYA00376240_ERZ650304 | MGnify/ENA primary metagenome ERZ650304 (study PRJEB26733, sample SAMN07839271) | wastewater metagenome | biome: small river; feature: stream; material: water | place: USA: North Carolina | collected 2016-03-01 ...
TCTTTCGGCTTCCTAAGTGGGGATGACAGGAATTGAACCTGCACACCTTGCGGTACTAGATCCTAAGTCTGGTGTCGTCTAGAGAGTGGTGGGGTACGTCAACCATCCTGCAGAGCGCCCTAGGTTGGGAGACATACGCCCACCGGTTGCGGCGCTGTTCACTCTTGCCCGACGAGTCACAATAGTCCCCAAGCCGAAATGGATTTATTTCGCATGGAGGCTCCACTTATCCCCTCAGAAGTGAAGCCCGGACTATGTTGATTGATGACCTGAATGAACTGACTTCGGAAAGGCAGTTGGACCCAGGCACGGAAGCAAACTATCGTCGATCGATTCGCAACTACTCGCTGTTCATCGGACACTCAGCCGAACGCGCGGATCTATCCGAGCCACTAGTCAACGACTGGCTCAAGCATCTCGAAGCATCCTATAAGCCGAGAACGGTAGTAGGCCACAAACGGGGCATCACCGTACTGTGGAACTGGTTGGCTCAGCGCAACGCTGTCACTCACTACAATCCCAACCGGCTCCGTAAGATCCGGGTGCCCCGTAAACCACCCGTTGCATGGTCCGTCACAAATGTGGTCGCGCTACTCCAGGCAGCTAACCAACTGACTGGCACTTTGAAATGCGGCCTGAAGGTTTCCGAACTCATGAACGCATGGGTCTCGGTTGCCTACGAAACTGGCTTGCGGCCCAAAGACATGATGCTAATGAAGCACTCGTCGATTGTCGGCAACCATGTGTTCATCGTTCAGAACAAAACCCAGCAGCCCCATATCTGCACGTTATCGCCGTCGACATTAGCCGCGGTTGGCCGGCTAAAACGAGAAGGCTGTGAGTTTGTTTTCGGACTGCCAAAGAGCACCATGCGGAAATACGAGCTCAGGCTTTTTGAATTGGCGGAAACTTTTGGCTTTAGCAAGCAGAAGGGGCAGTCGGTGGGTACACTACGGAAAACCCACGGAACCGAGGTAGCACGCACGCACGGCCTGCAAGCTGCTGCGCAAGCCCTGGGGCACATCAGTGGCACCCAGATTGCGAGAGACCACTACGTTCAACCTGACGCACTGGCGCTACCGCCAACGCCACCGGAAATCGACTATGGACAACTCGGCTCAACTGGAACGGGAACGAATAATCAGCCTGCTGCGGGCTGAACAAAAGATTGTTGACGATCAACTGTCTGAGATGTTGATCGAACGATTGATCAATAAGATCAACGCCCTGCCGCCTGAACCGGATTCAGCGCGGCAGGAACTGTCTAGCGACTAGAGTCCGTCGCCCTTCGTTGGCTTCCTCTCCACCCTGCGCGACTTACTGACCTGCGGCGGTCTGTCGTTCAGCTCTTCAGGGATAATCCAGAAACCGCCGCCCTCTATCGGTTCAGTTGTGTAACTCGAGTATCCGAGTTCCTGACAAGCTTCAATGAAATCATCTTCGTCTGGATCGACCGGTTTGACTTTGAACTTTTCATCTCCCCACTGCTCCCACTTCCATATGATACCCCGGCGCTCGGCTGTCTCGTGTTCGCCGCGGTAGACCTCTTCCAGAGTGAAGGTGAATTCTTTGGCGTACATGTTCTGACCGTACCAGCCAGCTGCGGCCGTCCAGCCTGGCACTTCTGTCCATGCAAACATGTTGCGGTCGAGTTCATCCATCACCGGGAGCCAAACAATCATCGGGGAACCTTAGAGTCTTCATGGGGCGCGCAGCAACGAAACGCTGCCTAGGGATGCTCTCGAAAGAGACTCTGGCAGCGCTGCGTTTGTATCAATCTGTCGGCCCGGATTATAACCGCTTCCGCTAGCCCTTGCTGAGCTCGGCTTGTATGTCGGTCAGCAGTTCGCCGTATCGGGCGCGGGCTTCTACGCCGTCCAGGGCCCGAACAACGCGTTCCAATAGCAGCCGCTTGCGCTCGTCCGATCGGACTAATTTGTCGTGGCTATCGGGCAGGACAAAAAGAGTTCCGCCGGCCATTCGACTGTCCATCACTCTGTCTCTGCGTGGCGGCGGTGGTGGACTTGCTACCCATGGTTTTGATGGATCCCGGAAGCTTGGCTCGCCTGGCTTAGGTATCGGTCGTGGTTCTTTACTGCTCATGCTCGGTTTCCTCTATCGGCCTCACTAATAGCGGTACACTCGGCACACAATCGCCATCGCTGGTAACCCAATAACTTCCAGCCACATCGCAGAAGCCAACGTGAATGCCGGTAGATTCGGCCTCTATGATCAACAGTTGGTCGTACTGCTTGTCGTACACATGCGGGATCTTCCAGCCCAGTTCCATGAGCTTCTGGACCCTATCAAACACGTCGAGTAGCAAGAGGTGCGTTGCTTCCGCCGTATTAGAATCCAGCATCTTGGCTATCCCCAGACTGTCTCAGTCCGCACCTCGTACAAATCGACTCTCGGCCGCTCAGCCGATCTCTTAGTTCCGCGATCTCTTTGGCCAGTCGTTCGGCCTCATGCTTGGCTGAATTCAGTAGTTGCGCATACGTAGGAGTTTCCATCGAGTCTACGGTACCATTGGCGATGATCGCTGCAACCTGTGGCCATGTACCGTTGGACTGCGCTAGTTCCTTCAGCCGCTCGTATCGCTCGGCCCACCACTGCTTTCGGAATTCAGCTGATCGCTCTAACTCTTCAATGCGGCCGATCATCTCGGCTACGTTGGCGTCGGCAATCGTTTCGTACTCGGCTATCCGCCCTTTGGACTGTGCGCATGACACGCACCAGACGCGGCCTAGCTTGCGTTCGCAAATGACCAGCGATGCAATGTTCTTGGCCGGCGGCAGCCACTGCAGTTCATTCTCTGCAAGCCATATCGAATAGGTCCGCTGTTGGCACTCTTCGCACCGCATGCCATTGATGCCTGCGTACACTGGACTTAGATGGAAAGCGTAACGTAGATCGCTCATTGCGGTAAGTCTTCAATCCTCTCTGGCCAGCGTGGCGACACATTCGCATTTACGCCCAGTGTCCTCATGGTGCATGGCCTGCCGGCTGCTATTTCCGACATCTGCCATGCCTCGCAAGTATTGTCTTTAGGAATCAGATTCCCGTTGAGATAGATAGCCGTTTCGGCGCTATTGTCACACACCAAAACAAACTCGGCCAATGGCTGACCGCCGCCGTCCCTAGTCTGCATCGGCCAATCCGATAGGACTGCTTGAAAGTCCTTCATGGTCTTATAGCTCAGTATCGTATCTGGGTCGCCCATTGCGTCCTGCATGGCCTGCTCGAGCTTCCCAAGTCTGATCTTCAGTTGGTCGCGCTCGAATCGGATGGCTTCGATCTCTTCGTAGTTAATTGGTACGAATGGCCCTTTGAGTATCCGCGTATCCTGCGAACCGCATTTCTTACACAGAACGGCCGGCACAATGTTGTCTGTGTGCATGGCTACGTTTCCACAGTCGAAGCACTTTCGTTGATGTTCAGCCATCCTGTAACCCGTCCCTTCTATGGTCGTTGCGTCCTAATTGGAATGACTGCCTAGCCACTTCCAATAGCGTCTTACTCAAAAATGCTTTCATCGATTCGTCGTAAGCGTCCGGATGTTGCGCTCGCTGTGCTGCGTCCAGTGCTTCGCCGTCTGCCTCATCAAGTCCATCAAGAATCGTTTGCGTGGCAAATCCAATCAGTTCATCGAAAACTGTCGGCTGCCTGCCCGCGTTCTCCGGCGCTGGTTCGCCATTGAGCACCTTCCATAGTCCTACCAGTGCATCACCCAGCGGTGAAAAGTATTCATGGTCATAGACTCGGATTGTCCGTCCATTGGCCAGTGTATGCGCATGCGTTGGCGAATGATCCGATAGCCAGATTACTCCAGCGTCCTCGCCTTCCGTGCACACGATTTTTTCAAGCAGTTCCTTAGCCTTGGCCACCTTTTCATTGGCTGCTTTGAGCTCGGCGGCTTGGTCGCTCTCTTCGCAGTCATTCGCCGCGGCTTGCTCAAAACTTCCGGTGTCGTACCACTTTTGCAATGCTTCGATCAGTTGCGATACTTGATCCCGGCTTAGGTGCATTCGGCTACGACCAACAGTGACATCTATTTCCGCCGCTGCTGTGGCCAAGACGTCAACTCCGAGCCAAACGAAACTAGAACCCGGATTGGCTAAGCCTTCCTCTGTGCCGTCAATCGCTGACGACTGCTGGAGTGAGCAGAGCTTTCCATACGCGTCCACAAATGAAATGACTTCAAACCCTCTTTGGGTGCGTACTAATTTCAGGTCGCTCATGGCTTCGCTTTCTGCGCTCGCTTAACACCTTCGTCGGCTGGTTCGATCAGAAAGAAATTACCCTTCCGCGCCCGGCGCGCAGCTTCTTTCTGCGGAAGGTTGGCTTCAATCACCCGCTGGCAAAACCGGCACGTTACATCAACGCGTGTTTCGCCTTCGGTCACTCGGAATACAGCTAAAGCTTTACCGCTACAGCAGATAGCACCAGTCAGTGGCTTGTCTTTTAGTTCAAATGACTCGGCTGCTTCCGATTCAAATCGGACATTCTTGGCCGATTTGGCTGCTAGCAGTCTGTCAGCTTCTGCCTCAAGTCGTGACTCTTCTGGCCTATCGATCGCTCGCGCAGCTCGTCTGGCTCTGTCTTTTTGGTTGGCGCTGGACCATTCGTCTTTGGGCATGGTATTCCTTAAAGAGCAGCGGCAAGACAGTTCAGACTTACCGCCACTGCTAGGATGCGATTACTTTACGTTAGTGCCTTCGACGCCGCGGCGCAGTCGATCATGCGTCCGCTTCTGCAACCACATCATGGCTTCCTGGATCTTGATCAACGCAGTTGCGTTTTCAGGACAGGCAAATTCTCCAGACTGGAAGCCCAACAATCGATCTTCCACGATGGCCAGCAACGCTTCGTTGCTGATACCGTTAACGCCCGCCTCTTTGATTGGTCCGCGCTGGAAGCCGATATAAAAACCGGGGGCATCCTCGGAACCATCTTCCAACTCAATGCGATACTGGTGGCACGCGTTGCCTGGCCCCGGTTCGTCCAAAACCTCAATCTTCAGTGCTTCATTCAGCCCGCTTACCTTGTGGCTCATTAGTTCGCGACTCATCTGGTCTGTCTCCAAGTAAAGAAAGGTAACAACAGTTCCTGTCTTTGAATCGACTCCATGCCTGACCAAACGTGTCACAGAATCTGCCCCATCTTCTCAATAAACTCTTTGGTTGACTCGTAGTCCTCATCCGACACGTCACCATTTCGCTCGCCAACGAACCGCTTGAACTCGGCTACTAAAGGCGAAAGCCGCTCGGACTCAAAGAGTTGCTCAAGCTGCTTGAAAACATTGACTCCACTGCGAAACACCCCCAGTTCGTACAAGAGAAAACGCAAAGCGTCTTTACGTCCGACGGGTACCGTCTTGCCGCGTAGCTCTAGCCACTCGCGCACGACCGACATGTGAACACGCTGGCTGCTGATCGGATGAGGGCGCTTCCACTGCTTGGGTTTCTTTCGTTTATCCGGTCGCGCTGGATGGACAGTAAAGCCGCGTCTGGCTACTTCCGCATGGATCTCATTGAGAAACGCACTTCGACTGAGATGGTAGCTTTCGATCCACGAACCTTGCATGGCTAGTAGCGACTGGTCGGAAAGCTCAGTCAAACGCTTGCCTCTGTGCTTGCCGCTTGGAATCACGCCTGGCAAAGTCGCTTCGGTCTGCTTTGCAGCGGTGGCGGGTAGCGGTGCGGCGATTGGCTTGTTGTTTCCAACTGAACTCAGCCCGCGCCGTCGAATCTCAAGATGAATGTCAGCCACAAACTCATGTGTCTTTAGGTTCTTGCTGTCGATCCATGCGCCGTACATGGACTGCAAGGACGTGTCACTCAACTCTGAAAGCAACCTGCCTTTGTATTTGCCACTTGGTATTCGATTCTCAGCCATAAACGTGCTCCGAGTGTGCATGTGTAACTTTTGCTTATCCATGCAAGGACTCAGTGACCAACCGCCTGTGTCACTGAATTTAGAGTGAATCAAAACGCCACTATTTTTGAGGCTTCGCTAGTGGTCCTATTAGCCACTTAGTCGCCGCCGCCGTCGCTACCATTCATTGAATTCAGCTACGCAGTTGCGCGCCGTTTATTAGCGGCGCTGCGCTTTAGTCTGTAAGACATACTGAACTAAAAAAACTAAACTCTTTCGATCCCCAGAAGGCGCACCGACTCTATCTGAGAGCTAGTCCCAAAAAGAGCCGGGTACGCAAGTTAAACTCTTTTCGAGAGCCCACTTGGGTGACGAGGGATTTGGTCCAGTATGCCCCCGCTTGCCGCCTAGTTGACGATGGTACTGATCCACCGGCTAGTTTTGCCCCTTGCAGCTTCGTACCTAGGGCCCCCATGAACTAGCATCCCGGTATGGGTCGAACACTGAAAAGCCGCCGTGATTGCATTGCCGGCCACCAGTCACAGCCGAGAGTCGGTGGCCGGTATTCGCGGTCGCATCGCATCTTAGCTGTGGGACCGAAAAGATTGGGGCTAAATGAGTAGAGCCGGTAGATCGTGTGACCTACCGGCTCTTATGTTTAGCTCTGCGTTTGGCGTGACTGCTGTGCTGGGCTTGGTGACAACACAACAATCGCGCAAAGCCTTACTCGTGCAATTGATTATACCAAGCCGAATCCACAGCAACCACGCCACGCCAATGGCTTTCCGGTCACTGCGAAACAATCTACGGCACGATTCCGAATACTCAACGGCGACACTCAAAAAAGTTTTGGACCGTTTTCAAATCGGACATTTTTGGCCGTTTTGAAAAATACCCAACAAAAACAAGGGTCAAATTTAGCAACTCTGCTTTGGTGACACGAAAGTCAGCCGCTAGAGTCCATTCCTAGAAGTGACTTTACGGAACGCACTTTTACGGAACTGGAGACAGCATGGCAGACAAACGGGAAGACATTCTTTACTCGGCGGTCGACAGCATCATCTACAGCTGCGACAAGCTGGCCAAGACGGCAACTCGACTACGAGTCGCACTTGAACTGAGCCACGCCAACTTTGACGTGAAGGTAACTTCCAACCTACCGGCTCCAACTGAAACCAAGACGTTCGCAGATCACATGCTAGCCGACGCTGCCATTGAATTTGCAAAGATGGACTGGCAGACCATTTGGAATGAACACAGCCAAAAAGTAATGGCAGAACGCATGTCGCAGCTTGAAAAGAGACTGCGCCACGAAATCGAGCTAATCAAACGCAACTTTGAAAGCATGCCAGCCGAACTGCCAGCCGCTCCCACTGAAGGAAACTAACCCGCCATGTGCCGCCACTGCGCAGAGTGCCGTGACCAGTCCCACCACTGGATAGAGAATACCGACTTCGGCCAATCACTTGAGGAACTGGAACTAGCCGACCTAGCGCCAGAACTTCGCAATGACGCCTATATCAAGCTTCTAGTGGAGTCCGAGTGGATCTGTAAACATTGTCCGGCACTTGCGCAGACGTGCCTAACATGCGATGGCAATGGGGATCTTGAGCACGAACTAGACGACCTCGAAGACATTGAGGACGACACCGACTCTGACTTGCTTGCCTGCCCGACCTGCCACGGTAACGAAGTCACTCTGGCATGGGAACCGAAAGTCTAAATCGGACATTTCTGGCCGATTTGCCGACTTATGGGAGCAACTGCGGCCACCCTATCCTAAGTACACACCACGCCACAGCTCCTACAGCAAAGATTGCAAATAGTAGATACACACACAGTTCTAGGGCTATTGGTGGTCGATCAAATGGCATGGCCACATTCTATCGCTTCACAGCCCCCATCGCCACGAACTATACTTGGGGCTATGAAGAAAACACTTGCCACCACCATGCTACTTGTCGTCCTGCCGTTCCTAGCCGCGCTGGGGTACCAATTTCGTGGCAATCCGGACCATCAGGTCAAGAACCTACTGGACGCTGCGGCCACCCGCTTGCTGGCCACTCCGACCTCACAATGGACCGACAGTAGCGAGATTGGAATATCCGAGGTATCCACCGCCCATGCGGCCGGAGAACTAGTTACGGTCCCCGCAGTGCCCCTCAAATCGCTCGTAAGAGAAGCCTGCAACAAGGTAGGTGAGACGGTCGTTGTTGATCATCGCGCGGCCCGCGTTGTACTGGCTACCGATCAGGCCGGCGAGCCACGCCGCTATCTGATCTACACTAAATGAAAATGGCCGCACGTTTTCGCGCGGCCATCGCTATTGAGTAAACAAGCCGACTGGTACGCTACGGGAACGGCCACGGTACTGGATCGAAGTACCAGAGCCAGTTAATGAAGTGGTCGTACAAATCTTTCAATGCTTGGGCAATGACTCCAAGTCCAGTAGTCGGGCTGCTCATCTCCGCATGGCCCCAGATAACCCATAGCTGGCCCTCTGTGCGATGAGCGTTCATGTTGGTTGTCCAAAGCTGCAGCGCGTTGTTGTATTCATTTAGCGCTGTCGCATAGTCATCGTGCGCCGTCTGCTCATCGGCGGCTGATGCATCTTTAGGGAAGTTCACCAGTTGGCTATAGGCGAATTGTTCGTCCTCCCTCGCCTCATCGACGACTGTTTTCTGCCACTCCACGTTCCAGTACGCGACATAGTACGACCCGAACTCTTGGAATGCCTTTTCGGCATTATCGATGCCTGGCAAGCGTGTTGGATCAATTCGGTACACTCCGTAGTAACCGCTATTGGGCACCGTCACAGCCGGAGTATTGGCCCAAGGGTTTAGCCATAATTGCTCGAGTCGACGGATACGCTCCTCAATGAGCTTGCGTGTTTGGACTACACCGTTGACCTTAGATGTCGCGCTTATGTCCAGTATAAGTACCTGTGCATAGGTGAAGTCGTCACCGACATTACTAGGCGTCCCGTCTTTCAGATAAGCGTATCGCGCAGCGCGGTCGAGATGCTGACTTCTCTCCAGCTCGGTGGCAATGTTCTTGGTGTCTGGTTGAGCACCACCTGCGCCACCACCGCCAATCGGAGCTTGGGCAAATACAATCGCTGGCAACAATGCCGCAATCAAAAACAAACAACTTCGCATGTCTTACCTCCAAAGGGATACCTTTGTCACATCGGCTATTCAGATAGCCTCAGAATGGACCGACGAAGAGTATGCCCCGAGGAGTCAAACACAATGTTTGGGTTAGAGAATGAGCGTCTACTTGCGTGTCACTCGCACTTCTGAAAGCAAAAGAAATTCAACAATTGCCCACTCGGGAACGACCACCGCCCATACGCAAACAGACCACGGCATATCGTTGGGTATTCTGTCACGTTCGGTTGGCGGAGTGGATGCAACAAAGCAGAACAAGGCAGCTATGGCCGTGCGAATCATGATTCCGCGAATGGTCACCTACTCACCTTCCGATTCCCACTTCCTTCGCCTCGCCGGAGTCTTTTGCTTTCCGCTAAACTTCTGCCTGCCGCCCTTATCCTTGGCCTTCCTGATTGGCTTACCCTCTCTCGGTTCGCCTAGATACTCCGCGATGATCTCATGCACCATGCCGCAAATGGTCTTGTTGTGCTCCAGCGCCAGCGCTAGAAGCGTATCGACCTGCTTGCCGGTTATTTCGATGGTAACTTTCGTCAAGCTGATCCGCCTGCGGGGTGTTGCTATTCGCTCGGCACCGCTTTCCTTTATCGCCAATGGATGATCAGAATCCAGTGCGCTCATGGATGGTTTTCCGCAACTCCGGTTCAAACCAGAAATGCGAACCCGTCTTGTCAACGAAACCATGTTCTCGCGCCAGTGATAGAAGGCCGTAGGCGGCCAGCGCGGCAAATCCTAGTACAACAACGGTTGCAAGTACATGGTACATCGGACCGGGCTTGAACTCTTCCTGCTTGCATCGTTCACAGATGAACGGTTTGGGAACTGGTGGCGGTTCGTAGGGACTCATTGCACCACCGGCATGAACGATAGATCGATGAACGTATCACCACCGCAGAATACAAGAGTTTGGCAGCGCCTACCGTGAGGCTTATTAACTAGTCCATGAGCGGCGCGCACTGCAAACTGCCGCTCCAGCTCCGCAATAACAGCTTCGGGCGTTCCAGGGTTGTCCGTCCAAGGAATCGCAATTAAATCGAAGTCTCTTGCTAGGCTTCCATGTATGGCAAGGGCGTAACCAAACTGCCTGGCTACTTCAGCAAACTCATGGTAGATCGAAGCGTAAACTGGTGCGTTATTGGCTGGCTTCATATGCGTGACTTCGGCTTCGGTGCAGGCAGTGGAACCGCTTCCGGCGATGTCTCCCGTACTCGCTTGCTCAATGTGGCTGCGTCATACCAACTCATGCTCAACTGCGGATTGGCTGCGTCCTGCCCTAGCCTGCGCAGGAGTTCCTTGCGTGTGTCGTCATTGAAGAGGTAGACGTAGTGCTCATCGCCTTTTTTCATATGGAGAACGTCGACGATCTTTTCAGCCATGATGTAAAGCTTCCTTTCATGAATCGACGCTCATTAAAATTTGAGGCCAATTTCTTTAATCACGCCCGTCGAGTGCGTTATGGATCACTAGCGGTTCATCCAATGGCAGGCCCGTTTCCTCATCGATGTACTGGACTCTCGGTTCGCATGGGCAGTCTTCGCCGTCTGTGCGATGTTCAATCCAGTCATTTTCTGGGTAAACGTGAACCGTCATAGCCTCTCCCGGATTGCATACGATCACAATGGTTGGCAAGTCGTGGGTTTTGCATTGGTAACGAATCCGCATAACTGACGACTCCATGCGCAGATGTTCGTGTCACAGTCCAGCCAAAATAATGTTGACGCACAACCGCCGAAAGGTTGCGCCAACGGCTATTCCTTCACCAGTCTTATCGAACAGGCACCATTCGCCGTCTTGCTCTGCTATTCGATGACCAGTGGCCCACAGTCTTGGGAGAACATCAAAAATCGGCATGAATGTGTCAGCGTCAACTAGGTTCGGTAGTTCTGATTGGCAGTTTGGGCATACAGTCTTCGGCATTCATTCGGCTCCTATGCCGCTAAGAATTTCTTAGCCAGTTCTCTGAGGTGCGTCAGCGTATCAATCGAGTCCATCACGTTCGAACTCTGCTTAGCCTGAATGACTCCATCTACCTGCAATCGCTTCAATCCAAGTGTGGTTAACATGTAAGGATCAATGCCCGCTTCACTAGTCAGCAGATATGACAAACAAGGTTTTTGTTGGCCGTCTCGGTGGTAGCGTCCCATGGCTTGAGATAGGGTTCCTGGGCTCCATGCAAGTTCGCCGAAGATTCCGATATTGCAACGGTGCTGCAATCCATCGATACCGACGCCGCTGCTTAGACCGCAGATAATGAGATTGCTTTTGCCAGCCATGAACTGCTGTTTGTTGTGCTCTTTCTGATTGCGGTTCTCGGAGCCAGTAAAGAGCAGTGGATTGTATTTCGCCAGCATCCTGCACCATATTTCAAATGTCGCGCGATGGTGCCCAAACAACATCACCGGCTCGCCGCTCTCAAGGATCATCTCTGCGAAGTTCGCAGCGTACGGGGCCTTACTTACTCCGGTAGCCTGATACATCATTTGATTAAATCGGCTTGCAGAGAGGTTGTCCGGCTTCATTAGTTCGCCTTCGGACATTCGCAGGATAGCGCCTGCCAGTTCCTTAGCGTCCTTGGTCATTCGGTTGAACACTTCGCCGTCGTATTCAATGTTATGAATGATTTGTTGGTGTTCCGGTATGTACCGCCCAACGTCCTCCCGTGTCCTTCGGGTCATCATGTGCTGATTTTTAAGGTACTGAGCAAATGCTTCTGGTTCCCTTAGCGGCGGTTCCTTCCCTGCCCCTTCACTAGCGCCACACCACGTCTCTTGGAACTGAGATTTAGTACCGAGCTTATTGGGGCAAAGTAGATTGATGATGTTGTACATTTCACCGCCCCAGTTCATCACTGGCGACCCGGTTAGACCCAACCTGAATTTGGCATTGTTGGCGATTTGCTTGCATGCCTTGTATTTGGCCGAGCTATCTAATCGGAGTTCGTGGGCTTCTTCATAGATCACTGACTTAATCACTCGGCTGATTTCAATCTTCCAGTGGTCCGCTAGGTTGTAACTCAGTAAGTAAATGTCCGCATGACTCCGTTTGAATCGATTCCCCTTGCAGTATTTGCACCGTCTTGTTGCAACGCTCTGGGCTGTAGCGGCCTCTCCGCACTTCTCACAAACGGCCACTACCTGAAGGTCATAGTTCCGTTGCTGCTTGATAATGTGGCTCGAGAGTCCCGGTAGAAAGAACTCGATTTGTTGCTTCCATTGGAGACACAAAGCAGAAGGCGCGACGATCAATGCGGGTAGCATTTCCGGAGAAGCTACCCCCGCTAAGCCGCTGATCGTGTTGTGGGTGACTAGGCAGTCGTCAGTGACGTACAGGTTGCGTTTGCTGGTGACCGCAATACAGACGGTCGGTACTACGCTATCGAACTCAATCGATTCGATATTCAGCCAATCAATGCCTGCCTCACTTGTGACATAGAGCGGGATTTGAATGCCTCTAAAATCCGTTCGGAATGATCGAAGCTCCAATGTGCATTCGACCATCTCGCCACGCTCTGGAACCAGCACTGTCCATAGGTGCTCGTCACAGCAGAGTGTTGAGCGCCCATCAACAGAAGTAATCCGATAGACCGGCCTAACCCCACGATCGTAAACGCCTTTGACCGTTGCTACCCCGCCGTCCGGATCGACCACACAGTCACCGACATTTAGATTGCCGATTTCCTCCCAACCGCTGGGCGTTAGAACCTTGCAATCAAGGGGCTGGGCTTTGCCAGTGCCAAGTCCGTCAGCACACAGCAGCCCGCCAACCGACCTCCACAGCATGGCATTCTGAGCTTGATAGTCTCTCGGTGCCTGGCCATCTCGGAATTGAATCTGCCCTATGTCATACTCGCCGCGCATGACCTTATCGGCACCGATACGCGCTAGGTTGTACTTTGCCGCTGCGCTTCTCAAAACCAGTTCGTACTTCGTGTGAACTGACTTGAACCGCTGGCAGAACCATAGCATCTCTACGGCTATTTCTTCCGTTGCCGGCCATGTGCGCGCGCCGTCTTTATTGACCTCACAGAACGGTATGGCTTTCTCTGCTCGATAGAGAATGTATGGATCACCAGAGAGTATCCATCGATCACCAGAAAGCTTGAGCTCGCATCCTACCGAGTTAGAACCAGCCGACATGAAGTACCTCAACGGATTTGCCGTGTAACGGCCCCGCTGAGAGTATCTTCCTATGGGCCGCACGCGTTGTGACAACGATTATGTGAGTGACGGACTCATACTGCGCGTACCGCTCGACTTGTCTAAGCAGCTCGCCAGCGCTTCCGCCAACTTTGATTTCAATGACTATGCCATCACTAACGAGAAGGTCAAACCTATCCTCTTTACTCATGATGACCTGTCGTTGGAAAGGGACTCCGAGTTTGTCCAATCGTGTCACTACTTGGTCTTCAAGTTCCTTCTCCGATTTGCACGGCGCATAGTTCATTCCAGAGAGTGCTAACCGGAGATTGGATAGGTCCATTGCTTACGTTCCCGTTGCCGCTTTGATTTGATTCGCCGTACAGATAATGCACGGACTGCTGATTACATTGCGATGGCAACCCGAGCACCGATACGGTTCTGTCTTGGTGAACTGCGGTAACGATTCTTCATTGACAATCACCGTGACAACCGGCTTGCCAATCTTAAACCCGAACTCAGTTTGGAACCAAGAAACAATGGCGTCATCGGTTATGCCTCTGCAGTGCTGCGTATAGATCCACAATCGCTGCTCATGGGTTAGTCGTTCCCACTGCTTCGCGCGTTTGGATAGCTTAGTTACAGGCTTGTCCCATGGGGATATAGGAACGACTCCACCGGTGAATGACTCACGTTCGCCATTGGCTCTGGTCACTGGATGAACCTCCATGCAGTTTGCCCCACGTCGAGCACTACCTTACTGCTCTTGGCAACTGCTGGAATGATATACTTCCCACCGGGGCCACCCGCTACAAGTATCAGCTGCTCACTGCAGTTCTTGGCCTCTGCCATTGCGCGTTCTGTCTCCCGCCAATCCTGCATCGGAATGTGTCGTATACCTAGCTTCGGGCGTTGCCGGCCGACGAACGCTACTCCACTGGCGCGCTCAAGCAGCTGGCCAACCTTTTCCTTGGACCACTCATTCGCAAAGTAATTGTCTACTATCTGCGGATGCTCAAACCAGCGCTGAATGTTGTAGTCCTGCAGGTAATACCCGCTAAGACTTGGCGCCCAATACTCAGTTTCTTTGACCGCCTCAACTAATCGGGCCCGAAGTTCTCTCGCTGTTATGTCCGTCATTCCCAACTGGTTATAGGTACGCTGGCAGAGTATCCATGAAACATCTTTGAGTGGTTCATCGGGATAGAACTTTGAATAGCTGTCCATGAACTTCTGTTCACCGTCCGCCATGCGCACCACAGACAGGCCCTGCTTACGAATGATTCGGTCCATAGTGATCATCCAAAATGCACTGCAGCTAATCGTTCGGCTGATCAATGCTACGTTTGATTCAGATAGCTGCTGAGCTGGTAAGTTCTCCATGATTGTTCCTACATGCGTTTTGACTTAATGCGTTTACGCTTGGACTGTCGCCATTTTTCTAAATAGGCTACGCGCCGATGTAAGCCAATGATGTATCCCCACAACAGTAGGTTGCTTGTGAGTAAAAGCATATTGGCAAGCACTAGAAACTGTTCTCGCGTCATCGTTTGGCCCAAAGAACAATGCCGATGAGAATCATGGTCCCGACGATGTAGCACCATGGATAGATTGCGTCCAAAACAGGCGTTGGATGATGCAATGGAACCGATTGACCTGGGCGGTTAGGCTTGGGTTTCTTCAGTGGCTTTCCATCCGAGAATCGTATCTCCAGCCATGCATTGGAAAGCGTTTTACGATCGTCGCGTAGCCCGCCGCCGTACTTGTAGCTTGGGTCAAGGTTTTGATCGGCGTTGTACTGCATTAGGCGGTCTTCAGCTGCGCGTATCTCGTCTCTGTCAATTGACATTTCCATCGACCTTCTGTTCACTGGGCCAACCGTGTACGTTTTTCCAGCCGTCGTGCGTCACCGTGACTCTCACGTACGGGTGCTGCCGCATTAACTGAAATGCGTCATCCATAGCGGAAGATAGGTCACGCTGCTGTCGTTGTGCAGCCAATTCGGAACGTAGCTGCCATGTGGCCAATAGGACCAAGCAAACGGCAACAGCGGCTGTGAAGTGAAGCAGTGATTTACGGAACAACATGCTTAGGCGTCCTGTCTTCGAAGCTTCAACGCTTTCACTATTCGGCTAATCGACCTACTGCGTTTTATCGGGCCCAACGTCAGCAGCAGTTCCAGGTGTTCAAATGACACCAAGCCAATCTCTCGCCAGTTCCGATTACCCTTGTCATCTGGTCCGGTATGCGTTGCTACTCGGTAACGTGCGCAGCCGATATGCCTGTGCCATCCACACCAGCGGGGATCTACTTTGGCCGCTATCTGTCCGGCGAGTTGGTCGGCTTTAGTCGTCATCATTGGCTAGACTTCTTTTTCACGCATCTTCAAGAACGGCTCTTCCATGCCATCGGGATGCACTATCACCGCGTCATACTGGCAATGATTTCGACACCACTGTCGAGCCTGTTGACGCTTTACGAATTGGCCGTCATGGAACACTTTTCGAGATTTCTTCTTGCCTGACGGCTCTCGCCAGTAAACTCTAAAACCATTCATCCGGACTTTCCGTTCTGCCCGCGGTACCAGTTGGCCTTACGCTCTCGGAATGCATCCGCGTTACTCTCAGCCTTGGCGAATAGGCCAGCCAAATGCCAACCAGGTACGTGATTCAGCGACACGCGCCGTCCATCGACCGCTTGGACCAGATACTTCTGGC
>ERZ650304.681-NODE-681-length-15884-cov-5.586392_pt1 | contig 15884 bp, 32 predicted proteins | sample MGYA00376240_ERZ650304 | MGnify/ENA primary metagenome ERZ650304 (study PRJEB26733, sample SAMN07839271) | wastewater metagenome | biome: small river; feature: stream; material: water | place: USA: North Carolina | collected 2016-03-01 ...
CTTTATTGATTAAATGAATTATGTACAAATATACGACCATGTTACATATATGTTACATATTAGTTACAAAAGTTTTCCACATAAAAAGCAAAACGCCCCCATCATCACGATTTGGGCGTTTTTTTAGTATGGGAATCAATCAATCAACATTTTACTTTTTGATTTTTTCAATATGCTTTTCTATCCATGCGTAAGCGAATCGCGCCACAATCGCACAGGCGACGGAAACGGCTAGTTTTGCCATTTCGTCGGCTGCAGTTTGGGAAATTGTGGGCATGATGTTTAACACGAGGTTAGAAGCTCCTACGGCTATAAGGTCGGGTTTTTCGATGTTCATGGGATTATAGGGCTATAGGTCTGTAATTTTTGCGGTAAATATCGTAGGTTGAATCGTTCGTATCGATTTTCAAAGAAACGATTTCGCGCCATTCTGCAATACCATCATCATAGTAGTAAAGGGGAACATTTGCAAAGCACAAAACCCAATCGCCATCAGCGTTAGTGGTTTCGTAAAGTTTCACATCTCCAGCGAATGCAGCCGAAAAATAAGCTGCTAAAATACCTCTGTTTGCCGGGCTGTTAGGCGCTACGGTGGGGAAATTTACAACTAACTCATATAATCCCGCATCATGTACCAATCTAATCGCTGAAACATATTCGGATAAGTTAGCAGCCGGGATACTACCAGTAAAAGACGCACAGGAAAGCAATTTGTTTTGGTCTTTAATTGCTAGGGTATTATCCTTTATCGTAGCCGTATGCTGCGATATTAACAGGAGCAAAGATATAGCAGAATTATCTTCTCCATCTTTTAGGCTTTGGGCGATTTGACCTAAAAATTCAGTATGATTTTCTAGCTCAAACAATAAATTTGAACTACTAGAACCGCCGCCTGTGCTTTCGGCTATGTTGTAAAGCAACTCTTCGCTTATAGAGGGAAAAGCCGCGGGTTTTGGTGGTAATGCCATAATCTTGATTTAGGAAATAAAAAGTTTTGCTTCTGCTTGTCTGCGGTTTTGCAGACCTTGCGAAAATTGCCCGTCGCTACGGTTAAAATGTTTCACCCAATGCGCATAAATTTCGATTCGTGGCGCGCGCCTGTTTATCATTTTCACAATTTCGGCTTGTCCCTGGCTATGCTTCCCCGTGATCCACGCGGGGCCCACATTGAACCCAAAGGAAACGAGCGCATCAAATTGGTTTTGAGTCAAAGGTACTTTGATAGAATCGTTTACGGCTTTCTCATAGATAGCAATATCCTTTGTGAAAAGTTCTGAAACTTCTTTATCCGTAAGCCTTCCAAAGGATTCCCCCGGCTTGATTAAATGTCCTATTCCTATGGTCATTTTGCCGTATCCATCATTGTAAGGCGCATACTCTACTCCCTCAAAATTTGCGATAAATTGGCGCCCATTGTTGGAAATCTTACGGGCGGAGCTTCCCCCATCCACAAAATGCAATTTGTTCCAAACCGTAACGCCCACGCCTATGAGGGCAAGGGCAACGGCTGCGATTTTGTACCAAGAATATTTCATTTTTTGAGCGGTTTTATATTACTGCGGGTAAATCTTTGTTTTTTCTTTGGTCGTATCTCAATAGGAAGTATCCACCCCACGAGATCAACCAAAGAACGACTAAAACAATAAGTACATTTTTCATAGTTGGGAAATTTTTTCAAGTGTCCAAGATGTCGAGGGATAGCCCCAAACGGCATTGTTTTTCGTGCTGTCATTGTCTGCATGAATAAAGCTGTTACCCACGCCAAAACGTCTAAATCCTGCCTTATACAGTGCTTTAAGTTTTATTTTCAAGTCATCAGAACCCGAAAAGGCAATATCTGCCGCCTGTCCTGTCATGTGTGCAGATTTGAGCGCACCCCCTACGGCTTTATTTTTTGCAGCGGTACGAAATCCCGAATTGATACGAAACGGAACGTTTGCAAATCCGCGCGCCTTATCCAACATTTTAAGGAAAGACGCTTGCATATTCTTTCCACTGCCGGGCGCGTCGTCGCTGTCAAACTCTGACAAAGTGAAGTATTTCGATTTGTAGCCCATTTTTCTACGTTTTAGGATGAGAAAAACCGCAACCGCAATAAATACAGCGATTGCGATTTTTAGAATAATTGCCTTATTCATGGCTTTGTTATTTGTTACTCAAATGGCGAGCGATTCCCCAAAATAGAGCGGCAAGGAATGCCACAAGCGCAAGCGCGCCCGCTATTTTGTATATAGAATCATCTTCCAAGCCGATTTCGGTATTTACCGTAGGGCCTTTCGTTCCTGTGGCTACGTCGCGAATGTCTTGTATGATATTCATTAGACCGCTGTTGTTTTCGGTTGCTGCTGCTGCTGTTGTTGGCATGGTTATACGGATCTAGTTGCACCGCCTCGCGTGGAGTTGGTAGCGGTTAATTTTACAATTTTAGGCGAAGTTTCCGAAACTGTGGGTTTCACCGATAAGCCTGTTCCTGCACTTGCATTGCTTCGCACTCTTGGCGGTGGATTTTGCGCCACTTTCACAAAGGAAACAGGCTCAGACCTTGCGGATATTTTCGCACTTACGGGAATATCTTGCATAGTTGCCGAGGTATTCGGGTAGCCGCTACTTTCGCGCGCCATTACGGTTTTCGGTTCGGGCGTTTTAGGTGCTGGTTTGTCGGGGGCATCCTCTTCGGGCTTTTCTTTCTTGGAGAAATACCAATAAGCGGCGCCGCCTAACACAAGTAATGCCACTACGGCAAGGATAATTTTGGTCCTGGTTGTCATGTTCTTATCGGTTAGGAGTCATCCAATCGGGTTGAGTGGGATTTGTAGCCGTTACCCATCTATTTCCGTAAGTAAAACCGCTGCTTTGTTGCTGCGTAGGCACGTTGTTTCCATTTGCCATTGCTATCGCTGTACGCATTCCGTTAAGGCTCAAAGGTTGATATTTCATCAAGTTAGCTTGATTCATGGCGTATAAAGTTTGTGGACCTACTTTTTTAGATGTAGTTTCCAATTTTTGCCCGTTAGCACCTTTGTATCCGTTAGCATTCAAAAGATTTTGAACAGCTACAACAATATCACCTTTGTCGCCTAACTTCAATATAGAATCGGCTGTAAGTCCTGAAACTGGGCTTTGCACGTTAGAAACTTGCATTACTGGGCTCGCTTGTTTAGGAGCTGCTGGGCTCGCGTTGCTTCCTGCTGGGCTTTCTGCGCTATCTTTTGGCATTTTCGTGTACCAGTAATAAGCGGCGTAACCGATAACAGCGGCAACTAACAAGCCAATGAGTAGATTTTTAGTTTGCGCTGTCATTTTAGGTGCTTTTTAGTGGCTGCTTTGTACAAAACTTTGATTTCGGGAAGTTTCGCGCCTTGCTTTCCTAGGCGGTGAGCTTCCATATAGGTTTCTTCCTGTATTTTTCCGAACGCTTTTTGCTGTTTGGAAAGTTTACGAGCTCCGCCCGTTTTTTTCTTGGTTGCCATTTTTAAGATAAATTAAGGCTTGCAAATTTGGCGTTTATTTCTGCCAACAAATCGGAGTCCAAATACTCGTCGTTTATGGCTTGCAATAAACTTTCTTGGTGTAAATTGTAGTATCTGCTGTTCCAATCCTGAGCGACTGCAATAATTTCCGCACCTTTTAAGGCTAGCAAATCTTTGTAGGGTTTCGCATCTGAAAAAATAAAGAAATTGGAATAAGCCGTTTCTTTGAGCCTGTCAGTGTAGGGGCGTGGGTTGAACTGATAGGAAACCGTTTCGCCCGTTGTGGGGTTAGTGGTTTGCAAATTCTTAGTTCCTGCGGTGGCGTTTCCGCCTTTGCTTTCTAGGCTGTAAATTGCATAAGCTACGGCCACAAAAACAAGCGCGAAAACCCAAAACATCGGGGTTTTTACTAAATCTCGGATTCTCATTTTACCAGTTAGTGTATAGCGTGTAACTTATGATCAAGATTCCAACCAAAATAGCCGCCCATTTCGTCAGTATTCCAATTGCGTAGGAAATGGCAAATTGCTTTGCGATTTCTCCAAAAATTGGGAGTAAGGGTAAGAGAAAAGCGGGCATGAGCTATTTTGATTTAGAATTAAAAACAGAAAAGGCAATTATCAGCAGTGCCAACGCGAACGCCCAACGAAGAAAAAATTTCCCCTCAATTATCGCCTTGATTATAGGCGTAAAGCGTGTAAGCGTTTTTAGCATGGCTTATTTTTTGCGCATTACAAGCCAAACAATTACGCCGATAATCAGCAAAACCGCTGCGCCTCCGCCTACATACAACCAAGTGTTGTTTTTTTCTGGTACGTCATCGGCTGGCGGTGGTGGGGGAGTGCCTGCGCCTCCTCCTGAGAGTCCGCCCAAAATATCGCCTACGGCACTAGTTCCCATCACTTTACCCGCTACGCTTCCAACGGTGTCCATAATTCCGCCCAAATTGAGGGAACTTGTGATTCCTTGGTCTGCGAGGCTTTTTTTAGCGTCCGCGCGGGTTTGTTTAGCATTTGCTCGAATCAATTGAGATTGTGCTTTCGCCTCCGCTTTCATTTGCTTTAAGGCTTGTTTTTGCTTGCGTGCTTCTTTGGCATCTTTGCCCATTCCTAGGAAAGAACTTTCATCAGCTCCCGCATATCCTGAGGCTGCGCCTGTGTAATAATCATCTTCTACCTCTTCGCCCTCAAAATTTACTAATCCGTTTGCGATTTCGTCGAAGTGTTTCTTTTCGGCTTGTCTGGTCGAAGTGTCGGAAAGAAAACGGGAAAGTTTGTAAGCGTTTTCACGGTCGCCACTTTCTAGGGCAACGGTGAGCGCTTGCATATATTGGTTATATGTCGTTTCTGCGTTCATGGCGCGTTTTTTTTGTGAAGTTGTACTTTTGCCTTGGTTTGCTACCCCGTCGAACCTTTGCGCCTGAAATAAAAGGGCTTTTGACCTTTCCAGTTGCTCATCTGTGGAGTAAGGGAAAACCTTAGTTTGTGCCTTTATGGCTTCGCTGAGTGGATAGCCTAGGCGGCTATAAATTGCAAAGGCGTATTTGTCCGCTGCGAATTCGTCTTTAGTTTGTAACTCCCAATGTCCTAGCTCATGCGCTAAAACAAACACTTTATGTGCCTTGGATAGGGAATTAAATACGCGTGGATTTATATAAAGTACGCCCGTGCGTATGTTCACGGCAGCGGGCGTACTTCCTAAATCTTTCTCCAATACCTCGGAAAACATTTCTATTTGCTGTTTGCGATTGCAGCAGCGTTATAAATTTGCGTTACTCCGATAGTGATTGAAAGAACGCTATTCGGTGCAACCGTCATTCTAGTTGCTGTTTGGTCGTCGAACGTCAGTTTTGCGCCCGGGATTTCAACGATACGACTTTGGAAATCTCCCGCACCTTTGTAGTTTGAGGGTTGGATATTACCCACAACATTTTCAGGCCCCAAGAATGGATTTCCGCGGAATTGTTGGATAGAGTAGCTCATTTGCCCGTCCACATTGGATTCAAGACGAACGAAACCAACCACTAGCGGATTTCTTTTGATGAATTCCTTGAACTCTTCGATACTAGTTGGGTCGCCCGTTCCAGTAAGTTTATCAGAATCTCCGCCCACAACAGAAGCAAATGCGCCTTGTTTTACGATTCCCGTTCTTTCGGGCAATAGGCCGCCAGTTAGGAAAAAAGTTTTTGCGGCTCCGTCTGTGTTTGCAATACGGAAAGTAAACGTTTTTACTTCACCTTGCAAAGAATCCAAACCTCTTTGCGGAGCGTAAGGGCGTGCCATTGAACGAACGGGGACAAGTTGCCCGTTATACTCTGCATACACTTCTTCACCTGTGTAAGAAGTCAAATCTCCCGCCATTGCTTCGATTTTTTTAGCTTCTTCGATTCGAGCCAAGCGCAACGCCTCGGCATTAGATTTGTTAAGGTAATTTTTCATCTGTTGAAAAAAGAAAATTTAGGTTTGTATCCTGTTTTTGGAAATATTACACAATTAACGGGGGAAATAAGGGAATAGACAAATAGGGTTTTTAGGTGCTTTGAGGTACTTTTTAGCGGTTTAAGTTAGGCACTCCGAATGCTTGTATAAGTGCCTCACAATCTTTTGGGGTAAGTCCTGCGCGCTTTCTCCCGTGGCTGCGTTCTGACAAATAAGCCGTACTAGGTTCGCACTTTATCCAACTATTGAAAATGTGAATAGAAACGCCGTAGAGCTTCGCCCACTGCCACAAAAAACGAACATCAGTATAATAAAACGGTTTTGTTTGCATATTGGCTACTTTCTTTCATTACTTGTAAATAGGCTTTGTGCACCTCTCCAAAATTGGAAATTTTGCCCTTATACGTCGCTATATCCTCCCCAACTTTGAAAATAGTAATGGCATCGGAAAGCCTGTATAAATCAGGCATTACCATACCGAAACCGTGAAACGTGAAAATCAAATCTACATTGAGCTGCTTAGTATCAATGATATAGTTTCGCACATCATCGGGAAGCTCCCGCCGTAAATATTTGGTGCTATCCTCAAAAATTATCAAACAGTTACGGCAATGTTCTTTGATATTGGAAAAAATACGTTTGAAGTCTGAGCCGAAAACTCGCACAGTTCCAGACTCCCAATATTTCAGCCGTTCGGGGCTTATTACTTGGACATCTTTATACGCTGGATGATCTAAGGTGTCCACTATTAGAACTTTCTTAGGATAAGCCGCTATTCCTTCGCGTAAAAAGGTGGTTTTTCCGCTGCCACGCCTGCCAATTACGAGGGAAACGAGATTAAGCCGTTTTTCCTTCATTTTCTGCCTCCTTTTCTAGTGCTTTGTTTTGCACTTTCTGTGCGTAATCCTGGCCCATTTTTAGCAAGATTGGGGAAGTCCTTGCGAACATGATAACACCAACCGAGAAAACCAACGCCCAACCGGGGGAAAGTTCAAAGTTTGCGTTTTGTAGTAGAGCCTCCAAAGGTTCGCGCAAACTGTCTTTATCGTCGTTTGTAAAGGGTAGCGAATCTTTCCACGAATCGAAATCCATTAACAAATTGAGTGCTTCGTGTTCTTCCTCTGTATAGGTTCGCTCCTTTGCTTTGCGGTGGATATGTTCCTGCGCTACTAGGTTTTTGATCCGCAAACGTTCCTCAGTGGTGAACATTTTAGCCTCATACAATAGCGGCAAGCCGAATTGCTGCAAAGCGTCAAACCCCGTAATTACTTGGTCCGCTGTCCAACGGGGTTTCATTTTTATTTTCACCTTTTCGGGGTCGCCCGTTTGCTCCGTTTGTGGAGCTGATAGGGTAGGGGCGTGGGCTTCGTCTTGGGCTGCTTCCTGTGGCGTAGGTTCGCGAAATTCTGCGGTAACTACTTGCTGTGGAATATTTCCCTCATTAGCCGTAAAAGTCTCCCCTCCGGGTAAATCATCGGTAAAGGTGGGACTTTTGGGCTTCTCCTCGGTTGGTCGTGCAAGCTGCGCGAAAAGGTCATTTTCTTGCAACTTCTTAAAGCGTTCCGCTGATTCATTGCGTAGCTGCTCCGCCCGTGTTTCCTTATCCCCATTATCAATATCAGGAGTAGGAGTAGAAATATTACTATTGTCATTTTTTGGCATAGTTTGCGCGTTTTTGAGTGCCTCTAATTCATTTTGCAAACGGAGCTTTTCCGCCCGTTCTCGTTCTAATCGTTCCTTATTTCGCGCCTGAATTTGTCGCTTGCTGTTGGGGTCTTTTGGGCGTGCCATTGCTTAGAAACTTAAATCAAGGTTCATTATATAAGCATATTTTTGTATCACCGCTGCGCCTTCAATAGATTTTGGTCTTTTTGTAATATTGTCGAACAAAGCTCCGTATTTATCTACATTTGACAATAGGCCAGGGAGTTTCATTGCTAGTTCCATTTTATTCATTGTAATAGAAAAACCGTCTTTTTTTAGTTCTTCCTTGATTTCCAATAATGGTTCTAGAAATTCCATGATTGCGACAATATCCGCCTGTAATTCTCGGATAGTTCCCTGCTGCATTTCGCTAACATCCATCCACATTTTCAAATCTTGTTCTAATGAGTTCTGTGGGGTTTTACATAACTCATTTTGCGCCTCATTATGAGCGTCGTTTATTTCCTCAAATTCTACATTTTCAGCCATTGGAGTAGGTTTTTAGTGGGGTTACATAATTGATAATTACAAAGTTACGTAATGAATTACGCCACGCATTGGGAGTGCGTGGCGTTTGCTGTTAAATGATATTTTCCGCTCGTAATTGCGTTATTAAATCGCGTTGCGCCCTTTGATAGGCTTCTACATATTCAACCCGGCGTTTCATATACCAATAATGATTTAATCCAGTTACGCCGACATTAGAAATTTCGGGCTCTAATAACTTATCATCAATAAATAAGATAGATGTCATGTTAACGTAAAGTTTCCAACTAATACGCTTTATCGGCTCGCTGTATCCCTCCATATTACGCTATTTTTAAGGCTGCTTTTACCTCCATAACAGGAAGTTTATATACTTGGCAAAATTCGCCCACCGTAATGGGCAAACCCTCCTTTTTTAGTATCCTGCGCACTTCTGAAAGTTTCCTTTGTGCTTGTGAATTAGAGATTCCGAAAATCGTACTTACATCGGTCGTGTTTATGATGATTCTTCCCCGCATAATCTTTCTATTTTGTCCCACTAAGATACAAAAAAACGCCCTAATTTGCAAAGAAATTAAGGCGTTTTTTGCGCTGCATTATGAAATACTATTTCGCCTTACAGAATGGCGCGAAAGTTCGTTTAATACGCTGAAAAGGGCGTTTATGTCCTCCTTTTCGCGTTCGTTATAGTCTAAGTTTTGCAACGTAATTCCGTCCATTACGAAACGTTGCAGAAAGGTAAAATTAGTGGGTGGAGTAGGGGGTATCGGGAGCGAGTTCGGAAGTACGTTACATTTTTCCCATCTGTCCAAACTTGAATTTCGGCTTTCGTATTTTCATTAAAAAAGTCAATTCTACAATCATTCGCATACTCCTCTTTTTTATATCCATAAGGCATTAAATAAGCCTCTAAATCGGATAAATCGCGCCCTATAAAGTGTTTTAGATTCATTTCTTAGTGATATTGAAAAACATAGTCATCACCTTAAAAAAAGGGGAATTAAGTGCAAGGAAATCATCATTAGAAACGGTTTCTTTTTGCGCAATATCTACGATTTTACCTATCATTTTATTAGATTCTAGGACATCGTTTAACCGTGATTCCCAGCGCGTATTTTGATCGACTAAGAGAGAAAACGCTTTTTCGTTTGCCTCTCTCAATTTTTCAACTTCGGTTGAATAATAGCGCACTTTATTTGCTAAATCTTGCACTATTATATCTGTTTCGTGGGTTGTGTTTTGGTTCATATAGGTATGTTTACAATTTACTGTAATAGTTTCTTAAAATTCTTTTTTTGCGCCTTCGGGCTTTGTGCATTGATTTTGTAAGAGATAGACAATAATAATTTTCTTTAAGGTAGAATCCCATTGAAAAATCTTTGTACCAAGGCTGATAAATTACAATAAAAGTTGTTCCTACTTCCTTAATAATGAATCTTTCTACTCCGAAAATCCTAGTCAAATAAACGGTTTCACCTACTGCAAAAGATTCGTTTAGATTGAAAGGGCGGCATTTTTTAGACTTGGGAATATCAATACCTAAAACCGTATAACATTCCTCAGAAAGTGCCATTATTTGTTCCGGGTGTTTTTGCCATTGTCGAAAACTAAAATCTACAAAATCGGCTTTTATTGGGTGCATAATCTTGATTTTTTAAACTGTTCTAATCTTTGGGCTTTTGTTCCGAAATCTAGCCTAATACGCCCAATAATGCTTGTTTTATCAAATTCTTGTATTTGTTTCATTTTTTGCACCTTTTGTGTATAACATGGGAAAACACTAATTTTATTTGCTGCTTGCATTTTTTTGTAGGTTGTTTGCTAATGGGGTAAAATTGGGGTTAAATTGCGATTGCAGTGCGTGGGCGGTGATTGTGGAAAACGGGGGTATTAGTTTTGTACTATAATTTATAGTGTGTTAAACCAACTTTTTAGGCGCATATTTCCCGAAATTGTGGACTAGTCAAACAGTGTTTTTTTCGGTTTCTTATCCTCAAAAATAAAAAGTATATCTTCCTCAGGCTTGCGCGGTGTAAAGCATGGAATAGGAACGACTAAACGCCCGAATTGCTTTAAGCACGCGCCCGTGTAGTTCGTTCTGAGCTTGCCTAACGTACAATAGTAAAGCGACAATCCACGGATAAGAAAGTGAGGGACTTTGCCAATACTAACCGCCTTATATGAGCTCATGTAGTTGTAATCAAAACTTTCTAACCACCGTGCAAAACGCTTGACCTCTGCGGGTGTCATGTGAATTTCTATTCTAATAACTTTTTTCATAATGAGGAATTAAAAAAAAATCCGCGCCCTGACTCACGCCCAGCGCGGAACAAACTATAAATATTAAAACAAATTTTTGCAAATAGTGTAAGTATGTTTTACACCCTTAGCGCGCGTTTTAGCGGTTTTCTGCTCCTCCCCTCAGGGTAGGGGAGGGGTTTTTCCACATCAGAAACAAACGTTTCGGGATCGATTTCGTCGGTTGATAATTTGAACATCATATCCATTGCATCGGATAGGCTGCTAAACTCTCTTTCTCCCATTGGGACAACGTGCGCGGCGGGTAGTATTGCCATCTCAACGCCTTTCTCTAAATAGAAAACGCTTGCGCCTTCGTGCTTCAATCCCTGTAAAACAATGCGTTTCTCTCTGTACTCAAATCTATAAGAATCACACCCGTTTCTGCTTTGAATTGCGGGCTTTACTATCGCAGTACCCGGGCGAAATGCACGCGCCTGTTCGGGTCTGTGTGTCAAATCTGTAATTTCGTGAACCTCTGGAGTAAGCGTTTCGCGGTCTAACTTATACGCTTTTCTCATTACCAAATACCAAATAAATGAGAAACTAGCAGTACAAAGCGCAATAAGTGGAGATAGGAAATTTACATTTCGGCTTTCTACTACTTCGGTAACTTTTACAAATCCCATGTAGCAGAAATACACAAAGAACAAAGATACCCACGCCACAAGTATAGGTTTTACAAGTTCCTGTTTCATTTCCCTACGCTGTTTAGTTCGTTTACTTCACGGGCAAAAAGTTGCGCTTCGTAGGTGTCTAGCAAGGTGCTAGCATTTCCGCCTGTTACTACTTGTTTTAGGGCGTTTACTGCGCCTCTGAGAGCTTCGTTTTGATTTGTGAGTTTGTACACCTTTTCGGCTCTAAACTTCGTTGCGCTGCGTTGTTTTAGTTCTCCCGTGCTTTCGTCTGTTACTTCGTAACTGTCTGTTTCAAGACTCGCCAAAACTAGCACCTTATCCCCTGTTTTTATCCCTGCCGCCTGTTGGGCTACATATCCCCAACAATCGAAATAAATAGCGGCTTTTCTTTCCTTTGGCGTTCCATCTTTTCCCGTGTATTTTTCGTTCTGCATAATGCAAATACGGGTGTAATTGTGTCCGCCTTTGTTCTCCATTACTGCGGAGAAAGTAGAATTTCCTTCAAAAACTAATTGATTCGTTGCCATACTAGTATAAAATTAAAATGTAAATTGAATTTGAATAAATTTGCAATGCAGCTCCCACGCTGCTAGGGCTTCTTCTTTGGTCTTAAAATGGATTCTATCAATATAAAACGCTCTTAGATTTACGGGAAGAGCAATCATATCCACAGGAGTGCCAAAACTGTCAATATTATAGTTTGATATTCTTACCTCCCATTCTCCGCCCTTGTTTTTAATGATTTTGAGCGTCTTATTATCGTAGTGCGAAACCTCGCCAAAATCAAACGCGGTTGCATGTTCTAACCAGTTAATATTTGCCATCTGCTAAGAAACTAAATCCCAAAAATTGCCTAATGTAACCGTAAAATTATCCGTGTCGATATGCTCATAAGGGATATACTCCTTTTTCGGTTCTACATCCTGTGCCTTTACTTTCTCATTTCGCGCCTTAGTCCATTCTTTCGCGCGTTTTTGCTTCGGCTTTTCTTTCACATCTACTTGCATATAAGTGGCAAATTGCCCCATTACATCGCGCGTAGTGCCTTGGAATATCACTTTAGACCAATTGCACCCCTTTTTGTAAATCAATCGCTCCACCCCTTCGCCTCCCATTCCTACGGGCGTGCCCTTGACTAGTAAATTTGCTATATCAGCAACCGTATAAAACAAATATTGCCAATCATGCGCTTGTCCTGTTGCCGGGTGAATAATGTTATCGTTACCCGTTTCGCTTAATTCTGTCATCACTTCCACCGCTTGCGCTTCCTCTTGTTCCTCGTTGAAAGAAAGTTCCTTTTCCCCGTGAAACTTGCCAAAACGCCCGTATAAGCGTTTTTTATGAAGCAAAGGGAGCATTTCCACGATTAAAGCAACATTAGGCGTTTTAGTCGCTTTATCCGTGAATATTTCAAACGGCTCAAAGTGATACTTCAAGCATTCCATAATAGCAGCGTTAAACCCGTTTGGATTCTTTTCATAGCTAGGATAGATCTTTTTGCCTTGGTCGTTTTTGATGTATAGGCTTTCTAGTCCTACGTGTGTAGCTCCTGAGGGGTGCAAAGCATTTACAAAAAGTTCTTTTTGTTCGTCGCTTATGTCTTTGCCTAATCCGTTTTTTATAGCTTCCTTTTCCTCTTGGGCAAATTCCTTGCGCTTTGCGCCCTCCCATGCTGTTATTCTGTTCCACTCATTTAGGATAAAACGGTAGAGTTTGTTTCTCCCAAATTCTGTTTTATGAGCCAATACAAGCGCGTGAAGGTGAATGTGTAGCCCGTTTTCATTCTTAGTAAATTCGACGCTATACTCTCCCGCATATACTTTGCTTTTCCAGCCTCTCAAATCGCGTAGTTTCTTGAATGCTTCTAAGAGCTCACTAGAATATACTTCTTTGCCTTTGTATCCGTTTTCGGTGTGCGGTACTGTTAGTGTCAAGTGAAAAAAATCGTATTTTTCCATTAGATCCGTATTAGCATCGAAAAAAGTACGGTAAACTCTGCGAATCTTGCGCTTTCTTTGGCTATTGCAAACGGGACAAAGTTTGTGTTTGCACGTTTGACTAGCCAAATAAGTCATATCACCATCAGGAAAAACGCGAAACAAAGAGTTAGAAGAGCAACCGCGCAAATTCCCTACATATCTATCTATCATCCGCGCCTTATCTGCGTTGAGGTTGCCTCCCTCGGTTTCTAAATACTGCTGAACGTGTTTTGCTATCGTTAGCCCTTGTATTCTATAATTGCGAACGGCGCAAGCTCTTTTCCTGTTGTGGTGCTCCTGTGATTTTGAGGCGTTGGGTGCGAGGTCTGTCGCACTTACTTCTCTTTTATCAAGGGAGGTCTTTTTAGCTCCCTTTGCTATACTCGTACACATCTTAAAATAATTTTGCTTGGGGGAAATTTTGTTGGATTCTTTCAATCCTTTTGTTTTCTGCATTTCGGGCGATTATAGCCATGTACATTTCTATTCTATCCCAAACTTTGTAATACTCGTTTGCAATCGGAAAGCCGTGCACATCCCTTGCAAATGCCATCACTTGAGATACTCTAAGTTTTCCGTTTATTACACTGAGCTTGTTTTGGTCGCAATATGCGCGGGCGGTTTGATATAGTGCTTCGGGCGTTGTCATATTCATAGTTTAGTTACATGATAAAAAAATAAGGTCGGGGGGTGTCGCTTTCCGCTAGCTGGCGCGCCATGCACCCCCCTTCCGCTTCAAGAATCCCCGGGGCTGTCCAGGCTTATCCGGTGGCAAAAAATCTTTATTCCTTTTCAGGCTTTACAGTGAATCCTATTAGGACTAGAAAAGCCGTGATAAATATTAGAATCTCCATAAAAAGCAACGTTTGATGTTTATTTTTCGCTAATAGAAAAAGGATAAGGGCGCATCTCCTCTAATTCCCGCGCCACTTATCCCCGTTTCATACTCGCATAGAAATCAACTCAGATAAAAAACCCCGTATTTACGTGTTCGTGTTCCTTCGTGTCTTTCTTATGGGTACAAATGTATTACAAAAAATAACACAATAGCAAGTTTTAATAACACTTTCGTTATTTTTTTTATCCACAATGTACTAGAAAAGATGTTGATAAATGTATTATACTTGTTCTAACACACAAAAAACGGCTTAAAATGACTGATTTAGGAGAATTGATAAAGGAAAAATTTAACCAATCGGGGTTTTCTATTAGGGGTTTAGCAAAAAAAGTGAACACTACTACGACAAGTATTTACGATTGGCAAACGACTGGTTCTATAAAACCACAAAATTTGTATGACTTATGTATTGCACTAAACTTCAATTTCTTTGAATACCTATCAAGAAAAGTAGAACAGAAAATAGGAAAAAACGACACTGAGGTATCTATAATTGAATTTGATAAAGAAAAAACGCTACTACATGACAAAATCAATATTCAAAGGGAACTAATAGAAAGCCTCCAAAAACGCCAAGCGGATTTGGAGGAAAGAATAGGGGAGTTGAAAAAGCGGCTGGGGGATTAGTAGAATTACATTTTAACCTATAAATACAATGAAAAAAACCATTTTATTAACCTTTTTAGTGATTAACTCTATCTTGTTGTTTGGTCAGGTATATCCAGAGATTCAAGAAATACTAGTTCGTGATGGTCGAATAATGGCACGGGCGAAAGGATTTGGACACCCCAAATATCTTGTAAATCATGCTGAAGAATTTAAGAATCTTTCCTATACTGAATTTTGCCCTATATGGGATAAAACGAATAATATGGTTATGTTTCTTTGTAAAATAGAACTGGATACAGAAGGCGGACCATCTGAAACCCGTACCGATTTAATGTTTCAGAGGTTAGAAATGTACGAAGTTGCAAAGGGTGCATCTATTTATCCCCCGTATGCTAACACTCCTGATTTTCCTTTTTCTCAAATAGAAAATTATACATCTATGGTTGAGGGAAAAGAAATACTATATATCCAATCAGAACAAGGCGCATTTTCTTATATACATGGGGCGTACCCTAATGGAGAAATAAAGCTATTGAAGTGGGGTCATTACCTCAATATCGTTAGTGTAAATCTTGAAACGGGTAATGTTTTGATGAATGCTTTTGTTAGGGATGAGACGGCTAGTTATACCGTTGATGTTTTGTGTACTCCTGACTTGAAATTTATCAAAGAAGTTGCAAGGCATCCATTAGAAGAATAAATAGGGGTGTCCCTCCGGGGGGGACTTTGTTTTTGAAGCGGGGGTTGGGTTGGGGATAAAAAGCAAAACGCCCACTTTGTAGGGTGGGCGGTGCTTGTTATCCTAATAGCGTTTCTAGCTCTATTCGCATCGCTAGTGCTATTTTTTCTATCATTCCGATACTTATTCCAGTATATCCCTTTTCTATTCGTGTAAGGGCTGAACGCTTTATATTGGCTTTGTCCGCAAGCTCTTGTTGTGTGAGCATTCTGTACTCCCTATATTCCCGAATTGCTAAACCCGTCGCAACGTTTATATCTTCAGTTTCGATTCTGTACGTATTAGAATCATGTTCGTACCAATCCCTTTCCCCTATTTTTCCTTTCTCATCTCCAAGGGAATAATATCCCGGGCCCTCCCAATCAAAATAAACAAAACTTGGATCATCGCTTTCTAGTCCTTTGTTGTATTCTTTCAAAAGTGTGTCGTACTCGGATACTGAAAGCAAATATTCGTGATCGGGATAATCCTCATACACAAAGGAATTTAAGGTATTTCGACAATCTTGTAAAGATTGGAGTTCCTGAGTATGTCTAACACCATTTCTAGAAATATAAAAGCGTTTCATGTCTTTATTGATTAAATGAATTATGTACAAATATACGACCATGTTACATATATGTTA
>ERZ650304.682-NODE-682-length-15864-cov-30.374976_pt1 | contig 15864 bp, 18 predicted proteins | sample MGYA00376240_ERZ650304 | MGnify/ENA primary metagenome ERZ650304 (study PRJEB26733, sample SAMN07839271) | wastewater metagenome | biome: small river; feature: stream; material: water | place: USA: North Carolina | collected 2016-03-01 ...
GAGTTCAGACGTGTGCTCTTCCGATCTCTCATGCAGAGATTTTTTATCCAATTATGGCAATATCAAAAAAATTGATGACAAGTGGTGATAGCATGTCAAAATCAAATGATAATCGCGGGGGGCGTCGGGAAGGCGCAGGGAGGCCGCGAAAGCCTGCCGTTCTGGCTCAGTTGGCTGGCCGCGACCCCATGGAGTTCCTGCAATCGCTGATTGAGGATGGCGAGCTTGACGTAAAAATACGCATGGATGCGGCCAAGGCGCTCATGCCGTACATTTACGCTAAAAAGGGAGAGCTCGGCAAAAAAGAGCAGGCCGCCATGGAAGCCCGCGAGCTGTCCGAGACCGTGTTCAAGCCACTGCCACCCCCTACGATGAATTGATATGCCCGCCATTCCGGACTGGGAACAACGTTTAATCGACCGCCTGCCAATCATTCCCGAGCCCATGTTCGAAGAGTCGGCAGAGGCGGCGCTATCGGTGTTCAAGTCCCTGCGAATCCCTGACCTAGCTGGCCAGCCTACGTTCGGAGAGGCCAGTGAGCAGTGGGTGTTCGATTTCGTGCGGGCTGTGTTCGGCGGGTACGATAATAAGCGTGGAAAACAGATTATTAATGAGTTTTTTCTGCTAGTGAGCAAGAAAAACAGCAAATCGACATTGTCAGCGGGGATTATGCTAACTGCCCTAATCCTCTGCTGGCGGCAAGACGAAGAGCACCTGATTATCGCGCCCACGAAAGAGGTCGCGCTCGCCAGCTTCACGCCGGCGGCGGCAATGGTTCGCGCTGACCCTGAGCTATCCAAGATGCTGCTGGTGCGCGACCACATTAAAACAATTGAACATCGCTCAACAAAAAACACGCTAAAGGTGGTGGCCGCTGATACTGACACCGTGTCAGGGAAGAAGGCGGGGCGAATACTGATTGATGAATTATGGGTGTTCGGATCGAAATCGAACGCTCAGGCTATGCTCATGGAGGCCACCGGCGGCATGGTGTCACGACCAGAGGGGTTTGTGATTTATTTAACAACGCAATCGGACGAGCCGCCCGCTGGCGTATTCAAGGAAAAATTGGACTACGCACGAAACGTGCGCGATGGCGTGATTCAGAATGAGCGATTTTTGCCGGTAATTTATGAGTACCCCAAAAAATATATTGATGAAAAAAAATACCTAGACCAAGAGACTTTCTACATTACGAACCCGAATTTAGGGCGGTCGGTATCGAAAGAATGGATTGCCGAGAAGTTGGAGTATTACAAGAGCCAGCAAGACGGCAGCTTCCAGCAATTCCTTGCCAAGCATCTGAATGTGGAAATCGGCATGAACCTGCGTAACGACCGCTGGGCAGGCGCTGACTTCTGGGAGCAGGCAGGCCGCCAGATGACGCTTGGTGACATCGTGGCGCGGTCGGATGTGCTGGTGGCGGGGATTGATGGCGGAGGGCTTGACGATTTGTTAGGACTGGCAATCATTGGTCGTGATAAAAACAGCGGCGAATGGCTGCTATGGTGTCACGCATGGGCGCATGAGATTGCGCTTGAGCGCCGGAAAGAGATTGCGCCACGACTGCGCGACTTCGTGAAAGATGGCGACCTGACCATCGTATCAGCGCCGGGCGAGGATGTGATTCAACTGGCTGATATTCTGGCTGGTATTAAAAATATGCTCCCGCAGAAAAACGCGATTGGCGTTGACCAAGCTGGAATTGGCGCGATTGTTGAAGAGCTACGCACGCATGAGCGCGGATTCTCTGCCGACCAGATAGTCGGCATCTCCCAAGGCTGGCGACTGAACGGCGCTATCAAGACCTGCGAACGATTGCTAGCTGGCGGCGGGCTGGTGCACTGTGGCCAGCCCATCATGGACTGGTGCGTATCTAACGCCAGAATTGTCCCCGTCGGGAACGCCATCAGCATTAGTAAGCAAGAATCGGGCAAGGCCAAAATCGACCCTGTTATGGCTATGCTTGACGCGGTCAGTTTAATGGTGTTGAATCCAGAGGCGGCTAGAGTTAATTATTCTAATAGTATGTTTTTCGTCTAGCCGATAGCCACGCTGTGAAGCGTTGCAATCCCCCTGATGGAGGTTCTATGAACCGCGCTTATTCCCTGCTCGAGGTCAAAAGCTTCGATTCCGAACGCCGTGAAATATCCGGCATCGCCACCACCCCGACACCTGACCGCATGGGGGATATTGTCGAGCCCATTGGGGCTTCGTTTGCCCCCGAGCTGCCACTGCTCTGGCAGCATGACCGACAATCTCCTGTCGGTATCGCCAAGTTCGGAAAGCCAACCAAAGACGGCATCCCTTTTACAGCCAGCCTGCCGAAAATTGAAGAAGCCGGAAGGCTGAAAGACCTTGTTGACATGGCTTGGCAATCGGTAAAAGCCGGCCTTGTCCGCGCTGTATCAATCGGCTTTCGCTCGCTTGAGCATTCGGTGATGAATGACGGAGGCTGGCGGTTTACGAAATCGGAAATTATTGAATTATCCCTTGTGACCATCCCTGCAAATGCAGAGGCCACCATTCAGACAGTAAAGTCTCTTGACTCTGCTGTCCGAGTCGCCGCGTTTGGCGAAGTTGAAAAGTCCGGCGCTTCGGACGCAAAAAAATCCACTCCCAAAAAGGTGAAAAAAATGAACATCCGCGAACAAATTGAGGCGCTGGAGCTGCGTAGTAAGTCGCTGTCTGCCGAGCGCGTAGAAATTCAGGAGAAGGCCATTTCAGAAGGCCGCACGAAAGACGAAGCCGAGCAAGAACGCTTCAAGGAAATCTGTGCAGAATTGAGCGCCATTTCTAAAGAGCTGGCAGACCTGCGTGAAATTGAAGGCGAGCTTGTTGCAAAAGCCGCTCCCGTTACTGAAAAAACAGTAGTGAAATCGGTTTCCAACGTTGTCGTAAAAAACACTGAGAAGCACACCGACGGCTTGGCATTTGCCAAGGCTGCCCGCGCTCTGGCTCTCGGCTCTATCGAGCGACGCAGTGCCGTTGAAATCGCTCGCGAGCTGTACCAAGGCAATGACGAAATCATCGCCGCCACTGGTGCGCTGATGACCAAGAGTGCCGTTGCCGCAGGTACAACCGCCGACTCTACATGGGCAAAGCCGCTGGTCGGTCAGGAGTCAACCGCGTTTGCAGACTTCGTTAACTATCTGCGCCCGCAAACGATTCTCGGTAAGTTCGGCTCTGGCGGCATTCCTGCCTTGCGTAAAGTGCCGTTCCGCACCGCGCTTATCAGTCAATCTTCCGGCGGTGATGGCTACTGGGTTGGCGAGGGCAAACCGAAGCCGCTGACAAAGTTCGACTTCTCGCGCACAACGCTTGAGCCGCTGAAGGTCGCCAACATCGCAGTTGCCACCATGGAGCTGATTCGCGATTCCAGCCCCAGCGCTGCAACGCTGATTCGCGACAGCTTGGCTGATGCGCTTCGTGAACGCTTGGACATCGACTTCATCAATCCAGCCAAGACCGCATCGGCTGGCGTGTCACCTGCCGGCATTCTGAACGGCGTGACTGCCATCGCATCGTCCGGCACTGACGCTGATGCTGTGCGAACCGACATCGCTAAGTTACTGAAGGCATTTATCAGCGCAAACAACGCGCCGACCACTGGCGTACTGGTGATGCCTGCAACGGTTGCACTCACGCTGTCGTTGATGGTTAATCCGTTAGGCCAGCCTGAGTTCCCAGGAATTACCGTCAACGGTGGAACGCTGCTGGGCTTGCCTGTGATTACTTCGCAGTACATCCCGACCGTATCAGCAGGCTCGACTGTTGCGCTGATTAACGCCTCCGACGTGTATCTTGGCGATGAAGGCGGAATCGAGGTGAGCATGAGCGATCAGGCCAGCTTGCAGATGGATAACGCACCTGACAGTCCTGCTACCGCATCGACCGTACTGGTCAGCTTGTGGCAGCACAACATGGTTGGCTTCCGTGCCGAGCGTACCATCAACTGGGCTCGCCGTCGTAGTGTCTCCGTAGCTCACTTGTCCGGTGTCAACTGGTCGCTGTAACTTGATAAACGGGGAGGGCTTCGGCTCTCCCTGTTTTGGTGAACGATATGGAAAAAATCGAGTTCGAGTATAACAACGGCGCGACGCGAATCTTGAAGCGCAAAGAGGCCGAGCTGCTGCAACGCATGAAGCTTGGCAAGGTTGTTATTCAGAAGGCTGTCGAAAAAAAACCGAAACGGAAAAACAAGAATGAAAGCTGACGCGATAACCGTCATGATGATTCTGGCGCTCACTGGTGCTGCTCTCCTCACTGTGGGCGTTTCCGTTTCGTTCGGCATCGGGAACGGACTATCTGTTCTCGGTGCCACTTTTATTTTGTATGCCGGTGTGATTAAGCGAGGTCTGAATGGTTCGTAAAAATCTCGTATCAGCACTGGCAGGAAGTAGCCGCGCAACGTGGTGGCCGATTGTTCAAGAGCCATTTACTGGCGCATGGCAGAATGGCAGCTCAATCACACAAGAAGATCAGCTATCAAGCCCTGTTGTTTATTCGTGCATCACGCTAATTGCCAACGACATCGGCAAGCTGCAACCGCGTATCGTCAAAAAAACAAGCGAGGGAATCTGGGAAGAAATTGACCAGAATCACCCCAACTGGCGCGCGCTTAAAAAGCCAAACCGCTACCAGAATCACATCCAGTTTAAGCAGTGGTGGATCACCAGTAAGCTTCGTTCTGGCAATGCCTACGCGCTCAAGGAACGCGACCAGCGCGGCATGGTTAAATCGCTCTACCTGCTCGACCCGTCGCGCGTGACACCGCTCATCACGGATGATGGCGAGGTGTACTATGAGCTGATGCAGGATAATCTGTCACGGCTAAAACAATCATCCGTTACCGTTCCTGCTAGTGAGATTATTCACGACCGCATGAATTGCCTGTATCACCCGCTCATTGGCATGAGTCCTCTACACGCTGCGGCTATTGCCGCCGGTATTGGCATAAAAATACAAAACAACACGCTCCATTTTTTTGGCAACCAATCGCGCCCGTCCGGTATTTTGGTTGCTCCGGGCTCTATCTCTCCAGAGACAGCCGAGTTGATGAAAACCAAATGGCAATCTAATTACGGCACAAGCGGATTTGGCGGGACGGCTGTGCTCGCTGACGGCCTGCGGTTCGAGTCTGTTTCCACGAAGGCCGTTGATTCGCAGTTGATTGAAACCCTGCGTTGGACTGATGAGCGCGTGTGCTCCGTTTTTCATGTGCCGAGCTACAAGGTCGGCGTAGGCGCGCCGCCAAGCTACAACAACATCGAGGCACTCGACCGCGCGTATTATTCCGAGTGCCTGCAATCGCTGATTGAGGAAATGGAAATCGCGCTTGACGATGGTATGGAGATGGACGCCTTCGCGATGGGCGTAGAGCTTAACCTTGATGGCCTGATGCGAATGGACAGCAAGACGCAGATGGAAACCATCGAGGCCGGCATTAGAGCGAAGGCGCTCACCATCAACGATGCGCGCTTGCGCTTGAATCAGAAGCCGCTTGATGGTGGCGATACCGTCTATATGCAGCAGCAGGACTACCCGCTTGACGTCATCAAGGACAACGAGTTGGCCGTTAAGCAAGATCCAGTTGTGCCTGCGATTCCGGAGCCAGAGCCAGAAGAAGATGAAACTGACAAGGCCGTTTCTGCCATGCTATTGAGGGTGATGAGATGATTGACCCTGTTAAATTCGGTGAAGCCGTTGCCGCTGCCATCAACGCAGCGACCGCGCCGCTACTCGAAAAAATTAAAAGCCTTGAGGCGCAACAAGAGGCGCAGTTCATAAAACTAGAGCAGCGAGCCGCCGAAATGGTGAAGTCACTGCCATTGCCAGCTGACGGAAAAGACGGTCGCGACGGTCGCGACGGCGTAGGCTTTGATGATTTGGAGGTGGAGTATGACGGCAAAAAAACCGTCACCTTCCGCCTAACACGTGGCGATGTCGAAAAATCTTTTGACCTAGTTTTGCCGATTATATTGGACGCCGGTATCTATAAAGAGGGTGCAGCCTATCAAGCTGGCGATGGCGTAACATGGGGCGGCTCATTCTGGATTGCGCAAAAAGACACGGGCAAAAAGCCTGACACGGGCGACTGGCGATTGGCCGTCAAGCGCGGGAGGGACGCCAGATGATGCTGATCACCCTTCAGGAAGCGCGCGACCACTTGCGCAGTGATGACACCGCAGACAATGCCGACTTGTCGCTTAAAATCGAGGCCGCGAGCGAGGCCGTTTATTCATATCTTGGCAGCCCAGCATGGCCGACCGATAGCGCAGGACATGATGTGATTCCTGCCCGCGTGAAGCAGGCCGTGCTATCGACCGTGGGATGGCTCTACTCTGAACGCGAGGGGCAGATGACCAGTAAAGTCGATGCGGCGTATGGCTATACGCTACCGCAGGGCGCAACCGCGCTGCTGTTTGACTTGCGCCCATTGGTGCTGATATGAAAGCTGGCAAGCTTCGACATCGTGTCGAGATTCAGGCGTTCGATAACGTCACGGACTCTAGCGGCAACGCGGTACAGGATCAGACCACCGGCGAGGTGATGCGCGCATGGCAGCCCATCGCGAGCGCATGGGCAGCGATTGCGCCGGTATCAGGGCGTGACTTTATCGCAGCGAAGGCGGCGCAATCATCAATCACGGCGCGTATCACGGTGCGCTATAACGCGGACATAGAGCCTGCCATGCGCATTAAACACGATTCGCGCATCTATAAAATTGAAGCCGTGTTGCCTGATGCCGATTCTGGCATTGAGTACATGACACTGATGTGTTCCATCGGTAAAACGGAAGGCGCGGCATGAGTATCTGGGCAGTGCTGGCCACTGGGCAAAGTCTCACACGCGAGCAAGTGGAATTATGCCTAGCGCATGAATTGAAGCTGGTGGCCGTGTCCGACGCTTGGCGAATTGCACCAGAGGCCGACATTCTGGTGAGTTCTGATGCCGCATGGTGGCGACATTATCCTGATGCGAAAACAGCAGGCGGCATTGAGTATTGCGCCGCTGCCGAATGGGACACTTGCCGCGCCAAAAGAATGGGCGCACGATTCGGCATCAATTCCGGTCTGCTTGGCATTATGGCAGCGGTTCGTCACGGGGCAGAGGATATTATCCTGCTAGGCTTCGATATGCACGGCTCGCATTTTTTTGGCGAGCACCCTGACCCGTTACATACGTCAACCGCCGTTCAGTTCGATTCGTTCCGGCGCGAGTTTGCCGAGTACAGTCCTGATGGCGTAGGGATAATCAACTGTACGCCGCACACGCGATTGACCGCATACCCACGCCACAATCTGGAGCAGGTGCTATGTCTGGTGTGACGCTGACCGGCCTTGACGACGTATTGCGTCGCATGAAGGCAATCACGCAAGAGGGCAAAAACAAAGCTTTCAAGCGCGCAGCAAGCGCAGGCGCTGGCGTGATTAAGAAGGCCGCTGTTGCAAATGCCAAAGGGCAGGATGATTCGGCAACGCCTGAAAACATCGCCAAGAACATCGTGATCCGATTCGATTCGCGCTCATTCAGGCGCACCGGCGGCGACATCGTGAGCTACCGTGTCGGCATACTAGGCGGGGCTAAATCGCCGCCAAAGCGCAAACGCGCACGCCGTGGCAGTGACCCCACGCTGGCCGAGCTTGGCGAGGTCGCAGGAAAGGGTAAGGCCAATCCTGGCGGCGATACGTTTTATTGGCGGTTCCTTGAGTTCGGCACGAAAAAAATGGGAAAACACCCGTTCATGGCTCAGGCTCTCGAATCGAATCAACAGGCGGCAACAGACGAGTTCATTGCCTCGCTTAACAGGTGGTTGGATAAGCAGGGGGTTGAAAAATGACGCCATCTATTTTTAACGCCGTCAACGTGCCAGCCGTTCAGGCCGTGCTGAAAACCGGCACGGGGCCGCTACGGTTTTATATGTTTGGCCTTGCGCCAAAAGAAAAAGTCTACCCCTACGCAGTATGGGCGGTGACAGGTGGCCGACCCGAGAATTACGTTCAGGGCGCGCCTGATACGGATGATTATTCCATTCAGATTGATGTGTACGCATCGCCAGACCAAGGGCCGAGTGTTGCCAGAAATGCGCTAGAAAAAATCCAGACTGCCATCGAATCGGTGGCCTATGTGACAAGCTATCTGGGGGAGGATCGCGACCCTGAAACGCTTGTCTGGGCGACCGGAATCGTTGTGGACTGGATAGAAAACAGGTGATAAATTAACCCCAATCGGAACGCTGTGAAGCGTCCCGTTTCCCACCGATGGAGGCCACAACCATGGCTAAAAAAACGAAGGGCACTCAGCTCTATTTTCTCTTGCCTTCTGGCGTGTCTGTTTCCGTTGTCGGGTGCGCTACGGGCATTACAGGCTTATCAAGTCCGCGCGGCCAGATTGATGTTACATGCCTAGAAGCGACGGCAAAAATGTTCGAGCCGGACGACCCCGCACCAGCGGCGATGTCTCTGACGATTAACTTTGACCAGACTGACGCCTCGCACGTTGCGCTCTGGAACGCATGGCAAAACGGCACGACCGGCATTCAGTTCGCAATCGGGCTAGGTGACGGCACTGCCGCTCCTACAAAAGACAGCGCGGGCGCACTAGTGCTCCCATCTACTCGGACGTTCATAAGCTTCTCTGGTTATGTGGCTGATGTGCCGGTGGACTTCGCAGTAGGCGCGGTTCAGACAAGCTCCGTTTCGATTCAGATTAGCGGCGCTATCACTCTGACGGTGAAAACGCCATGAAACTAGCTGATCTGGTGAAGATGGGTGCGGTGGTGAGCGATGCGCTTACCACCAAAACCATCGAATGGAACGGGCAGAAGTTCGACGTCAAAACGAAACAGCCGTCTTATGCCGACGTGCACTTTGCGCAAAAGCATGAGCAGGATGGCACCGCCCCTTTCATGTCCGCGTTAATTGCCCGCTGTGTTTTCTTTGACGGCGAGCAAATGACGCTTGAGCAGGCTTGTGCGATTGACCCTGCGTTGTTCACGGAATTGTCAAAAGCAATTTTTGTTGAAGATGCAAAAAAAAAGAAGAAGGCATAAGCGATGATGACGAGTTCTGGCATGAGCTGGTACTCAACGGCATTGGCGGGTGTACGATAGCGGAAGCCAAGGAACGGCTGACCTATGAAGAGGCGATGCAGTGGGCGCGGTATCGCGCCAAACGCGGCTCATTCAGCATAGGGCGGCGCATCGAGTGCAGTAGCGCACTGGTGGCGTATATGATTGGCAATTCGGTCGGCTGGAAAGTGAAAATGGAGCAATTCATGCCGCACGAAACGCCGCCGGAAATGTCGGAAGAAGATGAAGAAGATGCCCTAATCGCGTGGGCAAAGATGGCAGGGGCGAATGTGGTGGAGAATAATTAAATGGCTGGACGTTCGCTTGGTGTACTAACGCTTGACCTTGTAGCCAAAACTGGCGGCTTCACGGCAGGCATGAACGCTGCCGAACGACAAGCCGCGAAAACTGCCAAAGAAATCGAAAAAAGAAATAAAGAAATCGCCGCCAGCTTTAAGAGCTTCGGTATTGGCGTTGCTGTTGCCGGTGCAGCGGCATTAACAGCGGCACTAGCGTCTGTTGTTAAAAACACCGTCGAGGCACAGCAGGAACAGGCACAGCTTGGCGCCGTCTTAAAATCAACCGGACAGGCCGCAGGGTTCACGCAAAAAACCCTAAACGATATGGCGAACGCCATGTCGAAAGGTCTCGGCATTGATGGCGGCGAGATCACGAAGGCGCAGACGGCGCTACTCGCGTTCACGAACATCGTTGGTGATAAGTTCCCGCAAGCACTGCAAGCCGCTGCGGATATGTCTGCTCGCATGGGCATGAGCATGACTCAAGCGTCCGAGCTAGTCGGGCGTGCGCTTGACGTTCCTTCGCAGGGCATGGCCGCGCTGTCAAAGCAGGGTTTTCGTTTTACTGATTCGCAAAAAGACGTTATTAAATCACTTGAAGCAGCAGGCAAGGTGGCCGAGGCGCAGGACATTATCCTTAAATCATTGCAGGACACCTACGGCGGCGCAGCGGCTGCTGCTCGCAATACATTCGCAGGCGCAATCGGCGCAGTAAAGAACGCACTGAAAGACGTGCTGACCGGCGATGAAGCAACCTTTGGTGGAGCAACGTCGGCGCTCAACGAATTGGCCGATGCAATGAACGATCCCGATTTTAAGACGGGCGTGACTGGCATTGTTTCTGGGTTGGCAGAAATTGCGGGCGTTGCCGTTCGCACTGCTACCAGCGTTGGGAAAATGTGGTCCGAGTTTGTTGGGTTCACTGACTGGCTTGCAGGCGAGGTTGACGAGAATCACGCAGGCCAGCTTGCCGTTAAAATTGAGGAGCTTAACAAAGAGCGCGAGCGGATGTTAAACAACCGCATCGTTACCGAAGGCCAGAATCAGGCGCTCGAAGCGGTAACGGCGGAGCTTCGGAAATATCAAGACCTGCTGCGCGCGATTGAGCAGAAGCGGGAAGCGGACGCCAATGCACAGAAAGCCGCTGAAGAAAATGCCAAAGCCACCCAAGCCGCCGCCCAAGCCGAGGCCGCGCTCACGAAGCAGCGCGAGGCAGCGAAGAAAGCCGCTGATGAGTATGCGAAACGCCAAAGCGATATCAACGCAATCCTTCAGCAGTACCAAGACCAGATTGATAGATTGCAACTGACCGAGTCGCAGATTGCTGAAAACAAGCTGCGCGCGCTGGGTGCGGATGAAAAGCAAATTGAAATGCTGCGCCAGAAAATAGCACTCATCGGTGAATTAACGGCAGTGCAAGAGAATCAGCGATTAGCGCAAGCTGAAATTGAAAAGGATTCGTTCGGTCTTGGCGAAGGCTCGTCAAAAATTGACGCTCTTATGAAAGAGTTTGCCACGGAATCCGAGCTTGAAAATGCGGCCTACCAAGACAAGCTGGCGCGCTTTCAGGAGTATGCTGATTTAACAGCCATGGCAGCGGAAGAGCGCCGAGCGATGGAAGAAAAGCTTGAGCAGGAACACAAAGACCGCATGGCTGCGATTGAAAGCAACGCCGCTGCTTTTAAGGTAAAAAACCTGCAAGGCATTTTGGCGACGATCTCAACGATGATGAATAGCCACTCTAAAAAAATGTTCAACGTCGGGAAGGCTGCGGCGATTGCTAACGCAGCAATCAGCACTTACGAGGGCGCAATCGGCGCTTACAAGGCCATGGCAGGGATTCCGATAGTCGGCCCCGCGTTAGGGATTGCAGCCGCTGCTGCTGTTACTGCTGCTGGTATATCAAACATCGCCAACATCCGCTCAACATCATTCGGCGGTGGCGGTTCGCCTGCGGCTGCAACGCCTACGCAATCAATCAACGCGGCTAATACGCCCGTGATGCCGGAGCGTAATGTATACCTGCACGGCATCGACCCAAGCAAGCTGTATTCCGGTAGTTCAATCCTTGAGCTTCTGAATGGCGAGCTGATGAATGGCGGACGACTGATGGGAGCGGGCGCATGAGCATCGTATTAGGCGGCATCGTCGTTCCAAGCACTACTATCGTTCCGGCTGGCGGCTCAACACCCATGCTGGGCTATCACAATATCGTGACTGCGTTCAACATCACCAGCAACGGCGAGGCGGCAGACCATCCGTCAACCGCGCTCGCTAATCCGCTGACCTACGATTCATGGATAAGCACAGCAACGCCGCCGGCTGTTATCACAGTAACGCTGGACGATGTGGCTGGCTGCGACTACATCGGCATGGCTGGGTTATCTGGCGCTGTCTCGGTGAAGGTCGAGTGCTCGGATGATGGCGGCGCAACATGGAGCACAGCACTATCCGAGACCGATATAACCGGCCTCTCGGTTATCATGCTGTCATTCGATTATGCCGAGGGCGACGTGTGGCGCGTAACGCTTGGCGGCTCTTCCATAACTGCTAGTGTTTTATTTTTAGGCCAAGCTCTCCGCATGGAGCGTTGCATCATGAAAACCTACGCGCCGCTTCCGTACAATCGCGTGACGAAGTTCAACACGAATATGAGTGAGAACGGGCAGTTTTTAGGCCGATCAATTACTCGCGGCGGGCAAAAGTCGGGCGTTTCTTTTTCTATGATGACCGCGCAATGGGTTCGCGGTCGATTCCAAGATTTTGTTCGGCACGCGCGCACGAAGCCGTATTTTTTTAGTTGGAAGCCTGAAGTCTATCCAAAAGAATCCGCCTATGTCTCGACTGATTCAGATATTGGCGTCTCTTACACTGGGCAGAAAAATTACATGACAGCAGAATGGGAAATGCAGGGGCTTGGGTGGAATGAGCAAGAGTGATTCAGGGCGCGAGCCGTTTGAGTGTCTAGAGTTCGTGCAGGACTTTTGCCCGCTCACGAGCGGGCAAGGTGCGTGCGCGGCTACACTCGCCAACACTGGTGACTCAAAATGCTATAACACTATTGGCACTTGTCGCAGCTTGGCGAGCTATCAACAAGGCGAGCGCGTGTTGCGATTCTGCACAGCACAGCAACGATTGCCTGATGATGGCGAGATTTATTTTCCATTTCTAATTAGCGTGTCCGTGAAGCCTTGCACGATTAACCCCGGGGGCGGCAATCGTAATTCGAGCGGCCTAGGCACACGCGCCACTATTTCCGCTTCGTTTTCCGACCACCCGCACTCGGGGAATTATGTGGACAAATACGCGGGCGAACGATTAACGGGGGCGGCACAGATTCCAAGTGCCGGCTATGACCCATTCCAGATTTCCACGTTTTGGGCAAAATGGCGAGCCAGAAACCAATATTATCTCAATCGCGTTATGCGATTGAAGTCAGGCTACATTACAACAGACGGCCAAGTGGTGGACGTGGTGACTCGCACGTTCATTTGTACGGGTTTTAGTGGACCTGATTCCAGCGGTCGCGTTTCCATGAGCGGCTCGGATATTTTAACGCGGGTGCAAAACGACAAGGCACAAGCGCCGGGCGCAAGTGAAGGCAAGCTCGATGCAGACATCAGCGACACCGATACCGCTATCACGCTACTCCCTATCGGCGTAGGCGCGACCTATCCGGCCAGCGGGCTTGCTCGCATCGGTGATGAGCTGGTGACATTCACACGCTCCGGCGATAACGTCACGATTTCACGGGCGAAGCACAACACGCTGGCAGACACGCACAGCGAGGGCGATACATTCCAGATTTGTTTAGTCGTTGACGCATTAACGCCAGCCGAGATTCTGGAATTGCTGCTCACGGATTACGCGGGTATACCGGCGGCCAATTTAGACTTGGCGCAATGGGCTTCCGAGACCATCGCTTATCTGCCAAGGAAATACTATACGATTATCACATCACCCGTTGGCGTGGCCGATTTGGTCGCGGAAATATGCGAACAGATGTATTTCTATACATGGTTTGACGAGCGTGCCGACAAGGTGAAGATTCGCGCAGTACGGCCAGCCGATGGCGAGGAAGTCTATCGAATTGGCGATGATAATTTGGTGGAAGATTCCGTTTCGATTGCCGACCAGCCCGACCAACTGATAACCCATGTGATTATCAATTACGCGCCACGCGATTACACGAAGGCACTTGATGATGTTACGAATTATGCGGTCACGGACGTTTTCGGCAGCGGCGAAGATGCGCCGGAACGCAACGACGGCATGAAGATTAAGACGATTCAGTCGAGGTGGCTGCAAGCCGATGATGGCGCGGCAGCTATCGCGCTCGGTGAGAAACTGCTAGCACGCTATAAAACGCCACCACGCGCCGTATCGTTCGCGCTTGATGCGAAGGACAGGGATATATGGGTTGGCGATTTCGTCAACGTCACAACGCGCCATAACACGAACGAACACGGACAGCGCGAGCCGATTTCCGCGCAGGTTTTCAGTGCCAGCGAATCAACACGCGGCACAACGTTTTCTTATCAGGCGCAACAGTTCGTTTATGAATTGCCGCCGGATCCAACCGATAAGGCTATCGACATTGCCGCCGATGTTTGGGATTACAATCTTTATGATCGATTCGTGGCAATCTTCGGCGCGCCATTGGCGACTGATGTTATTCGCGTGACGATTCGTGTTGGCGCGGTGGTTGGTTCGACTAGCGTAACAACACCGGCGTTTCATGTTGATAATCGTTTCCCCGCCGGTGTAACGATTAACGTCATCAACAATGGTGTGATTGCAGGTAAGGGTGGTAATGGTGGGATTGATGTTGGCCTGCCATCCCAAGTTTTGCCCGAAACCGGCGGCGATGCCTTCAAGACTGAGATGCCTATTAGCATTGAAAATAACAGCGTTATTGGCGGCGGTGGTGGCGGTGCCGCTGGCGCATCAATAAGCGGATTTGACGCTGGCGGCGGCGGCGCAGGGAGCGAGCCCGGCAATGGTGGCTCATGGACTGCCGCTGGTACCACCATGACGGCAGCAGCAGGCAGCCTATTTTTTGGCGGCAAGGGCAGCAGCAGCTATCCGTCAGACATGATTAACGGCGGCGATTTGGGCAAAGGCACAACCAATATTTTTATCGCAAGAGCCGCTGGCCGCGCCATTGTTGGAATAGCCAATATAACGTACATTAACCGTGGCGACATTCGTGGCGCAGAGGTCTGACAATGAAATCAATCTGGCAGCAATTCATTCAGGATGGAAGTGGTAACAAGCTCGTTGGAGCTTCTATTACCGTTCGCAAGAATGGCGCTATCGCCGCTATCTACGAAAACAAATCCGGCACGATTTCGCGAGCTAATCCGTTTTTATCTGACTCGAAAGCAAAGGCTTGGTTTTACGCTGATGCCGGTCTTTATGACATTGAAGTGACGGCAGCGACTGGCACGACTTCGCTTTATGATGTGGCGGTTGGCACAGCACAAGCGCAAGACATGATTGCCGATGGCGGCATTGTGTTGAGTGACGCCCCCAGCGACGGCAAGACTTATGCGCGCAAGAATGCGGCGTGGAGTGAGTTTGACATCGTGGATGAAGATTACCCGCTTGATGATGACGGCACCCTAGCAACTTCCGTGGGCTTCGGCTTCGCAGGCGTAGCGCGTGGTGATGGTCAAAAGCTGGATTATGAAACCGCTGGCGGGAGCGGGGTGAAAGTGCTTATGGCAAAGGACACTTTCACAACAGCCAGATTCTCACGCGGTGCAACCGCCACTATTGGTTATGAGGCGGTATCCGTTAAAAATAGCATTGGAACAGGCGGGGGAAGCGGGCTTGCACTTGTTATTAGCGACTCCAGCGGCGCTCTTGTTAATGCGGTTACTGTGAATTTCTCAAATACAAACGACCTTGGTCAGTTTTTTGTTGATAGCAGCGGAAACATTAGCGCAAAACTAAATGGCAGCGCGTATTCTTTAGCTGGCAACTGGATGAACCCATCAGGGCAAAAAACGGTTGGCGCATCGGACAAGTTCGCCCCGTTTTTATACACAACTGATAATGGAACAACCGGCGAGCGAGACATTGTCCAGCTTATTACCGATGCCAGTAAAATGAGCGGAGAATATCCGTTCGGCGCAAAAGACATTCACGGGCGCTTAATTTAACCAACGAGGAACACCACCATGGCAACATCAACCATTCTCGCAGCCGACAACACTGCCGCCACTTCGTCTGACTTCACTGTGAACGCTGGCCAGCTCGTGACGCTGTCGCTTTTCAGCGCGGCCTCGCTGCCGACTAATATCGGCTTCCCCGTGTATCTTGTTGGCGTATCTGGCGAGGTGTATCTGGGACAGCTATCCGCCGGCGATGCCTCGCGCTCGATTGCAACGCCCGGCACATACCGCGTGAAACGCCCTGCGCTTTCCGCTTCCAACTCTGTTGGCATTATGGTGGTGTCATGAGCATTCTACGGCCAATCATGCGGCC
>ERZ650304.683-NODE-683-length-15848-cov-7.410372_pt1 | contig 15848 bp, 15 predicted proteins | sample MGYA00376240_ERZ650304 | MGnify/ENA primary metagenome ERZ650304 (study PRJEB26733, sample SAMN07839271) | wastewater metagenome | biome: small river; feature: stream; material: water | place: USA: North Carolina | collected 2016-03-01 ...
ACCTTGAAGAACGCCATGAAGTAGAAGTGTAGAGACACTATTTCGTGATGCTATTGCTAAGATTGCAACAGACCAATCAATAGAAGATGTAGAGAGAGAACTTGTTATAACTCTACTTGCAAAAGCTAAGAAGTGAGATATGAGAGCATTGGAAATGTATCTTGACCGCTTATATTGAAAGCCAAAACAATCAACAGATATTACAAGCAAATGAGAGAAGATTGATGTAACTATAACTATATAATACAATAAAAACGTATAATTTGAGGCACGAGATTTGCGGGGTTCTATCAGTCTAATAAACAATACTTGACAATGGTTCGTTCTATCAACCTTGAAAATCTTCGTGACTGGCAGAAAGAATATATTAAGAACAAAAAGCGATTTAATGTTCTTGTAGTTCATCGAAGAGCATGAAAGACAGTATGAGCTATTCTTGATGAACTCATTGAATCAATAAAGGAAGTATGAGACTATTGATACATTGCACCAACTTATCGACAAGCAAAGAAGATAGCATGGAGAATGATACAAAGGTTCTGAGACCAAATAGGAGACTTCAAATACAACGCTTCTGAACTGATAGTAACTTACTCGAATGGTTCTACTATTTCTCTGTTCGGTGCTGAGAATCCTGATAGCTTACGATGATTGGATTTAAAGTGAGTGATATTCGATGAATACGCACAACAGCCTAGTAACATATATTCGGAGATTGTATTTCCAATGATAAACGCCAATGGTGGTTGGGTAACTTGGATATGAACACCGAAAGGGAAGAACGCCTTTTATAAGCTATATGAAAGAGCGAAGAAAGATGATAGATTCTATACAATGCTTCTCAGGCATACAAATACGAACTTACTTACTCCAGAACAAATATCAGACGCTCGCAAGGAAATGACAGAGGAAGAATTTGAACAAGAGTATAATTGTAGCTGGGAAGCTTACATGAGAGGTTCAGTCTATGGAAAAGAACTATCGAAAGCTTTTGCAGAGTGAAGAGTAAAAAAAGGAATCTATGATCCAGAGTTACAAGTCACAACTTTCTGGGATATTGGAATGAATGATGCAACATCGATTCTGTTCGTTCAGACACTAGGCAAGGAAATACGAATAATTGACCACTACAGCAATTCAGGTTACGGATTGCCACATTATGCGGAAACTCTCAAATCTAAGCCCTATCGTTATAAAAAGCACTATTTTCCCCATGATATTAGACAACGTGAGATGTCGACAGGTCTCACTCGACTAGAAACAGCTATAAATTTACTCGGTGATTGCGATGTCGTACCTCTTAACTCTCTTGCTTCAGGAATAGACGCATGACGCTTAATATTCCCGAATCTATGGATAGATGAATCACTTGAAGAGTTCGTTAATAACCTTTCTCTTTATCAATTCGAGTGGGATGATAAACTCTGACAATTCAAGAAAGAACCAATACATGATTTTACTTCTCACGATGCAGATGCTTATCGTTACCTTGCGACAATCTACAACTTTATAACTAAGCCACAAGCAATAGGAGAACCACAAAAAGAATATGAACACGAAATGGATAGGCTTATATTCGAGAAAGATGAGATACAAATAGATTTTGATGATGAAGATAATCCTTACTAAAAATAAATTTGCAAATGAGAATCATTCTCATATACTAACAATATAACTCTTGAATAATGAAAATAAAAGAATTTCTCAAGCAGGTATGAATGACAGAAGAAGATGTATTGTTTCAAGTTTCTTACGATAGAAACAGATCAATAGATTTTTGTAGAGAACTCAGAACACAACTCCAAGACGATAGAAACCTTCTTATGAATATCAAAAAAGATAAGGAGGCTTTGTGAGATTCTACACTCTTCAATGTTCATACTGCCTTGCTTGCTCGTGCATTTAATGCAAAACCCTCTATTCAATTCAAGCAAACAAAAGAATGAGTAGAAAGGGAAATCACTATGCTAAATTCTGCGCTTGATGAAGACTTGAATGCTTCTGATATTAAAACTCTCAAATATTATAAAGATTGGAATAAGTTTTGGGCATGATTCTCAGCGGTTGCAAGAACAGGATGGGATGGAATCTATAAAAGGAATAAGTTTGAAGTGATTAACCCACTTAATGTAGTCTTCGATCCTATGGGGGATTATTTCTCTGGGAATTACTCGTTTGTATGAGTCGATAGAATAGTAAACAAGCAAGGGCTAAAGGACTACGAAAACTCTAAGGAAATGACTCCATGAGAGACAATGGAAGACTGAGCTATGCGATACAAGAGAGAAGCACAGCAAGAGAAAGATATGAATCCTGATAGAAATATGGATGAGTATGAAACATATCTTCATTTCGGATACTTCAATGATATTCCATGATTTGTAGAAGTAGCAAACAATTGAACTCTTGTTATTAAAGCAGGATTAATTCCTGCATGAGACTACTTACAAGAAAAGAACAAAGAAGTTCGTAAGTTTCCTATAGTATTCTACTTCTGGAAACCACTACCAGATATTCCTTGTGGAGATCGTCCTGCTAACTATGTTCGAGATGTTCAAGTAATGAAATCAAAAGTAGCTAATCTTCGAATGAAGAAGGCACAAGCTGAGCTCTATCCTATGAGAGTCTATAACAAAGACTTTATTAACGGAAATGATCTAAACTTCGGACTTAATAAAACAATAGGATTCTCTTCTGGAATCGAATGAGCAAACGTAAATCCAAATAATCTCGTAGCGAATATAAGCCCTGAAACTCGCCTCGACGCAACTCGTGAGATCATGCAAGATGCAGATAAACAAGTCGAGAGATCAACTTCTATAGGAGAGATTATACAAGGTACAAACACGCAATGAAGAGAAACACTTGGTACAAATCAGCTTATCCAAAATAACACTGATATAAACCTCGCTCTCAATGAGGAAATTGATCTAATAGGAGAAGAACAATTTGCCATGCAATGGTTTTATGGATACTATGAGAACTTCACAGATGCAGATAAAAAACTCGTATTTGCAGGTATTGGAACAACTCAGCAACCTCTACAGATAACTCGTAAAGAGTTCATCATAAATGGAAATCTTTCTATAAAGCTTACTTCTACAGCAGAGACAGAAAGACAAAAACAAAGAAAGAAGGTAAACTTCTCTCAATTCTATGCTTTCCTTCAATGACTTCCATGAGTGCCGTCAATTTCACTTGTAACAGCTCTTAGAGAGTTCTGAGAAAACAGTGAAATAGAGCCAAGAATACTTGAAAAGATCATAGGGAAGACCCCTCAAGAGTCTCTTCAGTTAAATGAAAATGAAGTTCTAAAAAGATGAGAATGGGTAGATATAAATCCTACAGACGACAACTACACGCATATGATAACTTGCGATAGAACAACTCCAGAGTGAGAAGGTCATTGGCAAGCACATATGATACAATACACACAACAGACTCAGCAAGTACCAGAAGCCCCGCAAGGATGACAGATGGTAAACCAAGCAATGGCTCAAATAGGGAACGAGCAAACTTCATTATCTACTAACCCACAATAACATGATTGATATAGTCCTAGAAAAACCATTTAAAGACCTGAACGAAGTAGAGAAGGCATTTTGTGTAAAAGAACTTACTATCTATAGCCTTTCTGACCATTTCGCAAGTCTTCAAAAAGAACTTAAAGAGGAAGCAGGAAAACTCACAGAAGAAATTAAAAAGGCTCACAAAGAAGATCGCTCACGAGAACTTATTTTCTCCCAGTCTGACAAGGAGCTTTATACAGTCGAGTATATGAGAGAAATTGCATCACGACTTGATGATTCTCATGGTGGAAAGATATTCGCTCTCAGGCTTAACCAAGGAGCAGATAATAAAGAAATTGCTTGCGTTAATACAATTGAACCATTCTTCGATCAGTATTGCTTTACAGAACTCGATAAAAAGAAATTCGATAGATCCAAGAAAATTTCAGTCCTTACCTGGCTCAACAGCACAATCCAAAGTCATTCTAAAGAGGTGGCTATTCCAGAAGAGAAATGAGCATACTAGATGATTGATATGAGGGGCTCGCCTCTCTATTAGCTATCTAGCTAAGCATTTAATTGCATAACCCTTACTTTCTATGTCTAATGACACAGAAGAGCTCGTCGATAACGGCTCAGACAGCGATGTCGAAACTATCGAAACAGGAATTGACGAAACTCCTGATGATCCCTCAGACGACGAACAAACCAAAAAGAATAAATCTAATTGGAAAAAAGTCTCTGAAAAAGCTAAGCTCGCTGATAAGCTCGAAAGAGAACTCGAAGAAGCAAAGCAAGCACTCAAGGAATGGGAGGAACTTAATCCAGACATAGCAAGTACGAAAGCTGAAAGCAAACGTCTTGATGGAATGGAAACAAGACTATTCTTCGCTGAAAATCCTGAGGCTAAAGAGCATAAAGAACGTATTGAAGAGGTAATTGCCAAAAGCAAATGAACTCTCTCTCGTGAGGATGCTTGGGAACTCATAAAGCCTAGTATTCCTAAAGAATCAGAATCTAAGACTAACTTTTCTACTAAATCCCCTCCTGTAAACTCTAAAAAGAATATTATGGACTTGGATGCAGAAGAAGCACTTAAGCTTCCAAAAGACCAGTATAATAAATGGGCTGCGAAGAAATACTGATTCTAATACTAGCATTCGTCAAAAAACTTTATAATTAAACTTTTTGACAAATGGCTAACACATTTACGTCGGTAGTCCGACAACATTGGGAACGTGGTATTCAGGCAGTGCTTGAAAAATCACTTGTCGCAATGGATCTTGCAACTATGAAGATTATTCCTGACGGAACAACTCTTAATATTCCTCGTCTCGCGTTTCAGTCTACTCAGACATATACTAAGTATACAGATCTTACCTTTGCAGATCTTACAACAGCAAGTGATACTCTCACTCTCAATACAAACGCTGTCGTAACATTCTCTATGGATGATCTCGATGAGGATGACACCTACATTAATATTACTCCTCAGGCAATCCGCCAAGGTGGAATTAAACTCAAGGAGCGTCTTGATGGTGACTTCCTCGCTGAAGTTCTCAACGCAAACCTTGTCTACGATAATGGTGGACTTCGTGCTAATACTGGTACAATCACACCTATTGCTCTTGTAACTGGTGGTTCACAGAATGTATCTGCAGTATTTGGAAACTCTCAGGCTTCACTTATCAACGCAGGCGTTGACATGAACAAGCTCGCTCTCGTAGTTGATGCGTTTACAATGAATACTATCAACACCCTCGGTCTTGAAGTAGGGTTCGATGTCGCTGATGAAGCATTCCAGAACAAGCTCGCTCGTGGATACCGCGGACGATTCCTCGGAATGGACGTATACGTTGCAGGTTGCCTTACAGCTAGCCGTGTATTCGATATGGCTACTAACCCAACAGCAGGTGATACAGTAGTAATCAACGGACAGACATTTACATTTGTTGCTTCCATTGGTACAACAGCAGGTAATGTTCTTATTGGTGCTTCGGCAGATGCTACTCGTGTAAATCTTGCAGCTCTTCTGAATGCTCCTGGTACAACTACAGCTAACGGAGTTGCAGTAACTGACCCTTCACGTTTTGAAGGTCTTACAGCTACAGATTCTCCAGGTGGTGATACACTTACAGTCGTTTCTAAGCGTGGAACTCTTATCGCATCGTCTACAATGACAAATGCGGCTAATGATTGGGCAGCTGAAACTCTCAACTGCGCAATTATGGAAAAGGGTGCAGTTTGGATGGCTCTTCGTGACAACCTCAAGGTTCGTGACGCTCGTGAGCCTAAGAAACTCGTTACTAACTACACAGTTCTTACTCGTTACGGTCTTGTGACTCCTAACTCTGGTAAAGAACGAATGGTTCGTATCGCGATTCAATCGGCAGCGGCAGAATTATAAAGTGAATATGAAAACTCCTAATCGTCAAGGTTGGGAGTTTCATGTTGATTTATATGAAATAGTCATATAATATATATGTGGTTGGGTTGCTCCGTAATTGGGTAAGTATGTAAGATATATTTACCCTTCCAAAACCTTTATAATCTTACTATAAAAGCTATGGATACAGAAATCTGGCGGGATATTGACGTATGTCAATGAAAATATGAAGTAAGTTCTTTCGGGAATATACGACATAAGAAGAATAAGAAGAACCTTTGAAAAAACCTTTCATTTTGATACGTGTACCAAACGTTATCAAACAATGGACGTCCAAAGAGGTATAGGTTGCACAGACTTATAGCCAATGCGTTTATACCTAATCTAGAAGTTAAACCTTTAGTAAACCATAAGAATTGAATAAAAACAGACAACAGAGTAGAAAATTTAGAATGGGCTACAGCAAGAGAAAATACAAATCATAATCATAAAGAATTAAAGTATAAACATAATAATTGAGCAAAGAAAAGAGTCTCACAACACGATAAAGAGTGAAACTTAATAAAAATATACGAATCAGTAGCAGAAGCAGGAAGACAACTTAATATATGACACCAACAAATCTCTAACAATCTAGTTATGAAACAAAAATACTGTCACGGATTCATCTTTAAATACCAAGAGGCATAAGCTCTATAGATCCTCTCTTCGGAGGGGGTTTATGAGTTTATTCTTAATTTTACATATGGCTCGACCTAAAAAAGTGGCGGAAGAAATAAAAGAAACTATTGAAAATGAGAAAGAATCTCATAATATAGTGGTATATGATACTGTCACAAGAAGTGTGGTTCTTATAGAATCAAAAGAAGTTTCTCCTCGTTATAAACCTATCTAAAAATGGCTAACCTTACAGTAAACGACATTCTCACGGATGCTTATGAAGAAGCTTATGCAACACCTGAATACAAGGCAAGTAATACACTTTGACTTAAACATCTTCATAATATAACCCAGAGATTCTGGAATCGTGTAGTAAATCGAAGAAAAGCTCGCTGTAACTGGGATATTTGGCAAGCAGATACAGTTGCTTTACAAGATGAGTATACAAAACCTAGCGTAACAAGCACAACAGTATGAGCTCAGCACATAGAGCAGATTGCCGTAGCTTATTCTAGTGCTACTTATACAGAAACAGGGAATCTTCAGTATACTCCTTGTAGAAAAGCAACAGATGTAGAGCAATCAGATTGGAATTATTACCTAGAACATCAATCAAATCTTGATCCTATATATTTTGAACGTGATTGAAGCGTATTTATCGCTCCAGATCCTCGAACAAGTGAGGTAGGAACTAATAGACTACAAATAAAGTGAATCCGCAGTATAGAAAGTGGAGATTGGACTACAGCAACAACAGAAGTAGATATGAAACTCCCTATTTTTGCACACGAAGTCCTTAAGCTCGGTCTTGTTTGGAGAATACACGCCTATCTTAGGAGAGATAGAAATATAATTATAGACGCTAAGAACGAATATGAGAAGGAAGAAGCAAATGCACTCAATAATATGTTTGTGGAAGAGCCTTTCCTAAATTTATATCCTGACTCTATTTGATGATAATGCTAGGACAAATCACACTAAACTCATTTCAAGGATGACTTTCATACGATAAAAGATCATGACAAAAGTGATCATTTTGGAATAGTAAGAATATCCAATATAGAAAAGACTCTGGATATATAGAGCTTTCTTCATGAACTAATGTGAATTTTACACTGGATGCAGTCTCACTAGGGATTTCACAGCCTGCTGCAGTAACATATTGGGGAAACTGATGAAGTATAGTTAATGATCTTGTTGTGATATCTGCAAATGGAAAAATCATAACTCCAACGGGAGGGGTTACATTTACAATGACTACAGGTGCTGGATGTGTGAATATTGCAGAAGCAAACAACAAAAAGTATGTGCTTAGTTCTATTTACCTTCATGAGTTTGTTTCTACAACATCGGTAACACCTTTAGTGGCATTCTGAACAATAGAGATTTGTCGTCCTGTTTTGAATTTTTATTGAGACCTAATTATAGGAGACGGTTACCAAGTATGTCGCTACAATAAAGATGGAACACTTGTTAGTTATTCCTCTAGCATAGAGTGACCAGTTATTGGAGGACTCGGAGGAAAAGTTATATCTATCACTCAAATATGACCAAATGTGTATGTTTGGACTACTGATTATGTGAATACTTATCTTTATATATGGGACTGACTCACTAGTCGTCCTTCCCAAAAAATAGAATATAAAGATGTTTCTGTAAGAAATGTGGCGGTTCTTTGAAACCAACATTATTGGTGGGGAATGAAATGAAGTTTATGAAGCTCTCCACAATCAATACGCTATGTGTATATAGGAGATTCATACCAACCTACTCTTATAGCAAAGAGCGACTATCCAACAGCTCCTTTCTATTCAAATATAGATACAGATGCCAATAGATTGCTTCTTAATGAAAACAACTATTGAATTGTATGACCAATAGAGACTATTAATGATATGGTTATTTTACCATGAGTAAGATCGCTGTATACATTAGGTCAGTATTTTCCATGAAATCCATACTCTTTAAATAGAGAGTTCTCATTTTCAACTCCAGACGACTCTGGAGACGCTTCTCCATATTTTATACATACTACAGCATCTACAGGGGGATCGAGAGATGTATCATCGTTAATCACATTTCTTTATAGGTCAGCTTCAAATGTATATAATGTTGGAATTATAAACTTATGAAACTCACAGAGCTCTGTTCCTCTTATATATTCTAGCTCATGATTTATTGAAACACTAGAATTTGATGCAAGAGATATGCTGACCTGAGAGAATAATAAAAAGCTAGTTGTTCCATTCTATCTTCCTCATAGCTCTACTTCCATAGTATGCTACATAAGAGTAAATGGATGATCATACAACGCTGTAAAAACAATAAATACAACAAACTATCCAGTATGATTTGGCGTAGCAGAAATTTCTGTAAGTGAAACATGGCGGAATATCCAAATGAAATTCGAGCTCATAACGTCGAATGCTTCTTACACTCCAAGACTTTACAAGGGTGCTACTCTTAATTTTGAATGAGCATGAAAAATATAGAAATCATAAACGAGCCTGTAAACTTACAATACGCAGAGTCTTCTTATGCTAAACTTGGACAATTAGCACCAATGGAGGATCTCCAAATTAGAACAGGATTAAATCCTAATATATCTAATAAGAGGTTCTATTCCATGGTTGTATCCTCTACATCGTGATCTACTGGAGACTGAACAGCAAGAAAGATAAAACTCGTATGAAATAACTGAGAAATAGCAAAATCATACTCTACTGAGATAATAACAGGACTATGAAGCACTACATTTACGCTAAGTAAACGTTCGACAATGAATACTCCTACAAATAGTAGTTTTACACTCCCTGCTCTTGGTATAATGCAGATAGACTGTTCGTTTACTAATACAACACAAACAATAACAGTAACGACAACATGAGGAACTCTTTCTTACCTACTCTGATCTAGTCTTGCGCTTACTAGAACAAATCCTAGCATTATAATCACTAATACATCGACTAGTAGAATGACTATTGATTTAAACTTTTCTACATCAGCATCTGATCGTCCAAATTTCGGAATATTTTTACAATCACTTTAACTTGATTATGAGATTCATTCTCATATAATAAATTTATGAATGCAGAACAAGTATACATCTCAGAGAAAGTAAGGAATTCCTCGAATACAGTCATAAATCCTGCTACTGAGGAGAACCAAGAAGCTATTCTAGAGGCTGTTGATAATATTAGCCTTACTACGTCTCCACTTGTACAGTGAGATGATGGGGAACTCTGGACGAAAGATATAGGACTTGAAAAAGTATTTTGAAGTCAGCAACTCGTTGATGAAGGCAGGGTTCAAACTAAAATGGTAAGTGGTGATATTAAGAATAACAAAAAAGTTGCTTGACTCAATTCGGAAGTAAGAGCTTTAACGCAATGATTTACTACTTGCAATATCCAATTAAGTGGAACATGGGTTGGCACAGCAACATTTGAAATAACAAGTAACTGATGAGACTTTATTGCAGTCGCATGAGTGAATGCTGCTACAAATACACTCGCCTACTCTGCTACTGTAAATGGTATATATAGATTTAACGTAAGTGGATTAAATGCAATACGAGTTCGCCTTTCTGCTTATACAAGTGGAACGGCATTAGTAAATTTTAGCCTTAGCTCATGAAGTCAAATACAGCCATTTGCACAGAATGCAGCATGAGCAGTTACTATATCTGGTGCAGTCACAGAAGCTATACTTGATACTAACTTACCATTCATAGCTCCGTCACAGATGTATGAAACATGATTTGAATTAGAGTCTTTACGAAAGATTGATCCGACAGTTAATCCGACACAACCTACTACATATGCTCAACCGAAATTCGCAAACTATCCACAAAGATTTCGTAGGCTTCGAGTAGAAATAGGAGGAAGTGAAAGATTACCTCTTGCTCAAGAAACAAATACAAATAGATTGGTGGTTGCAACCCCAGAGCTGTATCGAATAATGGAAGAACAACTTTTTGTACTTTCTGATATTCGAGACTTACTCAAAATAGGAAATAATGTTGAAGTGTCTCAGTAATTTATTTTTTAATCTTTTTAGATTATGTTGTCAGAACTTAAGGTAGGGTTACAAAATCTCGCAAACGGAACAATCGCTGTTCTTCGTGGAGATAAAACAGGCGCATTAGTTGTTGCTAATACACACGGACAATTTAATGAGTCTGCTTCTCAGGGTAAAATCATGTATGTTACAAATGCAGTTGCATGAGTTGCGCCATGAACAGCGCTTACAGCTGCTCCACCTCTTGCGCTCTGGAATCCTCCAGCAAGTGGATTTAATATTTCTATTACGAAAATATCAGTAGGTTATGTCTCTGGTACTCTTGGTGCTGGTAATGTGGCAATGGGATCTATACCAACTCAAGTTACAGTCCCAACAGGAGGTACGGAAATAACACCTACTTGTAGTCTTCTTGGTGCTCCTCGTGGTGTAGCTCGTGCATTCTCACTTAGTACATTTATCTCTGCACCAGCTATTATTCGTCCAGTATTCAATCTTGGCGCGTTTACTGCTGCTACAGCTCTTGCTCCTCAAGACTGTGATGTATTGGTAGACGGAGGTATAGTTGTCCCACCAGGTGCCGCCATTGCTCTTCAAGGTATTGCAGCAGCAGGAACTACCCCTCTTGTTATCCTTGGTATCACTTATGAAGAAATCCCAGTCTAATCGACTTATAGAATCCTTTAAGGAGGGTTCTATTAAGTTTATTAATTATGACTATACAAGAACTCGTCCACATTGAAATAAATGGAAATTTAGATCTCTATGAGAAGGTTAAGCTTGAGATAACAGAAACGGAATTAACCCTCGAAAAACTGCTAAATGTTTAAAATTTCTCTTTCATATCCTGAATCATGACTCAGTGTGTCCGTATCTGTTATAAACCATACAACACTCGTAGAGGATTTTTCAGGGATTGCCACAGAAGTACTCACAACAAAAAACTATATTTTTAGCTTTACTGAGGTTGTATGAACTGACTATACCTATATTGCTAGTGTAGTATGATATGATGATATTTCTGGTTCGGTATTCTACGAAGCAGGTGGTGGTGGAGGAGGAGGAGGTTGACTCACTACCGAAGAGCATAATAAACTCTTCTCTCTTGAAAACTCTACAGGCTGAGGAGGTGGCTTCTCTTCGCAAGCTATCCAATCAAGTCTACAAAATGTAAAGAAAGAAATTATAGAAAAGATAGACGAAATAAAGCCTACTGATCTCTCAAGTATTGAAGAAAAACTTAGTGAGATTGATTCTCATAATTCACTTGCGAAGGATGAAATTATCAATACAATAAAAGAAACAGAAACAGAGGTATGTAGTGATATCGTAAGAAGTAAAAAAGAGCTAAAAGAAGATAATGTAAAAACCAGAGAACTTGTAAGGCAAAAGACGAAGAAACTCGACGAAAACGTATCAAAACTTGCTGATAGGCAAGACTTAACAGATAAAACCATAGAAGATGAAGCAAATGAAATAGAAGCAAGCCTAGAGAAGTTTTACCAAGAAGAATGAAATGCAATCGAAAAAGAGCTAGAAGACCAATATAAAAAAGAAGCTGACCAAATTGAATCTGAAATTAACTCATAAATTATGGCACAAGCACAATATGATAAATTCGTAGCACTCCGAAAGAGCGGAATAGATCAGCAAACAGCAAGAAAACAGGCTTATGGGGATATTCCAGTTGCTCCACCACCAGTTACTACAGTAGCTCCAACGCCTACAGCTCCAACGCCTCCATGAACACGGGCTGAGGCTATTTGAAAAGTAGTAAACCAAGTATGATGAGATGTAAAATCTCGACAAGAAGCTAGACAGCTTGCTGAATCATGACTTTCAGCAGAAGAAATAAATAATGTACGATCTCGCCCAAATTGGGGAACTCCAGAGAATACATCTCTGATCCCACAAAATAGAGGACAGACTATGCAAGGGGTAAATGGTGAGACTTTCCAAGTTGCTCCTACAAATGCACAATGACTTTCTACGCCTACACAGACTCCTGCACCTGTACAAGCTAAAGTAACTCCACCAGAAACTACAGTTGCGAGCGCGGTTACTCCAACACCTACTCCAGAAGTCGCGCCTACTCCTCTCGATAAAACAGCAGAGATAAAGGCCAAAAACGAAGCTCAAATGGCTCTTAATAAGCAGAAGTCCGAACTTGCTATACAAGATAGAAAGCAAGCAGAAGCAGATGCAAAACTTGCAAGCACTCCTACAGATGAAAAAGGAATATTAAATGCGTTTATGACATGAGCAAGTGTTCCAAAACAAAACACACAGGATTTTCGTAATGCTGAGTTTAAGTACAACAACTTCAAGAAGTTTTCTACGATGACTCCTACACAGCTTCTCGATAATATGAAGATGTGAGAAATAGGAACAGAAACAGCTACTCTTCTTGCGCAGAATCCAAACTACATAAAGGCTAAAGAAGAATTTGATAAATTCCAAAAGAGCCAGTCGATCAATAACATGATGAAATCAGTAGCGTGAGGCGCTACAGGCAAAACTGAGTGAGTAGACTACTATGGAAAAGCACAAAGTGACGTGGCAAAGAAACTCTGAGTAAATGAAACAAATGCAGAGGCTTTTGCTCGTATTGTCTGAGGAAATGAGCTTGTCCAGACTCTTACAAAAACAGTAAGTGATACAGCAAAACAACTCAATACATTAAATACCGAAAGAAATGCAATATATGCTGATCTAAAAAAACAGTATCCTGATATGTCAGCAAGTGCTATCATGACTCTCATGTGAACTCGTACAAAAGAAACAACAGATCAAATCAACGCCCTAAATTCAACTCTAACACTTACTCAAGCTGATCTAAAAGACGCCATGACTATGGCGCAGGCTGAATATGGCGCTACTCAAGCTGATATAGCTCTCCAAGCAGATATAGCAAAAGAACAGCGCACAATAGATAATGCACTCGCTCTTAACCAGGCAGAATTTGATCAAAAGATCGCACAGCAGGCACAAGCTATGAATGATCCTGTACAGGCTATCTCTACAATGGTCGATGAATACAAAAAACTTGGAATCATACCACCAAAGACAGCACAAACCCTTTTAGAAGAATACGCAAAAAGTGGAAAACCTCTCTGAAAATTTCTTTCTACACTTCAATCAGATATACAGAATACAGAAGAATACAAGGCATATAAGGCAAAACAAAGTGGTACAGAATGGCAATCTACGAGCATTACACGATATAATCCTTCTACTTGAGCAAATGAATCAACTCCTATATTCTACCGAAAGAAAACAAGTGGTGGTTTTGAAGCGGTCGATCTTGCAGGAAATCCTATAGATGTATCAAATTTATGAGGAGCAACTTCAACACCTTCTGGAACTCTTCCTTTTTCATTCACTTGAGATACAACATCTTATATAGCTTCTAAAGAAGGATTTAGAGATACAGCTTATCAAGATAGTGGATGAGTATGGACTATTGGTTATGGAACTACTAAGATAAACGGAAAGCCTATACAACCATGACAAAAAATAACACAGGCAGAAGCACAAAAGCAACTTGAGGCTGACATTGTCAAGCATAGTAATTGGAAAAACTATATTGATGAGAATACTCTTTCTCCTAGTCAAAAAACAGCTCTTGCGAGCTTTGAATACAACTTATGACCATGAATATGGGATAAATGAGCGGTCAATATTATAAACATGATAAAGTCATGAGATTTAACATGAGCAAGCAAGGAGATACAGAAATATAACACTGTAAAATGAACAGTAGTGAAATGACTTACGAATAGAAGAAATGAAGAGGCGCAATTACTTTTATCTACATGAACAAGCACAACCCCTACACAGACGTATTCACCAGACAAAATAAAATCTTTTGAAGCGTTTAATGGCACAACATTTCCTGCCGATTATAAGTCACTTGCACAACAAAAAGTTTATAGAGATGAGTATAATGCTTGGAGGGACTCGCAGGCAAGTAATGCTATCAAAACAGGACAAGACATTATAAATATCCGTCTTTCAGATAAGGCAACAGAGTGAGAAAAGGCTTCTATACAGTATGCTTCTCGTGGACTAAATGCTATAAATGATCTATGAAATTACGAGGATACTTTTGCAAAACTTCCCCTTAAAGATCAACTTTACCAAACATACGCTCCGCAATTACTAAAATCAGATAATCAAAAAATACTAGAAGCAAGAAAGAAAGATTTTATTACAGCTATACTTCGTAAAGAATCAGGAGCTTCAATTGCGCCAAGTGAATTTGCGAATGAAGAGAAAAAATACTTTGCACAAGCGTGAGACTCACCAGCTGTTCTTATCGCAAAACAAAACGCTCGTAATTTTGCTATTAAATCTCTTCTTACATGAGCAGGGCATGACGTAAATGGAAGAGCGATAAACACACTTTATAATCCACCTGCTATAGAAGCATCGACTTGAACAGAAACAATGGCAGATAGGCTTGCTAGACTTCGTAAACAATAATATATGAATCTTTTTGACAACATCATAAATCAATGAATTGGAAAAACACTTGACCCACTAGGAACATTTCTAGCAGGTAAAAAAGAACAAAAAACGCAAGTTCCAAAAACAAGCGTATCACCAACTTCTAGTTTTTGACCAATTATCCCACAAGCAAAAGCATGACAACCTCTTGTAAGTGATGAGGAAATTATGCAGATGATAAAAGCATGAGCAGATGATAAAGAAATAGAAATGCTTGTAAGTGAGCTTGAAAAAGAGCGCTGATCACAGAAACCACAAATACAAGAACCAGTACAACAGCAAAATAAATCACTTTTACAAAAGTGAGGAGACTTCTTGCAGTCATTTTGAGAATGAGCAATGAATATAACTGGATGAGCCGTAGAACAAGGAAGTCGTGTACTATGAAATATCTCATGAGAGGCAGCTAATTTATCAGCTTACCTTCCATCATCTGTATTATCAGCTGCGGTTCGTGCGCCATTTGTAAAAGAGACTTATTGAGAATTACGAGCACAACAAAAGAAAGCATGAGAACCACTAAAGCAAATATGAGAAAAATGAGCAGAAGCTATAAAAAAGTATTGAGATTATAACCCTGAAAGTATATGAGCTTCTGTGTGAAGGGTAGGAACAAGCATTATTGCAACAATTGTATGACCTTGAAAGATATTTAAGACGGCAGAAAAAGCTAATACGGCGATTAAAGCGCTTGCGGGGCTTGCAAACACATCAATTGAGTGAACAGCCGCTGCTATCTCTAATTATGTAGCTACAGAAGGCAG
>ERZ650304.684-NODE-684-length-15818-cov-38.188162_pt1 | contig 15818 bp, 15 predicted proteins | sample MGYA00376240_ERZ650304 | MGnify/ENA primary metagenome ERZ650304 (study PRJEB26733, sample SAMN07839271) | wastewater metagenome | biome: small river; feature: stream; material: water | place: USA: North Carolina | collected 2016-03-01 ...
GCATGTACCGCCTGTCCGTATGCCACCGTATCCTGATGATGACCCTCGGATGCCTGAACGCGTTGGTTATCCCAAGCATGTACCGCCTGTCCGTATGCCACCGTATCCTGATGATGACCCTCGGATGCCTATGGGTGTTACTTACCCCGGGCACGTCCCACCCGTCCGTATGCCACCGTATCCTGATGATGACCCTCGGATGCCTGAGCGCATCGGTTATCCAGGGTATATTATTCCAAGTACACCCGAAAATGTTTACCGGATGCAAAACTTCGCATATTCCGAGCCAACATCGATTGCTCAACAACTATCAGTCCAAGACCCACCAAGTTATGTTGGGCTTGCTGAGTTAATGCGCAGAATGTCTCAACGCGGTAAAACGCCGACAGAGAACTACTAAATTGAACAATAATTATTTTTTTCTTGACTGAAAGAAAAATAATTAGTATTATTGTGTGTAATTGTTAGAAACGTAACTAATTCATAAACCTATATGCCAGCCCAGAACCCACATCAGGAGCCCGAATATGAAGAAGAATTGCTCGAAACCGACTCCGACGAAACCGAAGATCTCGAAGGGTACGACGAAGAAGTAAGTGACGAAGGCGAGTTTGGTGACGAGGAAGTTGACGCCGAAGTTGACGAGGTTGAAGGTGAGGAAGAACCGGAAGAAGGTGACGACGAACCTGACTCTATCATTGTGCCGTGGCACGATGAGAACGGCGAAGACAAGGAACTTGAAATCGGGCTTGACGAAATACCTGACCTTCTGAAAAATGCTGAATACGGCAGACAGATGGCAGAATACAGCAAGCAGGCGGAAAATTACTTCAAAGAGAATCAAACTCTCATAGCTATTGGCAAAGGCGTAATGGAGGATTCCTTCTTACGTGAAGTTGCAACATGGCGAGCAAGTGGATACTCGGAGAAAGAGATAGCAAACAGTTTATACTCATTTTATAACGGACAAATGGAAAATATCCCCAACCCAACATCAACTCCTGATGAGGATTTCCTGGAAGTCGATGACTCTACTAAGCAGTATTTCCAGAAAACTCTTGAAAAGACTGTAACGCCGCTCCGTGAACAGCTTTCTCGTGAACAGAGTGAGCGTGTCGCGCAGCAAAATCTCGCTCGTAACAACGAAGTAATAGCGAGTGCAATTTGGGAGGAACAATTGGGTTCTCTCTCTGCGAGTGAAGAAAAAAGCTTTATTGATACGTTCCGCACTCTTTACCCAAATCAAGATACTCGTAAAGAGATACTGACACCGGCACAAATCAAAGCAGTGTTAAAAGTGTCAGGCATTGTTGATGGACGGAAACAGACAGCGGCGGCACAGCAAAAGCCACGCGTGTCTGTAAAACCGAACACTGATGCGGTAGTTCGAGCGAAGAAAGCACCTGCTATTGCGCCAGGGAAAACGAGCAGTCAGGCAATGAGAAAGTCAGTAAGCACGGCAAATACGAGAGAGGCAAAACATGGCCGTCTAGTCGATGCCGGGATATTTTAGAATTTAATTAAAGTTTACATCCATTAGGAGTCCAATATTATGAAATGGAACAATCTTGCCCGTCGTGGTGTGCGTACTACGCAAACCGTGAACCCGCAAACACTGGTCAGAGACGTTGACGATAGAGTCCGTTCTCTCGATCCCGAGGCAACACCGCTCTTATCGATTAACGAAATTATCGGTACGGGGCCGGTGCCAGAATCTCGGAAAATGGAGGTGATGCAGCATTACACCTTCGACAACTGGGACTCGGTATCAGAGGTGACCGTTGGCACGAGCGCCGAGGTTCGTTACGCACGGTTGACGCTGGAGCAGAAGAGCCGTCCAAGTGTGAATGGTTCGATGTTTTACTACCCCCAAGACACATTCTACATTGTCGCAACAGGTCAGAATGTGGTAACAGTTATGACGCCCGATGCGGCGTACAAAGTCAATGGCAGTGAGATGACGCTCACAACGGGTCTCACCGGTAATACGACTACTCGTACTGCTGCAAACACCATTGTTGTCATGAACATCGAGCAGAGCCAAATCATCTCATTCTCATCGTCTGATGTGATCTACACCGGTCGCACAATCTGGGAATCTCAACCAATCGAAGCTCAATCTACGCAAGAAGACGTTGTGTTTGACTGCAACTATGTCGAGCACTTGGAATGCGTCCTTGAACTCTCCGGTGACCAGAAGAAATTCGTTCGGCAGTATGGCAAATTGAATGACTTGAACTTCCAACAAACGGAAAAAATCAAAGCATTCAAGAAGCAGATCCACTACAAATTGTGGTTCGGTGAACGCAGCATGGAAATGTCGCAGAACAACCGCCCAACGTACTACACCCGTGGTATTTTGAAGTCCATTAAAACGAATGTCACGGTCTATGACCCGACACAAACGGATGACTTCGAACGCTTGGTGTCAAACTTCATGGAAGAACAAGCATTCCGCCATACACCGAACGGTCGTAACAAAGTTGCGTACTGCGGTGTGAAATTCTTGTCAAACTTTGACCGTGCTTTCCGTGAGTATCGTCGTTCTGATCTCAGCGATAAGAACCCGACTCCCGGCTTCCACGTCAACAAGTATTTCTGGCAGGGTTGCACGTTGTCACTTATCCGTGATGAAACATTCCGTCAGGGCACACCGTTGCAAAACTGGTGTGTTGTTGTTGACCCACTCGAATCACAACTTTGCGTTGAAACCAACTTCAAATCCCGCCGGTATGAATTACCGACAGACCGTGACTTGAAGTGGATGTGGGAATGGGTTGGTGGAATTCGCCATCACCGTGAAGAAACATCAGCTATTCTCCGCACGGCGTAGTTTAACTAACTTATTAACAAAGGAACATAGTCATGAGATATATAACTCCTTTCCACGGTTTGTGCTTACGGCAGAAAAACGGGGAAACAGGCAAGTACGGCTCTACTCCGTACCAATTTGAGAACGGTGAGTTAGTTGTCGGCAGCACGTCGGCAGGCGGAAGTGGCAATGTCATTGTCCCGAATCTCTCGGCGACGGACGGCACAGCGCTGCAGCAAGTCTATCCAAACGGTGCGACTGACCTTGCGAAAGTAGGTCAGGGTACTCTTGGGACGGATGCTGCTTATGCAAGCCAAGTTCAGGGTCTTTTCTACGAAGCTCCTGACTTGACGGTTGCCGCTTCTACGCAAGCGCTAGTTATTGGTTTGTGGTACAAGGTTATCTCTGGTAGCATTACCCATAATTCGACGACATATACTGCGCCTACCCGTTTCAAAGCAACCGCAAGTTCAAACTTTACTGGCACAGGTACAGCTCGCAGAGACCTTGACTCGAACTTGTGGTCGCAAGACGAGCTCAACGAGCGCTCAGAATCATACAAATTAGCAAATACGCTCAATGGTGACGAGGCCGTATGGAATGACCCAACATTCGGGCCTACGACAAAATCAATGGGCTGGGTACGATAATAAAAATTATCGGCGTTCATGCCGAACGCGGCAGCGAGACAGCGTGGGTTCTGTAGCGCTGCCGCAATTTAACCCACTTATTATTACTATTTATGGACAAGAAAAAAGCAGTTGATTACGACGCTGGTGGAATTGCGCAAGCGATTCTCGGCGATGAGAAAGCAATACGCTTTCTCTCTCTCGCTAAAGGATTCAAGATTCACGTTTACAATAAACCCTCCGGCAGTCTTGAAACAGACAGCGGAGAATTACAGGTAAAATTTAAGACGGAATCAATTCAAGTCGAATTCAGAAATTGTGTGTTCTCTACGTCTGATCAAGAAATCATCAAGTTGTTACGAGCTCACCCAAGCTTCGGCGGTTCGAAGGAAACAAACTTCGCGCGCCCTCCGAGAGCAGCAGAACCACTATTTTATGAGGGTAGCTACCCGGCAGAAGTGGCGAAGAAGCTTAAAGAAGAAGCAGGGTTCTTGACAATGCAAGAAGGGTTCTACGAAGGCGAAGGTAAAAAAGAACGGTACTCAAACCAATAATCGAATATTACAATGAAACTTACTGGAACTGTAAATCCCATCACTGACCCGTTGGTTGCAAGTATTAAAACCGCAGTTGAAGCTCACTTCAATGGTAACGTCCTCTCTACAAACAGCACGACTGCGGGTGCGACGACGTACATTTTTGGAGAGCCAGGGGATTTGAACTCATTGCATATAGGGCTGCCCCCGATTACAAATGACAATATTAACCAAGAGTATATCATCGTTGATTCCGCCGGAACGGGCGTGTCAAAACCGATTGTCGTCACGCCATTCTCGGGTGATACAATCAACGGAGCTAGTCTTGGGACGGTAAACTCTGCGTATGGCAAATTACACGTCAAGGCGGTTAAATTAACTAAATGGGTCAAACTGTAATGACAATAGCAAACCGTTTATCGGACTATAGCAATGGTATCCCGATAAAGGATGCCAAAAAAGAAGAAAAAGTATCGCAGCGGTTCTACAATTTAGGCGTGACCGCTGCGACACTTTCTATGGAAAAGCAAAAGCTTTCAGCGGACAAGCAGCAGTTCGAAATGTCAAAGAATGAACTCTTAAAGAGCATCATTGCCGAGAACATGAAGATGCAGCAGCAGCAAATGATTGCGCAGCAACAAGCGCAATACCAAGGCAGCATGGACGCTACCAAGCAGCACCTCGACGGATACTCTCAGCAGCTCGCCGGTATGCTCGGAGGACAACCACAAGGCGCACCGCCACCACAAGGTGGTCAGCCGCCACAACCCCCAATGATGTAGATTATGCGTACCTATGAATGCAACTCCGTACTTCGACCGTGTCAGACAACTTCTTGACGACCCCGAAGAATCGGCTCAGAAGAAAGGATATTTCTGGGAGCCGGACGAGATTGTATCAGCATTAAACTACTCCCAACACTCCATTGTAACATACCTCTGTAAGAAGAAAGAGTCATATCTATTGCAACGTATTATTGCAACAGTTGATGGCTCTATGTCTGTACCAATTCCCGCGAACTACTACTATCATCTTACCGGTCAAGTTCTCATTGATGGGACATATCGTAATGCGCAGTTATACCTGACGGGTATCTCAAGAACTTTTTGGTCAAGCCAGCATTATTGTGTTGCTGTATTAAAAGATTATGCGTATTTTCGAGCTGGTGCAAGATACGTTTCCGGACGGTTGGTTTACTACAAGAAACCTTCTGTTATGACGATAGACGATAGCAGCAGCGTTTTCTACGAAGCAGACAGTTTTGACAGGACATTATACGATGTTATTGCGAACCATGCAGCAGCGTGTTTATCTGCGAGACAAGAGCCCACACCACGTTTGATGAAGAACTTACAGCAGTCAATAAAGTTTTTACTCGAAGATCCTGTTGACCAAGTGATACCACTGCCGGAGGGGATAGCATGACATACAGAGAAGCTGTAGCATACGTTCGCTTACTCCTTGATGAAAGCGGTATCGAAGCATATACGGATGATGATATCTTAGGGTGCATTGGTGAGGCACAAGTCGCAAAAGCCAGGGAGTACTATCAGCGCGGCGAGAAGGAAGCGATAAGACCGCTGTACAGAGAAGACGTTATTGGACTTTCGTCAGGTAACACGGCGCTCTCGGAAACCCCAATGAACATCGAAGTCGTGCTGCTGAAATTACAGGCAGCAGAAGTAGATTTCAGGGCAGAAGCGGTGTATGTGCCATTGGAAGAATATTTACGGTATCAGTATCCGAATCCTTCGGTGAACACGACGATATCCGGCAGGTGTGAATACACCTATAAGAACGACGAAGTATATCACAACGGGCTCTCTGCATTGGTATGCTATTACAAGCTGCCACTGGCAACGGGTCTCGCGCAGGAGATAGAATTAGCTGAGTATTGTCACCCACAGATTGTTGATTATGCTGCTTACTCAATATTGAAGTCAGAAGTCCCGGACGCTGACCACTCGATTGTCGGCGGCTTGTATGATATAGAGTCAATTTTAAAAGAAAATGTCGCAAGAGGTAAACAATGATAAGTTATTCATCGATGACACTAAAGCAGGCGGCTGATGAGGTTATGCTGCGCATTGCGAAGCTGACAACCTCAGCGAACTTTGATTACCAGCTTGCTGTCATGTATCTCAATAGAGCTCGCAGAGATGCGATGGCGACATCGTTGCCGTTCAAGGATTGGTCGTATATCAAGACATTCGCAATCTCGAATAACATCGAATTACCACAGGACTTCATAGGTGTTGCGAGAGTCATCTTGAAAGACCCTGCTGCGGAAGATTACCGTGAAGCACGTCGTCTTGATCCGAAGGAATGGTGGACGATGACAAACACGCACCGCGCGCACTCGTGGAATGGAGCAAACAATCTGAACCCTGTTTATACCATTTGGGGCAGTGATGACAGCTCAACCGAGACATGGAATTCCAAGGGGCTTGTTATCAAGGTTGGTCCTTCGACGGTATCGGGATACATTGAGTATTATGCGGAGTACGGCGACATGTCTGCCGATAGTGACACGCTCAACGTACCGTATGAATTTGAGAACCTTGTGATTATGATGGCGGTTGACCGTATCTATCACAAGCTTGGTGAGACAGCAAAAGCACCGGCAATATACAAAGAGTGGCAGAATGGTATTATGACACTCCGCAAACAGTTAATAGCTAAACGTCAGTCCGAAGGACTCAATGTTCAATCGCTTACGAGCAACATGCCAACGACTATTCAGTCTGTTGGGCGCCAATAGGAGATAGATATGCCCTACAACATGTATCAATATATTGACGAAGTTAAGGCGAGAATGAGCCGGTACGACGTACAGGCAGAGCTCGACACCGGCAAGCTTGAAATGATTATCAACCGCGCCCGGAGAGACGTGCAGCTTGCGACGTTGCCTATATTCCGGGAGCGCTATGGCCGGATTGCGACTATCTCTGCTGTGCCGTCAGTAGTTGCAAATTATGCATTCACTGATGTTGACTTCTATTCAGCAGCATTACCGGCAGACTTCATCGAGGAGGACGTTGTGCTCGTTACTCATGACTCGAATGAATGGGAAGCCAGGAAGCTGATTAAGCAGGAAATGTACGGTGTGGCAAGGAATTCATGGGTTGCACCGAACACGAATTCACCGGTTTATGTTGTAGAGCGTGACCCAAGCTCAACAACGACGAACATCTTTGTCAGCAAAGGGTCTGCGGTTGTCGATGCAAATCAAATCAAGCTGTGGTACATAGCTGCCCTGCCGTACTTGCAGGCGCATCCTGTATCCGGGACACCGGACAATGAGCGTAAGATGAGTTATCAGTGGGAAGAGCTTGTTGTGTTGTGTTCTATGGCTAAAGCGTATGAGATGCAGCAATTTATGCAGCTCAGAGATTTAGTCGTCGGTGATATACAGACAATCATCTCACTGATGGAAGAAAGCTACAAAACCAATATTGACCGCAGCAAACTCTTGCTACCGACCCGCGAAAGCTTAATGCCGAATGTCCCTATTTCTGACGTACCGATAGGAGGTGGCGGTGGAAATTAGAGACGTATTAGGACCAGCGGTAAGTATGATCGCTATAGTAGTAACAATCTTTATTTATTCACGAACCAACCAGCGCGAACGTAAAAAAGAATTCGCAGAATTACGGGCGTCTATGGAAAAAGACCAACAAGCAGAGATAGACAGAATAAAAGAGGAAGCTGCAAAAGCACTGAATTTGCAGAAGCAACATGACGAGCAAGAGCATAAAATTGCCACACTTGAGACCGACCTCCGTAATCATAAAGTCGCGCACGAGGAACTGCGCGCTGACTTGCATGACATAAAAGGTGTGCTCACGCAGGTTCTCCAAAAAATGGCGGTATTTGAACAAAGTTTTAGACAAAAAATGAAAGGAATTTCAGAATGAATGCTCTCTATAGCTTTAAAGTTGCATGCATGGCGCGCATGTGTCACGATTCAACGGACGAATATATCCGCACAACAATCGTATCGCGCCAACCTATTACAATCGACAACTATCATATAATTCCTGCATTTGGCGAAGATTTATTAGACTAACATGGCATCTACGTATCAAGAATTGTACTCTGATTTCCTTGCACAGCTCAAGCAATACACCGCAAAAGCTGATGTTACGGACACGCAGTTCATGCGCCTTTTGTCTATTGCGGCGCAGGAATTTCAGCGTTTGACGAAGGTAGTACAGTCAGAGAAAAAATTGCTGCGAGCAGACAGCTTTAATCTTGGTGACGATGTGCACGAGATTGTAGAGTTACAGGATGCTGCGGGGAACAAGCTCTTGAGCATGTCGTATGACCAATTCCGCACAGAGTTTGAGCGAGTCTGTAATCCACTGACGAACGTCTCGAACCTGGAATCATACTACAACTCGTATAACCGAGCAGAGACTGTATTCCGCTATGACATTGCCAAGAACCCGCCCGACCCCGGGGATGCCCAATACGGCAAGCATACTCGCTTGTGGACAGTGCTCTACAATAGCGTAGTGCTTTATCCCGACCAAGGCGATGAAGTGCTGCAGCTCATATACCACCCTGATATTCACACGTTCAGCAGAGTCAGCCCGCAGTGGGCTGCGTGGTTCCCATACGACACGAAATTCAACAATCTCTTTAGCAACTACGGACTCGGGCAGGAGCTTGCGAAGTGGGAGCAGGGGATTGTGCTGCGAGCAGTAGCAAGTTATATGTTCGCTACACTCGATAAGGACAGAAGCTATCAGCTCCGCAAGGACTTCAATGCGATTGTAGAGCAAGCAAAGAACAAGCAGCAGTTGTACAAAGTAGGCGCAGCGCCGTATCATGTTTCACCTTATTCATAATAACTATGAGTGCTACATTTTGGGCTTTGAACGGTGGCAATAATCCGAGTGACGTAGTTATTACTGCGATTCACGGAGCAAGCCCTGCAACTACCTATCCATGGACTATTGCAAGCAACGGTACAACAGCGGTTGTCTGTTCTCGTGTAGCAGGTGCGGAGTCTAATCTTCGGTTGTACTCTACTTCTGACGGTGTTACATTTGTTGCACCCAGTGTAACAGATTCGACTAGCGGCAGCTACAACAATAAAGCGCGGTCGGCAGTATATGCAAACTCTAAATTTATAATTGGAGGTTCCGACCCAGCAGGGGCTGCGGGGCACTATATAGATGGTGACTCGTCGGGAGCATCGTTTACGCTGCGCGATGACAGCTCCGGAGTCGCCGGCACTCATGGGTTAATGTGGGATGGTAGTCGGTTCTTGTCTGTCGGCGGTACAAAAATAGCGACTTCAACTACTGGCTTAAACAATGCATGGACAGATGCGACTATAAATGCGGGATATAATTTTTATGGTTTGGCTTTTGACGGCACAACATACGTTGCCGTAGGTCAAACAGGGGCTGTCTATACCTCTACCAACAGGACGACTTGGACTGCTAGAACGAGTGGTACGACAGATCTTCTACATTCTGTTACCTATGAGAGTAGTATCGGCTTATTCGTTGCTGTTGGGTATGGCGTTGGAGTAATCATTACGTCTCCAGACGGCGTAACGTGGACAAGTCGGACAAACCCCGCAGTGGGAACATTTAGAAAAGTGGTTTGGTCATCGGCTCACAACAAGTTCTTTGCCGTTGGGAATAAGGTCGTTTATTCGGATGATGGGATCACGTGGGTTGCTTCGTCATACCCATCTGTCACTACATTTTATGACATTGCATTCATTGGGACGACGGCTCTCGTAACCACGGAAAACGGTAAAAATGTTTATAAATCTGACAAAGCTTTCATATTCTAATGCCAATCGAAAAAGTCAACATACCGGCCTTTGAAGGCGTGAATGTCAATCTCCGACCTGACCTCATTAAAGACAGTCAGGCATCGGAGATGATCAACTTGCGCTTCAACCGCGTTGGCGCATTGGTCAACAGGAACGGCTCTATTGCATACAATATCCCTGATTCACTATCAGCTCAACCGGCTGGTATCAACAACAAGGGCTGTGTGGCTATAGGTGAATTTGTAATAACGGCAATAGACAATGATAGTCAAGGTTCACTTGGGTATGGTACTGATAGATTTATGGTTTACGCTCTTCGGCAATCGACGATTGACAGTAGTGACACTGAATTGCCGACTCGCCACACGATGCAGTACATCATGTGTCCGCTCACCGGACCGTTCAAGAACCGATTACAGCAGACAACGTATTCGAAGGCGTTCCTTTTTAGGGAAGATGCTGCGGGGACGACAGTGCCGGTGCAGCTCGTAGCTCCCCGCCGAGAGCTCGAAGACTTAGATACGTGGCAGTCTGACGCTGGAATGTTGTATGACCAAAATTGGATAGAGCATTATGGTAAGATGAACCAATACGGCAATGTGCTTGTCATCTCTGACAGAACGAACGGCGACATGCTGCTGATTGACGAGTACAACGAAGCTGAACCGGGAACGACAGGCAAGCATAAGTTTAGATTGCAGGAGAACTGTAAGGCGCAATTTGATGTTGACTCCGTTGACCTTGACTTTGGGTTAGATGAAGAAGGATTCAACACTAAAGGCGTAAAGAACGGACTCGGTCTGTATCAGTTCTATTTACCACGAAAGAATGCGCTTATCAGTAGAGATTATTTCTCTGACTATTGGGCTGGTTCGGATGATGCAGTTCTCAATAAGCTGACGAATGCGATAGGTCTCTATACGAGAAACACGTCAGGTGTTATAGAACTCTCACAAAGCGGTACGTTCATTACGGCTGGTGCTTGCCCGGAGAATGGTGAAGCAGAAGATGAACAAAAGATACCGGTTGGTATTGGTGTAAATCAAACGAATCAGTATGTATTCTCTGATATTGACGAAGCTGTGCAGATTGATGATTTGCTGGGCGAGGTATCCTTTATCAACCCACTGTCATCAGACAAGCTTGAGCAAGCAGCAGACGTTTATATTTGGGACGACTTAGAGATGACGTACTACCCGTGCTCGGGCAAGGACATGCAGAGTTCTTATCTCCGTTCAAAGGATAGAGAATTCACAAAAACCGCACCACTCCTACCGAAGATCACGAAGCTCAAAACGAAGCTTGGCATGGAGCAGGATGTTCCGCTGGGTGTGTGGAGATACCGGTTTGTCTGGGACATGGGTAATGGTGAGTACAGCAACCCGAGCTCGGAAATGAGTATCCCTGACATCTTGTGGAGCGCGCTGACGGATGAGGACTTAGAAGCTGCGCTTGCTGCAAACGACAAGTCTTACGAACGCCCTGCGAAGCAACGGACAGCGGATGCGGTCACTCAACCACGTCCTGTGACGACGGCGCAGGTAAATGTTGACTTGGTAACTGCGGCACCAATTGTGTTTGATTCTGGGTATAACCTGACTGTTTATGGTGAGCAATTCAAGAAAATCAAAGACAAGATATATGCAGGTACGAACAATCGATTCTCTATACTTGCGACGGACAATATTCCGGCAGGAGAACATGCTTTACGTTCGGAATTCGGCGTTATAACGACTGCTAAATTTGGATCAGGTGGGAACAGGATAGACTGCAAGGGCTTTGTATTGGAAGGTGCTGCGCATTTTTCAGATGTAATCACTCGGTACAAATATCCTCTGGCTATTCCACTTTTCAGAGGTGACAATCAGGAAACGTATAACTCGGTATTTGCAGATAACGGTGTGTATCGTGCTGCGTGGCAGAACCGCCCGGAATATACAACTCGGTACATGGCTAATCGACCGTCATGGCAGATAGTCTTGTGGGGACACTCTATTGCTGTTGCGAATTACAACACGACGTATGACCGTCTGCAAATGGACATTCTTCGCCGAAAAGAACCAGGCATATTCTTCAACGTTGTACCGCTCGAATGGGCACTGCCGTTCGACCAGAACAATGCCCCTGAACCAATCGGTGGATTTGCGGGAAACACATTATCGTCATACCGGATAGCGACACAGTTCAGAGGTGTCAAGAGCGAGTTTGACCGCTTATCAAATATCGCGCCAAATATTCCAGCGCAGGTATCTTCACGGTTACTTTTGCAGGGTATAGCGGAATTGGTACTTGCAGAACCGACTCTCCCGGGAACAATCACGAACGCGACAGAGTGGGGCAACAATGAGATACTCGGGCACGATGACAACCGCGTGTTCCGTAGTATGCAGGAATATCCGACAGCGACTACGGCGGATGTATGGAGTTGGAATGGCACGAACGCATACGAAGATCACTCAGCAGGATTCTACGGACAGACGAAGGTGATTGACGGCAAGCGCTGTGTCTATAATACGAACGTGACAGTGGCAATTCATGGTGAAGGTGAGCGATTGACGATACCGGAACAGTTGACATCGTATTTCCCAAGCTCGCTTCTGTTTAATGCTCCTCGGGTAAAGCTCAAAGTAAAGGCAGAGAAGATACCGGTGAGAGCGAAGCGCTTGATGATATTCAGGACGCTTGCGAGTCACGACAACAATTGGGTGCCGGATAAGTTCGGACTTGTCAAATCTGTCAAAGTACCACGGAACATCGAAACAAAAGCGATTGAGGACATAGAGTTCCTTGACGACATCAAAGACAAAGATTTGGACTTCGGGCTGCAGCTTGACGAATTCCAAGGTCTCACTCACCCATTGCAATCACGGTTTAATTTACCGCTCAATGAAACGATGTATTATGCGAACTTCATTGAAACGTATCAGCCGCCAGCACCACGCTCGGGGATTGAAACATTCAATGGCGGCAGCATGGATTACTATGCCAATGGCAGCACGACGAATAGTGGAATAACCTATTCGCAGAACGTGGCATGGACACGGTTGAGCAATGACGAGTTCTCCGCACCGACCTCTCGCAGATTGCTGTACTGTTTGCTGAATAAAGACGCAAGCGGTGTCTATTCTAAACCGGTGCTTGTGTCTATCAATGCAGAACCGATTGATGTTGGAGCCAAACAAGCTGTCTGCCTTGTCAATGCACCACAGGCATCAGGAATTGCTGACGAAGTAGAAGTATGGCGTGGCACGGAAGTTGGCAGCTCACAGTTCAGATGGGAGCTTATTGGGACGATAGCGAAGGATATGGAAGGCATTTTCCTTGACGACAACAAAGAGGCGATATCGCAGTGGGAGGGAGAGATTGACCCGGATACTGGCATCATTTTAGTTCCGGAAGATGTCGTTGAGAATCCGTCAGGTCTGCGGAATAGTGAACCATATCAACCGAACAACACTCGGTTGGAGTCTCTGTATTCTGTACGTTCCGGCGACGGCGATCAGATTACAGGTGTTGAGCAGTTATATGGCAATTTGGTGGTGTTCAAAGAGCGCAGCATTCATAGAATTGCTGTGCAGTCATCGAACCCGCCGTACTCGAGAACAGACGAAATCTCGAATAGAATTGGCTGCATAGCACCGAACACTATCTTATCGCATAACAACGATATTTACTTCTTGAGTTGGTCAGGTTTTTATCGGTTTAATAATAATGTGCTGCAAAAAGCGGACGGTGATTTTTGGTCAGAACTTGAACGGCGAATCAACAATTTCCAATCAACAAATGATGAGTATGGGCACCCAAGAAACCCAGCGGTACGTGACGCAAGCTGCGCATATAACCCTGTGTATAATGAAATCTACCTTAACATACCTGTCTATAAGCATGAGGAAGTCATTGCCCCGGATGTTGAGGCAGTGAATGGTGGGCGCAAGATGCGTGGGCATATTTATGTCATTCAGCTTGAAACGGGTCTTGTCTCGAAGTTCCACTATGAGCAGAACGGCAATCCGTCGGACAGGACACAAGGACGACTCTACCATACAAATTCGCTTGGGGAATTACGGTCAGCACAGATACTCTCCGATGACTTGAACACCCGACCGGCGCTTATCTGTATTGATGCACCAACGGAGACGACAGTTGACAGTACGTCGGACTATTCGTATGTTGCGGGAGAGTGGAAATTCGGCGGTGAAGATGTCAATACACTGTGGCGCAGCAAGCACTTTACGCTCAATGATAAGAGTATTGTCAAGAGAGTTGTGAAAGTTTTGGGTAATGTGAGAAAAGGTGAGTATATTCGCATATCAGGTGGTACTCAGAATGAAGTCTATGGGACATACAACCATGCAGAGTCTCGGTGGTGGGAGTATGAATTTGATGCACCAGGTGAATTGACGGCAATACCACCACGAACATCATCAGCTCCGGGCAATGACGATTCAAAACATCCTGAACGTGGCGAGCGCGTCGCATTTCAGATTGAAACACAAGGGGAAACAATGATAGACAGCTTCGCTTTCTACTGGAGACCCGTTAATCAGTATATGAGGTAGTTATGACTATGATAGCCATTGGTGGAGGTAACAACGCAATCAACACTTTACCGTACTTCCGGGAAGGTGGTCTCTACGACGCGTCCGTGACGTATTGGCCATTGACGATTGTCAAGTATAACGACATTGCATACAAGCAAATCAGTAGTGTTGCGATCGTCGGCATTGCGCCGGACGACATTGATAATTGGGAAGTATTCACAGAAAGTTCCGGTGGTGGTGGTTCGGTTGCGTGGTCAAGTATCACAGGCAAACCTACGGAATTCAATGCGAGCGCTCTCAAAACCGTGAACATTGCAGCGACTACTCCAACAGCGAACCAATTCTTACGATACAACAGCGGTACGTCTGCATGGACACCGACAACGTATGTTCCGGATTGGGCTGATATTACCAGCAAGCCATCGTCGTTTACACCGGCGTCGCATGTTCACGATGCTGCTGATATGACGACAGGTACATTTGTTGTCGCTCGTATCCCTGACTTGGACGTTGCGAAGATTACGAGCGGTACGCTGTCAGTATCTCGCGGTGGCACAGGACTCGGTGCGGTTGGTGGAGCAAACACTATCCCTGGTGTGAACAGCGGTGGTACTGCGCTTGAATACAAGACGCTGACGCAAGGTGCGAACATCACGATTACCCATGCTGCGAACAGTATTACTATTGCTTCGACGAGTACAGGTACGGTCACGAGTGTAGGACTGTCTTTACCTGCGATGTTCACAATATCGAATTCACCGGTCACATCTTCCGGTACGCTCACAGCAGTACTTGCAAATCAACTTGCGAACCTTGTGTTTGCGTCACCTGACGGTTCTACGGGAGCTCCCGCATTTCGCGCTCTTACAGCAGCAGACATACCGAGTTTGTCTGCCGATAAGATTGGTAGTGGCACTCTGCCGATTGCCCGTGGCGGTACAGGTAATGTGACGGCGAATGCAGCGCTCAATGCGCTTCTGCCGGCACAGACCTCACACCCAGGTAAGATATTGTCAACAGACGGCACGAATACGAGTTGGGTTTCTGCTGGTGGTGCGGGTACGGTAACGAGCGTGAATGCGAGCGTTGATTCCGTGCCCGAGCTTGTTGTCACTGGTGGTCCGGTGACAGCATCGGGCACACTGTCATTTACGAAAGCGAGCCAAACAGCGAATTACTTCTGGGGAGCGCCGAACGGCTCTGCGGGTGTACCGGTATTCCGCGCGTTGGTTGCTGCGGATTTACCGTCCCACAGTCATGTCAAAGCGGACATCTCAGACTTTGCGCACGATCACAACTCGATTTATTACACCAAGACAGAACTCTCGACAGCAAGCACGGGGAACCTCGTTGATTGGACAAATGTCAAGAGTAAGCCGACACAGTTTGACGCGAATACATTACAGACACGGACGGTATCTTCTACAGCTCCAACGAGTGGTCAAGTTCTTACGTGGAATTCAGGAACGTCTGCATGGACACCGACGACTCCAACTGGCACGG
>ERZ650304.685-NODE-685-length-15808-cov-17.264140_pt1 | contig 15808 bp, 11 predicted proteins | sample MGYA00376240_ERZ650304 | MGnify/ENA primary metagenome ERZ650304 (study PRJEB26733, sample SAMN07839271) | wastewater metagenome | biome: small river; feature: stream; material: water | place: USA: North Carolina | collected 2016-03-01 ...
GTCCGAAGCTGTCGCGTTGTTGTTTGCTGTGATTATGTTGTTTCCTTCAATTGCTGCTACTCCCGCACTTACTCGTGAGAGAGTAGTATCTGTTGCGTGTCCGATTTCGACTGTAGTGAATTGTGGTGCGGTGAGTGATGTAAGAATTGCCGTACCTCCCACTGTAGGTATGTTAGTGCTTTCAATATCGGTTGCCCACACTTTGGTTACACGTGAACCTGTCGAAGCAATTGAGCCTGTGAGAGTTAGATTATTTGCCCCAAGAGCTAAGTCCCCACCAGCTAGAGTGAGCAGGTTTGCAGAATGAGTAAGAGTTACGTCACCGTTATTAAAGTTTATTACTCCACCGCTTGCGAGAAACAAGTCACTCCATGAGTTAGAGCTAGAACCCAAAGCTGTGCCGTCATTTGTAGTAGGTTGGATAAGGGTTCCTCCAAAGTTGTGGCTTCCGTACCACGAAACATTTGCAGTATTTGCAGCTCCTAAAATACCGATATCTGTACCGTTTTCACTCTCAATAAGAAGACCGTCTGTTGCGTCTCCTGCTATTCCATGAACATGGAGAATGTCTGTTGTTTTGTTGTAGTAGAAATGTGAGTCACTTTCTAGTACGTTTGATGATGAATAAAAAGGTACATAGGTCGCTGTACCTGAACCAGTAAGTTTTGCATCAAGTGTACTTTGAAGAGGGATAACATAGCCGGTATCAAGACCAATAGCAAGTGTTCCTGTTGTTGTTACGGGTGAGCCAGAAATGGTGAGTCCTGTAGGGACGGTTGCAGCAACTGATGTTACTGTGCCAGAACCGCCTCCTCCTGCAACTGTTACTGTTACTTTATTTCCAACACGTGCCGCACTTACTCCAGCTCCTACAAAGTCTAATGTGTCTACTGTACCTGCTGCACCGAGGTTAGAGCCTTCGTCTTGGAATTGGATAGCTGATTGGTCACCAGAACCACCTGAACCAAGAATATATTTACCGTTTGTGTAAGTAAGTCCTGAGTAGTCAACATCGTCAAGCTCTACAAGGGAAACAGTCTTTGAAGCTTGTTTTATATTCGAGAGATATTGTTCAATGTTAGGACGGTTTGTAAGTTCTTCATAATCAAGTCCAACTTCGAGTAGTTTAGCTTTTACTTGCTTTGGGGTATCTGGTGAGCCGTCTTTACCGTTGACACCATCAACCCCATCTCGTCCATCTTTGCCATCTTTACCGTCCTTACCGTCTTTACCATCAAAATAATCAACGCCCTTTACAGGTAGTATGTTTTTGGTGACACTTGTTACTAAAAATTCAATATCGTCATTATCAAAATAATCAATACCTTTTACAGGCGTTTCTCCGTCCTTGCCATCCTCACCCTTATCTCCTTTGTCACCCTTCTCACCCTTCTCACCCTTTTCGCCTGTGTCACCCTTTTCACCCTTATAAGAGCTCATCTCTGCGCCATCAACAACAATACTGACTTTAGATGTGTTCCCTTTTTTTTGTTCCTCAACAAGTTCACTTGCTTTTAACAAAATACCTTCAAGTGCAGGTTCGAGACCGTCAATAGAGTTTACAAGCCGCTCACTCTGAAGAAGTGCCATTTCTGTGTTTGTATCGATATCTTTAAGTATTTTGGTGTCTATGTTGTCCATATTATTCCCAGTAAGCATTGACCCCTACAATACCTCTAAATGTTTCTGTCGCTGTCGCTGTGCCTACAGGAATCTTTAGGATGATATGGAAGTATGTGCCCGGCTCTACTACAATAGGGGCGTCAAGATTGACATCTACTACTTGTCCTAACTGACCCACAGCAGCACCAATAAGAAATGTTTGAGCACCTAGGTTAACACGCTTAGGAAGTCGAGTAGCCGCACCGTCTGTTGTAGCAAGAGAAACAGCGGTTGAACCTACAGCCGCAGACCACTGCATAACAGTTGGCGTTGTGGCAACGGCTACAACTTGATTCCAAGTGTTAATCCAAATACCACGAATTATAAGGTTTCGCCCTGTAATACCTGTGGTTGGTGCTGTATTTAAGAATGCAAAAAGTGCATAGTCAGTTTCAGCGCCAGCAGGAGCCGCAAAGAGGAACTGTCCTCCAAGTGTTGCATAGCCAGCGGTGGTGTTTGAAAGCGTAGCAGTAGCAGGAGCAGCAGAGTTTGCATTGTTTGAAGTTAATCCTGCCGCACCTCCTGATGGATTTACAATACCCATTAGCCCCTGACCAGTTTTATTAGTAGCCCAAAGACGATTGTTATCAATATCAATAGTAGCTACCGAATAGTTTGCAATTTTTGCTTGGATAACAGCTGAGGTAACACCTGTGTGATGGTGACGTACTCCCCAAGGTAGAGAACCAGCATATACAACTGCACCAGCAGATTCAGGTCTGTCTATTGTTCCGTAGAGTGAATCGTCAATCCAAAACTCTACTTGATGGCCAGTTACAACGATAATAAAGTTGTAAACTTGGTTGATTGTGAAAGTAAAACCAGAAAACGCAGAAGTAGTAGTTTCTGTACCGTTGTTGTTTATTACACCAAACACACCAGATGAGTTTACACGGAAGTACACACCGTCAGTTGGTAAAGTTGTAGAAGCAGCTGCTTGAGTCATTAAACCAACATCAAGAGTCCAGTTTGTTACTGGAGCGTTAGTCAAAGCAAAAGCTGTTTCACAATAAATACCTCCTTGACATTGAATTGGAAAGTGTCGCCATGTTTGGATTTGGCAACCTGTTCCCGTTGTAGTAACAGAAGCTCCGTTGGTATTAAGAAAACCAGAAGCCCATGTCATTGTCAAAGTGTTGGAAGTATATTTATGTTTGGTGAAGTTTTGTGCTACATAGTTAAAATTTTCATCATCCCACACTGCGTCTACTCCCATGCGTAGTCGATAGTCTTGTGATGTCTCTGGAGAACGAAGAAGGGCAGTGCCCGTCTGTACTCCTGGGTCATTCTCTGAAAAAGAACGCACTGCTCCTACGTATTGAGGTGCTTCTACTCCTGATGGTGTTGTTACTTGCGGTAAAGCGACATTTAAATTAAATTGTTCGTCTACATTTGCCGCTCCTACTGATGATGAACCTGTCTCGATTAGTGCCATATGTTTTTAGTTTTACTAATAATAATTATATATTATGCTCACGAATAAGTATAATAAATCCTACGTTTTCCAACTATCCTTCCACTTGCTGTCCCTGTTAATAAAAAGTTTCCTGTCCCGGGAACAGCAGAGAAAGCTATTGTGTCCCATTCCCAGTCATTACCTACCCTTCCCGTAGCAGGCGCACCGTCTGGTGAGACCATTATCTTACTTGATGTAGTTATTGCTGCATCCGTAACAGTTATACGTTTGCTTCTCACTGGTACAGTCCCAAAGTCTATCTCTGCCGAAGCAATTGAAGGCGTTGCTGCTCCAAAAGACAGGTTTCCTGCACCGTCAGTCTTCACAAACTCCCCTGCGCTACCATCAGCAAGAGGCATTATAAAGAGAGATGTCATTGATTCCGTAGGAACAACAAGACCTTTAGTCTGAGCGATATCTGATAAGTAAATCTCTTTGTCTGATCTGATTTTCACTGCCCCATCATCGTTGTTTGTAGAAGAACCTCCTGAGATAATAACCTCACCGCCAGTATTGTTTGTTGTATCCCCACCAGATATTAGAACATCACCACCTTTTGTGGTGCCAGCACCAGCCGATACAATAAAGTCAGCACCGTTTGCATTACTAGACTCTCCTACTTGGAAAGCAATACCTTTTCGTACACCAGTTCCTGTACTTGTTTGGATTAAAGCGTTTGCATTAAGAGCGTTATCGAGAATAAGTGCACCATTGGAAGTTTCATATGTAATCCCTGCCATTGCACCAAATACACCATTGTCATTATATTGCCATTCACCATTAGAACCTGCTGGAGTACCACCACCTCCACCTGACCCTAGATTATACTTACCGTCTGTTTGAGTTAGTCCACTTAGGTTCACATCGTCTAATTCCGTCAGAGAAACAGTTTTTGAGGCTTGTTTTATTCCAGCACTTACGATTGTGACAATCTTGTTTATGTCGGGCGTGTTTTGTATCTCATCATACTCGATACCAACCTTCAAAAGTTTTTCTTTTACTTGTTCGGGTGTGTCGGGGGAGCCATCTTTTCCATCCTTACCATCTTTGCCGTCCTTACCGTTTACACCGTCAATACCGTTTGCACCGTCTTTACCGCTAACCCCTGGCAATCCATCTTTTCCGTCTTTACCGTCAAGTCCATTTGTGCCATCTTTCCCGTTTGCCCCGTCTTTACCGTCTTTACCATTTTCACCAGTATCTCCTTTTTCTCCACGTTTAGAAACTATGGTCAATACTTTGCCATCATCTGTTGTTACTTTAATAATCGCGTCTTTATATTTTTCCATTGAATATTTTTTCGAGAAGTGTTATTTGTGCTGACTTTGTCTTTGGAATTGAGAAACCGAAATCTTCAATAATTGATGTCATATCTGCTTCTAATTCTATCATTTTTTCTGGTGAAACTTTTGATATGCCTCGCTGTGCGTCAATGATTTCTGCGATGTTTTTTTTCAATTCAGGTGTAAAGTTAGGTTTAGACTTTGGTATTGTTTTAGGGGGTAATTTAGAGGCTACAGAGGCTTCTATAAGGTCATTGCTTAGTGTATTATTAACTGATGAAGATTTCGACACTGGTAACTCTTTCTTGGCTAATGGGTTTGCTATATATCCTCCTTGTCGTTTACTTGGATTCTTTAGATTTTCAATAGCTGTACCAAGGAGACCTTTTTCTTTTGGCAGAATATTCACTGTGGATAACTTCCTGGACGTTTCTAGTGTTTGTGGTAGTTTGTTAGATATGCCATTTATCATTGTCGGTGCAATAGTACTACTCTGGTTATTGTTCAGACTTCCTAAGTTATTCGACTTAGACTGAGATAACTCAAGGGGTTTAGATCCTAAGTATTCTTTAGCTTGTTTAAAAATAGCAGCCTCTTCAGGTATTTTCCCTGTTTTACCGCCAAATGCCCGCGACATTGCCCCACCTTTAATTGCGCCGCCCGCCTCAGCTCCAGCTATCGCTCCTAAAGGACCGAAATGCGAACCAACAACCGCACCTACAGTTTGAGCAAAATATTTCCCAAGTTTTCCACCTTCTACCTTTTTACCGTCTAGTTTGTTGAGATAATCAATAACCGCGAAGTGTTTTGATAACTCTTCATTTACTTTTTTAACATCAAGTGAAGTCGTATTTTCCTCGACAATTTTCTTTAATGCTTTTGCAACTGTCTTATCATATTGCTTAGCATTCCCTTCAGTAAAGAAGTTTATATTGTCGTACTTGTTTATTTTAGCCTTGTGGAGTGTTTCTAGGGGAATAACACCATTATCGCCAGCTCTTAGAGCATATCCGGCAATCTCATCATCAATAGATTTTAAAGCCTGTGTGAGAGCCTTCCCTTCAATGCCAGCATTTTTAACTTCTTGTACAAGTCGGGCTTTCACATAGTCAGGTGAAACGCTTCTTGCTTCCTTTTTAAGGGCTTCAGATACAATATTTTCGTTTCCTTTTATGAACTGGTCTGTATATTGTTGAACAGCACCACCTTCTCCTTTTGTGGTTATCGTACCTGTGTTATCAACCGAACCTTGAAGAACGTCTGTGTCTGCGAGCACTTTTTTAACATCAATACCACGTTCTCGCCCTTTCTCAGAAGCTTTCTTCAAAGTCTGGTAACTATCTAATTTTGAAAGTTCCTTTGCTCGCTTATCAACAAGATTTTGTGTTTGTATAACCGGATTGAGTCTATTTTTAACTGATTGCACTGTTTCTGAAATAGCAGGGATACCACCACCAATAACTGTACCAAGTCCAGGAACAAATGCTGCACCGCCTGTTCTTTCCTCTCCTCGAGCACCTTGTAGTCCTTGAGTTACATCATATCCGTATCCAATACCTGCACCTTTGACTACATTCAGAGCACCTTTACCTGTGAAGATCCCTGATGCTTTCTGTCTAGCGATTTGAGAGAGCTCAGGAAGACCAACGGAAGAAGCTAAAGTAGAAACACCCTCTGATTGCATACCTGCCTTTGCTTTTCCATAAGTGCCAGCTGTGAGAAGGTCGAGTGCAGTTCCCCCAATTTGTCCTACAACTTCACCTTCAGTTGGAAGTTTTGATTCTTCAGCAAGACCTTTCTTTAAATTTGCTGTAGTTTTAAGACCTTCATTGTAAAGTTGTTGTAACTTTGTTGTATCTTGTCCTGCCGCTTTTCTTTTGTTTATCTCTTTGACAAGATTTGCTTGAGTATTAGCGGTCGTTTGAATAGCCTCATTATAAGTTTTTGACTGATTGCCAAAAATCTTTTGTAATGATTTTCCAAGTCCAACTTCACTATTAGCAACAGTTCCTACAAAAGCCTTACCGAAATTTTTAGCCATTCCTGTTAAAGAACCTTCTTCTTTTGCCTTCTGATCATAGGCTACTTGCTCTTGATTATAGCGAGCAATCTTTTGCTGCGGTGTTTCAATTGGTTTTGCTAGTGGAGCGACATCATAGTTAAACTCAACCTTTTCTTGATATTGAGGGTATTTTGCTATTGTTTTGCGTCCTACTTCTTCATCAGAAAGATGACCGTACTGTGGGTATTTCTGTTTTATTGTAGAGCCAAACTGTTCGATAGTTAGCTTTTCCATAGTTATATTCCTAGACCTAACGGGTCAGCGTCTACTCCATCACCAACACCTACATCACCTTGATACGTACTTGTTACAAAGTCTGGGTTAAGTCCAAACTGTGCAGCCATAGCTTGTGCTCGTTTATTTTGAGCCTCAATAGATTTCCTTGCTCCTTCGAGGTAAAGCTTTCCTATATTTGCGGCTTCTTTAAGAGTAGCTTCCGTAACACCAGCACCACCAGATGCGATATTTTGTACTTTACCTTCAAGTTGAGCAAGTAATGATTGACCTTGAGCTGTACGGTCGTATTCACTCTCACGAACCACTGATGCTGGATCAAGAATCTTGTTGAAAGATGTAATAATTGCCTGTGTGTTCAAACTTCTGTCACCACCTTTTATAATGTTGTTATACGACTGGTCAATGAGTTGTGCTTGTCTTGCCATCTCCCTAGCACTGTCAGTTCTTTGTTGTGTGTCTTTGGCAATGGCTTGTGTTGCTGAGAATTGTTGATATGGTGTAAGTCCTCCTGTTTTAGCAACCCCGGCTCGAGCAATAGATGCTTTTCTGTTAGCATCAAGTGTCTGGTACGCGTTATATTCCTCTGGGGTTGGCGTGGCATCGGTTAAAAGATATTCCTGATAAGAAGCTGGTTGAGACTTTGAAACATCGAGAGCTAATTTTGCCTTTCTCTCTTCTTCTGATATATCTTGAGCCGATTTTAACTCCTTATACTGTCTTACAATTTCATTTACTGAAACACCAGCACTTTGAGCTGCTTGTTCAAGACTTACAGGGTCATACTGTTCAATACCTAACTTAGAGAGAAGGATCTGTTTAGCTAAGTCGCCGGCTCGAGCTTTTGCAGCATCTGCTGATGTTTTTAGAGAGTTCACATACTCAGTAACACCAGCTTCTTTAGCAGCACGTTTAGCGGCAATTGCAGCAGCCCCTGATTCTTTTGCCTTAGTAAGTAAGGCATTTATAACAGCTTGTTTTTCGTTCTCAATAGAGCCGTAAATTTCCTGATTAGCACCTTCAACATTTTGATATTGAGACTCTCCAAAGTCAGAACCTAAAAGTCCTCGACGTCCACCAATGGCAGTCGCTGTTCCTAATCTACCAGTACCTTGTACTTGAGCACGACGAAGTTTGTCCGCATAAACAGCGTTTGTAGCGTCAATTTCAGCTTGCATTTGAGCTAAAGCGTCACGTCTAATCTGGTCTTCATCAATTACCATTCCTGATTGAGTTTTGTAGTAACTAGCCGCTTGGTCTCGAGCTTCTCGAAGAGCTCTTTCATCAGCACTCTCTTGGTAAGAAAGACCTTGTAGTGCAGGAGTTGGTGTAGGTGTTGTCACCATGTTGTTAGATACGGGAGTAGTTGGAGCCGTAGGGGTAGTTGGTGTTGTTGACTTACCGTACAAGTTCGCAATTTTAGTGTTGTAGTCTGCATTACCTGCATTGATTCTGTACTGGTCTTTTGTAATACCAGCTTGTTGAGCAGCTTGAGCAAAAGCAGGGTCTGCAAAACGTGACTCTACTGTCCCTGGTAATGGTTTTCCTTGTTTTTGATAGATTTCGTATAGTGTTGGCATATATTAAAATTGAGGTATTAGGAATGAACCGACAAGGCTTCCCGTTGTTACTGTTTGTTTTAAGAATTGCCCTTTTCTAACAGGCACAACAAGTGAGTCGCCATCACCTGCGGCTATATCCATATAATAGGTTTTCGCATTTGCAGACATGGCAGATGTATCAGCTGTAGTACAAGAGAACCCATCAATACTACCATTAGCGGCAGTCACGAAGAATCCGTCAAAAGGAATTTTGATTACAGCTTGTTTTGTGCTATACGCTCCAAAAGTAGCGCTTGTTGTCCCCATATCAAGTGGAATGCCTGTTTTGTTTGGTTTAAGTCTAATCTGTGTTGCAGAAATACATGTACCAACATTTTGACCTGCAGCAGTTAGTGAGATTGCTCCCTTAGTTGTACTCACAAAATAATCCGTAAAGTTAAGAAGCGATGAGAAACCAGGGACAGAACCAGATGATATAAATGTACCATTGACTCCAGCAGAACCAGTTGTTGTACAGAACCCCATGAACTGATTTGTCATTGAAGGAGTTGAATTTGCATCTGATTGCCATAGAGACATTGAACCGCCTGTAGCCGGTAGTATTTCAAAACAAGGCATACCTGAAGCAGTCCACGCTGCACCAGAAGCTGTGTATAGTTTACCTACAAAAGAAGCGTAGTCTGATGAAGACTGTGTGCCCGTTACTAGGTAATAGTTCGTAGAGTCCGCTGCACCAGTTCGTTTGAATACAACCCAATAAGGGGTGTCTGCCGTGAGTGAAAACGCACTTGCAAAAGTAAATGTTTGATACGTTGAGTCTGTAGTAGAAAGACCAGAACCAGCAACGTTATTAGACGTACCATTTGTTATCGGCGTATTAGACGGAGAACCGGCACTGTCACTTTGTATTTCAATTGTTAAGTTGTCAGCTGGGGCACCTACTTTTGCGATTGTCGCGTAGATTGTAGTAGAAGTTACATTTTCTCTTGGCGTGAATTTACACGCAATTCTTTCATTATTTGTCGTCGCTCTACCAACATCTATAAAACCAGAATTTGTAAATGGCTGCCATAAGTCATTTACAATAAAGGCTGGTTGAGGAGTTGTTGCACCTGTGAATGATTCACCCAAAGGAACGGTTATTGAAAACCCTGAGTCAACGTATGCCTTACTCGCTGCGTCTGTTGTTGCAGTCGGGGTAGTTGGAACCGTTACGTCACCTGTTGATTTTCTACGAGCTACTTTTGAAGCGGTTGCAGCCTCAGCCGTGTCATCATTTGTTACAAACTTATTAGAGGTTGAAGGAGTTCCTGAAGTACCTACGAGAGCATCGTTTTCATCTTGAGTTGGAACTCTTGGGTCATTATCACCTACAAAGATTGGAGTAGCAGCCGAAGCTGGGGCAACAGAGACTCTACCAATACCTTTTACTGATGTTGATGAATCAGGAGAACCAGCAATAGCAACACCGTCAACATAAGCCTTTGTCGCAAGGGCGTTATTATCACTTATTGTTGCAGTACCGTCGTATTTAAGAGGGTCTGATGAGTCTAAGTCTGTTGTGCCGTTTACGAGGTTATTTATCTGTAAGATATGGGCAAAGTCTGTAATAGTTACAGTCGCACCAAGTCTATGAGCTCGAACTGTACCTGAAGTTTCTACACCTTGTCGTGATACTGATTTAATTGAAGTTAAGGCAGTGCCAGATAGTGAACAAGAGATGTGTTCCTTTGAGGAATTAGAACCATCAATTGTAAAAAAGTATCTTCCTGAGGGAAGAGCTACACCGTCGTCATCTGTTGCTGATTGTAAAGTTCCACTTGTTGCACCTACTGCTAAAGCAGCTGCTAAACTTGTTGTGAAATCTGCGACTATCTTACCTGTTAAAGTTGCCATTTTAGTTGTGTCCCCGTTCTTAGTTAGTAATTATACGTTTAATAAATTGTTTTAGCAATTTTTCCTATAGACTAAAATTCTGGGTTATCTTGATTGTCTAAGGTACCTGCTAAATTTACGTTTTGTTTTTGTCGGAAGCGAGCAGGAATCTTGTCTTCATACATTTCTACGTCTTTATCTAATTGTGAATCAATGTCAACATACCCAATACCTAATGCTTTGAAAGTCATTGTTCGTTTTCTGAACTTTGGAACTTTCTTTAAGCGTATTTCTACAAAGTATGGGTAAATATTTGACACAACATCACCACCAATTTGAGCCGTTCCTATAGTATTTGAGCCAATATCTTGAGGAGATGAGTAGTCAACATAGCTTCCCGTACCCAAAACAGTACCTACAAGCTGGTCACCAGCGTCATCGTAGGAAATATACACTTCATAGCTCTGATCAGGGCTTATAGAGCCTTTCAAACGAATCTTGCTGTATTTTTTCAGCTTACTTTGGCTCCATGTTTCACCTTTACCAGTCCAATAGTTAGTAATTGCGTAGTTATCATCGTCAAAACCTGTAAATAATTGGTACACCGTCTGAGATACTGAAGAACCCATATACAAATACCCATCTTTTTTAGCAAAAGTTCTAGTTGTATATGATGTTATATCTACCGTTTTGTTAGTAAGGTCACAAAGGAGCAGTCTGTCGTTATTTGTAGCATCTGTGGTTTTACAGGCGACAAGAACATATCTGTCATATGTGTCAATTGTACAGTCATCAAATACATAATTAGAAAACTTGAAATGAGGGAATAGAACTACTGGTTCTACGGCGTCACCTGTAAGATTCTTTTGCAAGATAGTCATTTCTGGCTTCTCTTGGTTTGAGGTATTCATAAAAATGATACCTGAACCAGTTGAAACGGCACCTCTAAAAGAAAGAAGCCCTAATTCTTTTCTGTACACTTCATTTGTAGCGTCCGTGTCGTTTGATTCTATAAACAGACGATACGCTGATTGTTTTTTCATCGAGTAATAACCATCAGAACCAATCAGTACGTTTATAATAGCGTCACCGCCTTCATCTTGAGGAAATTGGAAACCTTCTCCAGCAAGTCGTGTTGCTGATTTTGAAAAGTCTGTTACACCTCTCAAGTTTGAGTTTTCCCACTGGTAAGCGGCTGTTCCAACACCTGCATTTGATAGCGTGTATGCCCCTGTTATGTAGTTTATGGTACCTGTACCACCTAAAGAACCGGTCAAAACACCTAAGTAGTTATCCGTGTACACTTCACCAGTACCTGTTAAGGTTATCGTAACCGCAAAACAATTACGTGTAGCCCCACCAGCCTTAAAAGCCAGCGTCCCTGTAAGGGATGTTGTAGCTTCACCTGAGACTGCAGTATAAACACCAGTCGAGCCAGATACAGCACGTTGGTTATCTATCCAAGAGCCGTAAAGACCTGTTTTATCCTCATTTCTATCCCATAGAATTGCTCTACCTTTATCAATAAAAGCCTTTCCTTTAAAGTTCTTTGTTGAATCGTACATTGAACAAAAACTTCCAGGGACTGCGTTGTGCATCTTATAAATACCGTCTACTCCAAAAGCAAAAGTAAAAGTTCCTGCTAAGGAAGAATAGTTAGTGAAGGTGTAATCGGCACTTGAAGTAAGCCCTGTTACCGTGTCCGTCCATGTAGAACCATTGAGGTACTGAATCTTTGTGCCTATCTTACGCCAGTGAACTTTAGAACCGTCTACTTTGTAACCAAAAATTTCACCTGTCACGTTTCCAGCAACACCTTCTGTTCCTACAAGGAGTTTACCAGGAATGAGTTTTATTTTTCCGTCTTGGGTGTACCAATTCAAAGAATCAGAAGCTGCATCTTTTGGGATAACCTCATTATCTAAAAGATTGTGGACTCCTTTTGCAAATAGCTCAATCTCCTTGTTTTGCATACTAGTTTAGTAGGAGGTTAGCATTATAGTAAGCTAGATCATCTAGGCACTGTTGATACTTTGCCTGATTTTCAGGAGCATAACTTGTAGCCTTTGGTGAACGTTGGAGGATGTCATTTTCCGTAGCCATTCCGTAGACAAGAATTTCTTGAAACCTTGTAGGTATTACAGGTGTAGAACCAGCAGTAAGCGTTGCAGGAACTTTTATATAGTCAAACTCATAACTCGTTGTGACTGGTGGTTTTGTGAATCGAATCACTCCGTTTGCGAGATCAAGATAAGCATAGTTTCCTTTATTGTAGTATTGCCTTCGATCTGAAAAATTAACAACCTGGTAAGGAATATATGTATTATTTTGGATAATAAAAATAACTTTTGGTGAAGCGTTATTTTGATAAGCAATAGAGTTATCTGTGTATTGAGCGTTCTCAGAGAAGAAAGCAAAATCTGAAGGAGTTGTTATATATGAACCTGTTGCATCGGTAAGTACAGTGCCAGAAGCGGTTGTTTTCAAAAACTCCCACGGTCTATAGGAACAAACTCTCTGGTATATTCTGTTGAGAATAGAGAGTTCTTCAGCTGTTGAAAGTTCTGTGACGTCGTTAACCTGTAACTCAAAGGTTGTAATTATTTCTGATGCAGTCATATTTATTGTGGTTAATGTCCACATCTGAAAGCCCGAAGGCTCTCAGTGTAGAAACTAATTGACTAAACAACTGCAATTTTTACGTTTAAGAATTTCTTAGCTCCATCTGCAAATGTTTTAACACCTGCGAGGTATGAAGAGAAGACATTGTTTCCGCGTCGATCTGCTGTAGGTCGAACGTCAACTTCTTTTGTGTCTTGAACAACAAGGTCAATCGCTCCCTTCTTACCGTAGTAACAGTTAAGGTAGTTAGATGACCATGTGTCTGTTGCATCTGTAAGAGTTTCTGATACAACTACTCGTCCACCACCAGTTCTTACGATAGTAAGAGTGTTAGCTGAAGGAGAGTCTGTTGCAACTACTCCATCAAGTAAGAGTCGGTTTGCTGCTGAAACTTCAAAGTATCCAGTTGCAGAGTTTTGTCCTGTAGCTGAACCATTGAAAGCGTTAGCAAGAATAACTCGTGTCGCATCTGCATCAGCTCCGATATCAAATTCTCCTGCTACTGCTGGAACCGCTTTAGCTGTCCATGTCACACCATTGTATGTAATGGTGTCGTTAGCTGTTACATTAGTAGCGAGTGATAATACTGAAGTTGATGTAAGGTTTTCAGAAATGTACATTTGTGCTGTTGAAACATCACCTACGTAACCATTCTTAAATACTGCTCCTGCGAGGTCGATATTCTTAGAGATAATGAACTGTGAAATGTCAGATGCTGCGTAAGAGTCTACAACAAGAGCCATATTTGTCATCACATCTTGTTTGTTCTTGTTTCTAAGTTTAGCACCAAGACGAGTTGTCATCTGTGGAACTGTTGTTGAATTGAGTGTAATCGCTGTACCACTTGAAGTACCTGTTGTAAGGTCACCACTGTCAAATGAGTATGAAGCGTTTACAACTTCACCAAAACATCGTCCGTCAAGGTCAATAGCAAGTTTTCGAGCAAGTTCTTTACCTGCGAACTGCATAGCCTTGAGAGGTCCTGTTTGTGTTACTTCACCATCAGAAATATGGAATGCAACTTCTTTTTCGAGGTTGATTGTCAATGATTCTGCTGTGTCTGTAATAGAGTCAATTGTTGAAGCTGATCCACGTACTGTTGTTCGAACAAGTACATTTGATAAGTCCATAGCAACTCGGGTAACTGAACCACCGTATGTGAGCATAGGCTCGAGACGGAAGTTCATAATATCCTTAGCTACTAATGTTTTTTGGAAAATCTCTTGATATGAATTATCAAAAGCTGCTTTATAGTCAGTTAATGCCATTTTGGTTTTGTTATTTTTTTAACCAAAGTATGCCAATCAACACCGTCCTAGAATCCCCGTTTTAACATTGCTTCGTTGTATTGTGCTTTCTTTTTAGGGTCTGCCATTACTTCTTTGAAGTATTCAATGTCTTTTTCTGCACGTTTCATGTCGAGAGGTTCGGGTTCTTTGCCACCCCCAGGGCTTGTTGTCTCAATGGTACGCTTGCCTGTAATTGCGTTACCGTATGTTTCTTCTAAAATCTGTGAAAGAGTTTTTTTAGCGTTTTGAGGTAGGATTGCAAGAGATTTAATTACATCTGGGTTTGCGATTGCTTTAAATTCAGGTGCTCGTTCCATTGCAATATCGTACTGGGACTTGAAAGCAGTCTCAAACTTATTTTCTTTTTCTTTTCCTTCAAATTTAGCTGCGTATTTCGCATCTATATCTTTCTCCGCTTCAGCCTTAATACTTGACGCAAGTTTTTGCAAAAACTCAGGGTCAATATTGTGCTCGTCTGCGATTTCGGCAATACTTTCAGAGATTTCCTTCTTTGTCGCACCTCCTTCGATTTGTTCTTTGAGTGCTTTGAGTTCGCGCTCAGCTACTTTTCTTGCTTTCTTTTCAGCAAAGTATGCTTTGTCGTACTCCAATTCTGGTTTTTTCTCTGGTTGAGTTTGTTCGATAATTTCACCTACGGTTTGTTGAGCTTCCGGTTGCTCTACAGTTGGCTCTGTTGTTGGTACCTCTGGTGTGGCTTTGACCTCTGCCTCTTGAGTGTGTATGGTTTCATCCATATATAAAATTGAGTTTTTTCCCGCTACTCAGGCGTATAGATTTTGAGTCTCTCGACTCCCGTTATACTAATAATACTACACATTGTTTCTATTGCAATAATGTAGTCTGTGTTGTAACCAATGAGAGAACGGGAATACCTCACCAGTTACAACACGGAACACACTATTCCGTTTCTTTTTCAATTGCCTCTTCAAGCAACTCTTCAAGAAATTTTTTGTTTTTACCTGATTTAGTAAGAACCCGTACAATATCGAGTTTTGTTTTCATATCAGCAGATAATGAGACAAACTGTTGAATTGTAAGTGTGCTATACCCGCCAGCAAGTGTATCTACACATCTTATGACGTCAGAGATTAAACTTTTTACTAAGACCTTCCCACCTTCACTTTCCGCCACTACGTTTATTTTAGTAACAGCATCAAGATCAGCGATGATTTCCTTTACCTCTGGGTTTTTAGATTCTTTAATTCTGCTCATTTATGATTTTAGTAGCTTCTTCAACTACAGGAGATACTTTAAGTTCTGGGATCTGTTTAAGAATCTCAGCAACCTCTTCTGCGTCTTTCGCAAGCTGTTCTTCAATTTCTGCAGCCTTCTCGGTGTAGAGCTTTACCCGTCCTTTTGATTCTTGATACAACCAAGCAGTTACAAGTTGTTCATCTGTATAATCCTTTACCTCAGGATGAAAATGCTCAATGTTTATCATCTTTGCGGAATCAAGTTCTATTTGAGCCTTGAGTTCTTTTAATGTCTTTTGATAGTGAGCCTGTGCTGCTTCAATTTGATTAAGTGTAAAAATATCTTCGTGACCTGTTTTAATGATTTCTCTGTCTTTTAGTGCAGGAAAGTTAATTCCGCTTACATCGTCTACCTTTATGTTTACCCGTTTCAATTTATATTTCATACCCCGATTTCTTGGTTTGGATTTATTTCTGTTGCTTGTTTGTTAATGTCCACCGTTCTAGTGCCTGGTTGGGGCGGAGGAGTTGCCCCCGCCTGATTTATCT
>ERZ650304.687-NODE-687-length-15715-cov-8.390677_pt1 | contig 15715 bp, 35 predicted proteins | sample MGYA00376240_ERZ650304 | MGnify/ENA primary metagenome ERZ650304 (study PRJEB26733, sample SAMN07839271) | wastewater metagenome | biome: small river; feature: stream; material: water | place: USA: North Carolina | collected 2016-03-01 ...
AAGGCTAAGCTAATCATTAAGATAGCTTGGCCTTTTTTTGTTATGAACCCAACTTGTATTCTTTGACGATTTCACAATTAGCAAGATCACCATCGTCATACTTGATAGTTAGTTGGCTCTTTCGAACCAAATAAATGGTGGGAAGCTGATCGAGCTGCTTCATCAAATCACGGGCTGTAATAAAATACGAGTCGTAAATGATTTCATCGTTAATCAAATCTTCGATATACAAGCTCCAATCGTTTAAATCTACATTGTAATGGATGCTTTTGTCCAACCGCAAACTGTATGAATCTTCTGACATAAATCCTGATGTCTCTGGATTTTTTGTAAATCCAAAATCAATCAATTTCTTAACCAGTTCATCAGTATTTTCAGCTCTCGCAGTTTTATCAATTTGCTCAATCTCTTTGCTGAGACTAGCCATTTCCATCAATATTTCTTCTCTTCTGGTCATCTTATTTTATCTTTGTGGATTGTTAAAAGTGAAAATTACTGACTTACATGATAAGTTTCAATGATTTCGTATTTTCCGCCATTGATACTTTCGAAATCCGCTTTGTCCTCTTCTAAATCACGGTCGGGAATTATATACTCTTCTACATTATATGTTTTACGAATCAATCGAAACACTGGATCACTATTAATGTAGCCTATTAATGGCTTTAGGTCAATATATCGAGTTGATACTATCTCGAAACCTTGAATTCCGTCTATAACCTTGAAAAAACCATCATTGGTAAGCAAGTACACTGAGAATATGAGTTTTCCATCTTTGCTTTTTTTAGTAAACGTATTTCCATCGCAATCGAATCCTTTTTCCAGGAGAACATTAATTAATTTCTGTCTGTCATCAATCACTTCGCCTTTAATCTTATTTTTTAGAAAATCAATTCTATCATAAAGTGCTGTTATTTCATTTTCCATCATATCTTTATTCATAATCATAACCTTAATCTCAAAAAAATAGTCAACCTCAAGGAAGTTGACTATTCTGCTGTTCTACTAAAAGAATCTCGTTGAGCAATTTAGTGTTAAGCATGTCTAAATAATTCCTGGCATCATTTAGGTCTTTTGTAGCTTTCTCTTTTTGCTCTAATGACGTGTCTCGATGAGTTGCACGAAGTATCAAATTTTCTACCCAGGATAAAAGCTGACCGGAAGTGTAACCCTGCCAAGTATTGTCTCTGTAACCAGTCATTTGATTATAGTGTAACCTGCCGTCAACAAACTTTCCTCCGACTGCTTTCAGTTTTTCATCTAAAATTACAGCTTCTTCAGCAAGAGCTTTTGACAAACCATTTTTCGTGTGCTCATCAACAATATCTTTGGCAACGCATACATTGCTGTTTGATACGCTGCCTCCAATAAATATTTTCGCGGTCTCTTCCATTACTTATTGTAGATGGTTCGATATACTTCTCGGTCAGAAAGGTAACGATTAAAAGCAGCACCTACGCTTCGCTTGTTTCGAATTGCTGATTGGAATCGCTCAAGGCCTCGAAGTGTGGGCTTATAAGCATAAACCACATTTGGATTTGCAGCCATAATGACCTTAACTTCCTTGTCAGGAGTGACAATGACACTCTGGATGAAAGACGAATCAACGTCTACCATCTTGTCAGTAACAGGGGCACTCTTGGTATTCTTTGCGTTCTTAACGTTCTTGTTATTCTTCATGTTTTCTTCTCTATTCTATAACGTGTTAATCAAAACACTGTGTTCAATTATTTCTACGCACTTTCAATCGGAAAAGTTATCAAAAATGCAGTTTTTTTCGAATTTTGAGCCTATTTTTCTTTCGAAAAAGCAATCCCGGAACGGATAAATTCATAATATGCATCCGGTTCTGTAGGCCAGCCTGTGTATAGGGTAGGAGTGTGTCCATAATTACCTCAATACCCCTTGCAGCGTCGCTTTTGTCATATAAGTTGATGACTCGACAACGATTAGATTTGCAGCAACCATGCAATTAATCAAATCCTTTGATACAGGCAACCCACATTTGTAGGCTCCCTGTACTCCATCTTTTTGAAGACACCAATATGTTGTGCCTTTATTTCCATAATACATGTAAAGTACACCACCGACTGCCATCGTGTCTAAAATCATTTTCGCCCGTTTGCTTATCATAATGATTAGGTGATGATTAATTTAAAAGTGAAAATTATCGCCCGAGACTTTCAGGTGTGACGATCATCTTCGTTCCAGCAGGAAATACCATGTAATAATCACCATCTGCATAACAGGTGTTTTTTCGCCCGTGATTTGTCTTCTTAAGCCACAAAGCATCAGCCTCAGCTTTAGTTAAATCGCCCGAAATGTCAATCCATCCATCGAACATATCCCATAATCTTAACACGTATCTGTCATTCATTTTTTTGTCAACCATCCAAAAGATAAAACGTAACGTAAACCAGATTCAACACGATCTACGAAATGCTCACTCTCACTAGGATAAAATAAAACATAGAGTATTTCAATGTGATGATCGAATAACACAAATTCAAATCGCTTAATCTTAGATGGGTAATTTGGATTCTCAATAATCCCGAAATCACCACCAACCAAATCATAACCGAAAATAATGTTCATCCGCTTATGAACTAAACCAACAGGTGCTGAATCAAAATGCTTGGGAATACAAGAGCCAACGAGATACTTGATTAAATAACCGTCACACTTGAATTTTTCGCTCGAAAAAAATCTAAACTTCTGATAACCTGTGCCTAATCGACCTTCCTGCCATTTCATAATCATTACACACAAAAAATGTTAAAAGTGAAAATAATCAAAACTGATATTCCCTAATGATCTTTACAGTGGTATCTTCGTCATCCCCGAATAAACCTTTATCCAGACAATAAAAATTTTCAACCCTAGTAAGCTCAATATGATACACCTTGGGTATCGTGTAAACCGCATGTCGCAGACTGGTAAGAGTGTAAAATTCCTTGCTGTAGAAAGTCTCATCACCACCGCATTCTGAAATTTCGATAATACAGTCTTCAATGCTGACAAAATACACAATCTTCGCGTCATTCGTGATGTACTCGTAATTTCCATCTACATCTTCGTGAAAACCAAGTGCAAGCAAATAATGTGCGATCTCTGACCTCAAAGCACCATCATTCGTTTCCACTCGCTCAATCTCACGAAGTTCTTCACGCAGCTTGGCAATCTCGCTCTCGATCTCTTTTTTTCTTTGCATAGACATTAAATATAAAGCCTGTTAAAAATGAAAATTATTAAACTCTTCCTTGGTGACAGATTTGCCGTTAATCATAAACTCACAACCAGGAGAAATGTAATGATTAAACTCTTCCTCAGTTAATTCGCAGCCATCAATCCACCAAGCATAACCAGTTGACCATTCAATTGCTGGACCGTCAAGACGATGCAATCGCCCGTGCAAATACCATGACTTGCTTCCATCCGAACAAATAATAGCAGGATGCCCAACACGGTGTAATCGCCCGTTTAAATACCACGCATGAAAGAGATGATTAAACCTTATCTCGTAAACATCATTCATCGCAGCTATTCAGAATAGATTCAATGTCTCTTACATAATAACTCGGAATCTCCATGCTACGATTATCATGACTTTGCAACATACTTGACAGTAAATCATACATCCGTTCAGCGTTCACCATCTTAAGTGCATCACTCTTATTTTTGATGTACATAAAATCACTCTTCACACAGCCAACAGAATATATCGGATCGTCTTCGGTATTAAAAGATGTCATCAAACACCAATCAGACATCACTTGCCCTCCTGCATACTTACTGTTCGTAAAAGCGTTACTTCATAATCATTATCTCGATCTTCTGATAAATCTTTTGGATCAACAGTGTAAACAGTTTCAGAAAATGTTCGCTCGTAAACAGTGACCTCTGGGCAATCGTGAATAGTCTCTAGAAGAGTGTCATAATCATAACAATGATATTCTTTAATAATGTCACCATTGTCTAAATTGACGATTCTAAAATCTAAATGAATGAGCGAACATGAAAACTCTATTCCACGCTTTCGGAGGCGATATGTGTCGGTGTTAAATTCTCTAAAACCTAAACCAGAAAGAACATCTACGATTTCCTGCTTCTTGTCTGCGTTGTTAGCCATATACAAATCCTTTAATTCTCTGCGAAGAGACTCGATTTGATTATTTATTTCCTGCTCTCTAGTCATATCTATTATGATTATACGATGATTAAAAGTGAAAAAATGAAGATTCGAGTGATGATTAACAGAATAGGCACTTTAATGGGAAAACCATGGGAATAGTATGGTACAATATTGGGTTTATGATTAAAATAGGAATCTGAGCGGACTTGCTCCGCGAAGATTAATCATCACTCAAATCTTCACGAATAATCATCAATCTTCACGAAAAATCATAAAACAATCGCTAATAATCATCACTCAGAAAATCTTTTTATCATGTTATAATCATCACTTGAAGCATTTTCAACCATCATTTTAATCATCACTTTTCGGTGCCCTTTAGTGCCCAATTTATGCAAGTGTTTTGTTGCCCTTAATTGATTGTTTTCAAGGAAAAAAGTTTAAAAAAAGTTTTAAAAAAGCCATTAATTCTCCAGGTGATTTTCTTGTTTTTCGTTAATCAATTAATAAGGAAATTAAGGAATTACAGATCGTTATCAGCATTGATTTTATCTATTCTTCCCACACTTATTTTCTTTCTAGTTTTCGGATGATTTAGCGTTGTTTTTCGGTTAGTTTGTGCTGTTTTTCTCAAGTTCATTTACGGCAATAATCTTAAAATTCCGCGTTATTGGTATATAAGCATTTTGTGTTTATGTCTTTAAGTTTACCAGATCATTATCCGTTACTTTTTCCCACAGTTTTTTGCAGCATTTCCAACATCACGTAAAATCATCATTTACCTCTTATTTTTTCTTGTTATGATATGTCTTGTTCCAGGTTTTCGATAAACTGTAGATAGTCATTTTCAGTACACTGTTCATTATTAATGTAATACATTTTTTCGTCTGATTTCACATATCGAGCTGCTGTAATTTCTTCAAGAGATTTGGCGTTGTTATAAAGTGTCCATTCTTCTTCTGTCACTTTCATTCCATGTATGTACCACCATTTTGTTCCATCTGCTTTTACGATTGCCGGACCATCTGTTCTATGTAGTTTGCCATTAACATACCAATAGTGTGTTCCATCTTCTTTCATAACTGCGGGTCCATTTGTTCTATGGAGTGTGTCATTAATATACCATGCTTTATATCCTTCTACTGTTTCTCTTGCTGGACCATCTTCTCTATGGAGTAATCCATTTTGATACCATGATGTATCTCCGCTATGAGATATCATAGCTGGACCATCTGTACGGTGTTGTAGTCCATTTTGGTACCATAGTTTTGTTCCATTAGGGTGTATGACTGCTGGACCATTTACTCTATGTAGTTTATTGTTTTCAAAAAACCTAATAGAGCCATTTGTGTTTAGTATTTGTATTATCATATTTCTTTTGATGGTAATTTTTGCGGGCGAAAATTTAGAGTTGGTTGAATTGTTCTTCTGTTAGCTGCTTTCCATTAATATACCATTCTTGGGTGCCGAAAGAAATAACAGCAGGCCCATCTGTGCGATGAAGCAGACCATTGATGTACCAATATTTGGCTCCATCTGCATATTCAATAGCTGGCCCATCTGTGCGATGGAGTTTTCCATTTTTATACCAATGTTTATCTCCATCAGTGTATTCAATGGCTGGTCCATCTTCTCGATGACGTTTTCCATTGAGATACCATCGCTTAGCGTTTCCCGCATCTAAAACTGTATATTCTCCATATTTGGTAATATAACGAGAACAGATTCGTCTCATTTCAAATTCAGCGTCGGCAAGCATTGCATTGTCAAGCCAATCAGGGGCTCTACACTCATCCAATATAAACTTCCATTTGTTGACATCCGATGTATCATCGCACCAAGGAACCAGTTCCAGTTTGGCAACACTGACCTTTATATCATTTGGATTGATATTGGCAAGTTTCATCAGGTCAGTATGGGAATCCACACCATCTCTATGAAAAAGATCAAATCCATCTGATGTTGGAAATCTTGGAATAAGCAATGCTGATTTAAATTGACACATGATGATTATATTTATCTGTCGTTAAAAGTGAAAATTAATTCTTAGTTTTCTGCCACTCGATGTCTGCCTCTATTGATATACCACGAATTGCTTCCATCTGCATATTTTCAGGCATTTGCAGCCGTACCAATAAACACTTCGTGCATGATTGTCCTATATCAACGAATCGCCAGTGTGAGCATGATATGGTTCACCGTTTTCGAGGACCCCAATCATTTCTTGGTCAATAAGCATTTCAATAAGTTCTTTAACAAGTGGTACAATCTTAGTGGGTGGAACGTTGCGAATCCAGCTTATTAGTGCATCTTCGTTGTCATCCATCCAGTTTTGCTTATATTCGCAACCAGGAACAGGACACATTAAACCATTGGGTGTAGAAACTAGCTCGCCAAAATCGCCGCCATGTTCTTTCTGATAAGCAACATGTGCTTCATCACTACGATTGCCACCACAGGTCATGGGATGGAATGATTCGTGAATAAGTTTAACACCACCATCATTTCTGTTAAACATTTGAGACTTTTCTTGTGGCGATTTAACACACTCTGGGCATTCCACCCAAGCTCTCACAATTGTATCATCTGGAACTTCAGTAGATACACTTTTGCCGCATTGATTACAATAAATTCTTTCCATTATTAACCCTTCTTTTATTTTCGATGTAAAAGCTCTCGCTAGTCATAATCATTACACACTGACTCTGTTAAAAGTGAAAATTAATTCTTGGTTTTTTGCCAAATAAGAAATTCATCTTCAGTGACTTTTTCACCCTTGATCCACCACTCTGAATATCCCTCCGAATCAATAGCAGCAGGACCATCGTCTCGATGTCTTTCTCCATTGATATACCAAACTTTTGAACCATCTGCATATTCACAGGCAGGTCCACCAGTGCGATGATTTAAATCATTAAAATACCAAAATTTATCGCCGTTGGCTCTTGTTAATGCTGGACCATGTTCACAATGGGTTTTCCCGTTGAGAGTCCAATGAATGTCTCCAATCTCAGAAACTGTTACTTGATAAATCTTATCCATGTCAATCACAAACCCAGTAAGTTAAAAGTGAAAATTAATTCTTGGTTTTTTGCTGAAACCTATGATCCACAGATGTCAGATGGAAGTAGCCACATTTGTCACAACGATAGATACTATAGTAAGCAATGTATTTGGCACGATACCACTTCCTTGATTTTCTTGCTTGTGATTTCGTTAGATAGCAGAGTTTATCTTGAAAAGAGCACTTCAACCTTCCTTCTTCATCATCATAGACGTAATTCATGTCTATTATGATTGATTGGTGTTAAAAGTGAAAATTTGGTCACCGCGACGAGACTCGAACTCGCAATTTCCCACGGGACAGGCGGGCGGATTAAACCATTTTCCTACGCGGCGACTATATTGGTAGCCCATGAGAGAATCGAACTCTCACCCGATGGATGAAAACCACCAATTCTAAACCATTAAACTAATGGGCCATTAAATTATTATACAATTTTTTTTAAAACTGATTCACATATTTTTCGCAAATCAATTTTGCATCATCAAGAAACTTCGAGCTGCCAACTAACTGATAGTTAACATACGCGAAATATTCAACTCTCTGCCATTCAACTACACACTTAATTCCTTTCGGTGTGAGGCCAACCAGTTCATTGTCGTAATGTTCATCCCATGTAATTACAATTGAATTGTCTACATCTACATTGTCAGGCGTTGGCATAATGACGCCATCAACCCACCATTCTTTTTCTACAGATGTTACACGTTCAATGGCTGGTCCATCTGTGCGATGCCGACGATTAAGAACCCACCATTCTTTGCTGCCATCTGCATATTCAATTGCAGGACCATTTTCTCGATGCAATTTTCCATGAAAATACCAATACTTATTTCCACTTGCTGTAATAATTGCGGGGGCATCTGTTCGATGAAGTTCACCATCTTCATACCACATCTGCGTTCCACTTGGGTATTCCACCGCAGGTGCGAAGGTGCAATGAAGAATTCCGTCATTGTTGTATCGCTTCACTCCATCTTCTTTTACTGTAATGTATCCCATACTGATTATGTTTGTGGTTTGTTAAAAGTGAAAATTCTTGGGTATGTAATAGCCTTCATCGCCTTGAAGGTTATTAATCATCCACCATCCAGACTCAAATTGATCAGTAATTTCACTTCCCTGAAATATCATTTTATCTTCGTTCCATCTAATTCGATAATGTTCTTGATCACCACGATGATACAAGCAGCACACCATTGGATTCAAAATCATAAACGAAAATGCTTCTCTCTTAAATGACCAAACCAAATTTCTGGCTAAAACTTCATTGTAATACATTTCCTTACGCAGTTGAAGTTCTTTTTCGGTGATTCCAGGTTCTGGACCGACAATGTCCCCTTCTTCGTTTGTGTAGATTTCACAGGCTTCTGTAGGTTGTTCAGTTAACAGCAAAATCTTAATGATTGATTCTCGAAAATCAGGATCATCAGTGATGAGTTTCAAAAAATTATTTCTCACTAGAATCAAATCATTTTTAATTTTCGCATCTTGAAATTTCACAGCATCTTCTCGCTCTTTAGCACATTCATGGCATGGTGTAAGGGCATCAATATATCTATCATGCCTACAGTAACCAGCCCTAGCCATTATCATCTCCTTGACCTTCTTGTGGCTGCCAAGGTCCACCCCACCATGAATTCCATCCGCAAAACGGACAGTTCTCGCTGCCGCTAAACAGCTTTTCCGAATCATCTTCTGACAATTGGCTTCCACAGCTAGAGCAGATCATATTTTCGCAGCACTGAGGGCATTCTTCAAAGTCAGGCCAATCATACCCGCTGCCATGTTCAAATCCACCATCACCGTTGCATTTATCACACACATTCGAAAATTGTTGGACGGGAAAAAGTTTACGAAGCCATTTGTTGACTGCATAAACAAAGTCATTAGTCTTAATCATGTTTCATACACCGTCTTTCCGTTAAAAGTGAAAAAAGCTCACTTTAATTCTCCATTGTTTTTCATTTCTAAAAATTTGGCGATAGCAATTTTTTCTGCTTCCTCTCTGGAATCAGCCCAAACATATGCATGAAGATCGGGATCATCTTCACCAGTGAAAGGGTCGTAAAATTGCTCAAATTTTCCTTCCAATGGGACTTTACTGAAGTCGTCAAAATTTAGATCATAATCACATTTGATGTTATTTTCGTCAGATATATCAAATGAAAATAATAATTTATCATGCATTACAAATTGCGGGACATTATTGCTGGTGTCATGCACTGTAGAAGTGTAGTAATAGTTGTCGTTGTGTGCAAGAGTATTCAATCTCTCCACCATTTTATCGGCAGTTTCTTTACAAAGAGTTGAATAGATTGATAATTGTCCCTCGTAAGGGATGCATTCTTCTATGGTGTACACTTTCATTATTTACTCCATCGTTTATTGTTGCTAGGACACAAATTAGTGACCGGGCAACAATCACAATATAATGTAGAGCCTTTGACTAAAACGCATCCCCAAGGAGACTTATCATCTGGACGAAAATGCCTTTCACAAGGCGAAGTCGTCGCCACCAAGGTACATGCCTTCTGTAAATCTGATTTGATTTTTTTTAATTTCTCCGTTTCATCATTTTGTATTGCTTGATATTCTTCTTCTGTTAATAAATACTGCATTATGTTATACCTTCTTTATATAAGATTATTGGTAGTGAGCCACACCACCCAATTATCTTCAAACCATTTACAATCAGGGCATTGATAGTCACCATTTTTTTTGATTTCCCATTTTTTAATTTCCTCGTGTGTGACAAACACAGGTCGATCCCTGGCATCTTTGCAGTCAACACACTTAATCCAACGTCCCTCGCTGTTATCTTTAAAATCACTCATTTTCTATCTCTTTTGGATCATCAGGCCATTCAATGACAATCGCTGGTGAAAGCTTGTCAATGAGATTCATCACTCGCCGCTTGCATTCATCAACTGCGTCATCAAACGATTTCTGAGGAATTCTGTCGCCGTATTGAATGGATAATTCAATTACTCCTGCGTAATAAACTCTGGCAACTAACATCGTTCCTAAATGCAGTCGGACACCATCATCCATTTGTGACCATGTTGCTTTAATTAAAAGACCCATTCTCCGTCATCACCCGCATCTTCGTTCTTCTTGAGAGTCAGCGTCCAATTTCCCAGTTGTTTTTCTTTGTAAGTGCATCCTACTGTCTCAAACTCCAAGAATGCAGCATTTGACTCTTCTGCAAATTGAGTGAACACCAAAAACATAGTCACCGTTTTCAGAGCATTCTCTGGGTCAAACATAATACTTTTCATTTTAAGTACATTATGCTTTACGAATCGCCCAAGATCAGCGTCGTCTAAATCAAGGGCACTGATTGCAGCTTTTTCTTCTTCTGTCAGTATTAGTTCGCTCATTGCTTTTCCTCATTAAGCCATTCTAAAGCTTCCACCATTGATTTCCATTCTGCAAACGGTAAAAACATTTTCGCTACATAATCTTCACTTACATAACAAATCGTCATTCCATCATTTCCAAACTCCATGCTTAGGCGACGATGGTTCTCAAAATTATCAACGATAAACTCCGCCGGGTCTTCACTTGTTGCTGAGAACATTTCAAAGCTTTTTTCTTTTTTCATTATTTTCCTTAATTTATTGGTGTTATAGGACTTTCTAGAATGATCTGAATTCCCTTGGCCATATACTGCATATGACAAACTCGTGTAGATGGTGGACCGTTGTCAACGCTTTTATTGATGAATTGTTCGAGGTCTTTGTCGGTGTAGTCATTAAAGAAATGAAACACTTTCACCGTGTATCTGTATTGAGTCTGTTCTAAATTATTCATTTTTATGTTGCCATATTATTTACGTATTTGGATTGTTAAAAGTGAAAATTATTTTCTTGGCGGAAATGGATCGTTGATATAAGAATCTTTCGATCTCAATGAACCATCGAGACGGTAAACCAACAACTGGCTTTTCCGATTCATTGCAAGCTTCTTACCTACTTCTATAGCTTCTTTCTGTGTCTCCAAGATTCTATAAGCACGTTCGCAGCCTTCACTTTTCACAGCCCATTTATCACCACTAGGAAGGACACTCACTGACTTTACTCTCATTCGTTTTCCTCTGGAACTTCTGGCAGGTATGGGCCTTCAGGACTGTAGTGTTGACATCGGTCACATTGATTCCAATAAGAGTCAAGATGGTCTCTTTCTAATTGAGATGGGAAAGACACTCCGCATCTCCAACAAATTCTATCATGCATTATGCTAACCTACCTAATAAAAGACACAAGATCGTGATTGACACAATGGCTAGAAAAGAACTTAATATTGATACCAATAATAATGAAGCTGATGATTTTATACCATCCATTTTTTTATCAAAAAAATATTGAGAACCAAAGTAAACCGCCGATATGATTGCTGTTAAAGAAGTAAATGCAACAATGACTAGCAAGAGTACGTATTCAATTGTTAACATTTTGTTTGCTCCTTTGCCTTGTTGATGTACTGATTAATCTGGCCTTGATTTTCGCGACAATCAATAGACCGACCACTCTTCATTGTTACAATAGTATAATCATAACCATAATAATTATCGTGTCCACCATACATAGATTCTATATCATCAATATTTATAAAAACTGTTGTAAGTTTATTGTCAACACTTGCAAGAACTTGAATTGATTTCATTTTAACTCTCCATTGTCAATTGATGGCAGATTAACTGGCAGCCATCTGGAAACTTCGTCAATCTCAAAAAAAGACGAACAATCATTATCATAAAAGCGTTTTTCGTGCGAATCAAATATCCAAGTAAATTCATGCATCGAACCATCGCACATCTCGATCCAGCAAAGCTGCAGGTTTTCTGGCTGTGACTCTTTTCGATGAGTCAAGCGTGTCCAAGTGGCAAGCTTATTAAATCCGACTAATACAGGCTTCATACACGAGCCCCCAGTAGAACGTAGTGACATGCAATCGCAGCTACACACAACAACAACGATCCAAAAAGCCATTGCCTTGTATATGAAGTTTGCTCTACACATACATGTATGATTAATGCAATTCCGGCGGAAATGGCGAATAGGATCATTCCTGTATCTGTTACCGCCTTCAAAAACTCAAATTGCTGTATATTCATTCGCTTTCTTCCTCGCTTTACTCTGGAATTTCTGCTGGCAAATTATCCAGATCATATGTCATGTACAGCTTCACTGGGTAGTACATCTCACCACCAGCAGCTTTGTGGCCTTCATCGTTTTTCAGATAAAATCGCTCACCTTCAGCCAGTGGTTCATGATTGAAGCCCTGGTACACTTCGAGAACGTTGGAATCAAAATCAATGAAGTAACACCATTCGCAGAATAGAGAATCCGCAGCGAAATCCAGATCGTTTTTCATGCCATAATGCCCATAATCAGGGTCATTCAAGTATTTAAGAATCGCTGCTCCATTCGTATCTCGGCTGAGAAGAGGGTAAACCAACGGCCAATCTTCTGTTTGATTCACCTTCTCAATGAATTCCTTGTCAGTCCCGTCAAAATCAATGAAAGTCGCTCGGTCAACACAATTGCTGATGGTTTCTTTGCCCAGTGTCTTGAAAGCTTCCAACAGATCAGCCCCAAGCCCACTTGGATAACCATCCCACTGTGAGTATTTAGCGATCTTAATTTCGTTGTTCTTCTTGTATACGGTGAGTGCTCGTGTTCCCATACACGTTATGATTAAAATCTGTTAAAAGTGAAAAAAATCATGCCCCGTCGTCATCTTCGTGGTATCGATTGATCATATCGGTGGTGCCCCTAAAAGGCCATGTGGATGGCTTTACCTGATCAAACGTCCAATGGAAAATGATTGAATCAAAATCAATGTTCCATCTCAAACCATTGTATTTGGTTTTATGGATATAAAAGTCAATATTGGGAGATATATCATTTAATATGACCACACTTCCTACTCCAATATTATCCAGCTTCTTTGTGTATCTAACAGCAAGCATCTCGCCATTTTCTAAACTGATTTCGCCATTGGATAAATCATTAGAAAACATAATCACACCCTCACTGGTTGTGAGCGGTCGAACTTGACCAGTCTCAACATACTGAAAAAAGTTCCACGCTTCAAATTTCAAGTAATTAATTACTTCATTATAATCATAACCAGACTCTTTCATGATCTATCAAAAAATGACCGCCTTAACATAGAAGACATAGGATGCAAATCATCCTTTAATTCTAGGAATAATTGCATGATATAATCAAATGATCTTCGCGGTTGAGGCACTATAAATGTATTATTCGAGTATTTCTCAACATTATCATTTGCTATTTTAAAAAGTTCGTCCTCTGTCATAAATGACATTTCGTTAATCAGAAAATCGAGAATGTTTTTTTGACCACTTGACAATTTACCTAATGCAGTTACATAAGGCTCAAAAAACATATCAACGCCAAAGAAGCAATAACCATGGGATAGCAAAATGTCACAATATGATGTGTGACCGGATGGACCAGGAACAGAGTCATCATCATCATGCACTGAATCATATATTGTTTTCCAGTTGTTTACACGGCTGATTTCTTTTGCCACCGCTTCGTGACAGCCATAAGCACATGGATACAACAATCCAGTTTGATCAATTATTCCAAATCTTACCTGCATCACTTCACTTCGTATTCGATTGGATCACTGGTGGAATCAAACCAATCTACTATGTATTGATTAACATAATCAGACCAATTATCGTCCATCATTTCTCCATCAGAGGAACGGAAAATCCATTCCTGTAATTCAATAGGCACTTCTTCGCCTGAATCAAATTCTTCTATTGTGTATAGCTTCTTCATTTTAAATGCATTGACTCCAATCTATCGTCTGCATAGTAAATGGTGCTGGCTTCCAGTGAGACACAGTTTCCCATTCAAATGTATCAAATTCATTCTTCCAAATTTTATGATTAACATCGGCTTGTCGTGGCATTTTAGAATATGTTCCATCATGGAATTTCAGCCAGCAGTATGCTTCGTTTTCGGGAAAACTATTAACATCTTCAGTCAATTCCGTCCATCCTTCTGGGAATGGCGATTGAGGACGCAGTTCCCAAACTCGGATTTGCTCAACACCTTCGTTATCTAGTTCTTCCATCATTATTACCCACGGGATCAGTTAAAAGTGAAAATTAACCTTTAACCAGCTTAATTTGCTTCTTAAGCAGTTCTGCCCCCAATTCAACATCATATGCAGCGGTGTGGACTAAATCTTCATCAACTGCAACACCTAAATATTCAGCCAAATGACTCAATGAAAGGCTTGGTCCCTCTTCCAGCTTGCCAGTAAGCTGCAAAAACTTTGACACAGAAACAGTGTCGATACATCGTCGGTCAACAAAATTCTGCCAGGTGTTTTTTGACAACGTGTAATGATTAATCAAATCCACATCACGCTGAACAGCCTGACCAAACGGAGTCGTTAAACCATACGTGTTGTACACTTCGGTGATCCAATTGTAAATGACAGTCTTTGATGCCTTGTAAGTGATCGCTGTTTTAGAATGTTCAACAAGATCAATCCCATTAATCTCCAACGCTTCAGCATTCACCTTATACATCCCATCATCTGGCTTTAATCGTAAATCAAGCTCGGCACATTTTTTGAATTGATCGTTATAAACAACCATGTTCAAGGTCAATAAACTATATTCTATTTCCAGACCGCCACTTTCAGTATCTATTCCAAGTAAAACCATTTATTTAATTTGCCTTAAGGTGAGTTGATTCAACTGTATCAAGGTGGCTGATTAACCACAACGCTTCGAAATCAGCTATATTGTCAAATTCAGACAGCCACACCGTCTCGGTGTCAGCCTTTGGGGCGATTGCATACTGATTGAAACTTGGGGGATTTTTGATAATCCCAAAAAGTTCATTTCTCGATGCACACTCTCTCCAGAAAATATCTTCAAGTGTCTCAAGATCGTACACAATAAATGAATTCGACAAAAGGTATACGCAATAATCAAGTTTTGCGTGTTTGCCGGATACAACTAGATGCCAATTTTCTTCTTGATCCTCACTATCCTCAACAAACTCAAAATTCATTGACTTCAGATACTCTTCAATTTCCTCAATTTTCTTTTCCATAATCATTACACTCTGACCCAGTTAAAAGTGAAAATTTACTCTGGTTGATAGAGTTTTATAAATTGTTCATATGGCATAGCGATGAGATTTCCTTCAACATCAGCTACGAGAACGCAATTGGGATTTAAATGGTAATAGCTATTTATATGACATTGATCTTCATGGAATTCTATGCGGGCTGATTTCGGCGATAAGAAAAAATTTTCCATCTCTTCTTTATTACTGCCTGTCCATATAATATAGTCAAATTTTTGTCTACTTGTACATTGTTGCATATTCATTTATGTCGATGGGTTGTTAAAAGTGAAAACATTCTGATTTGAATTGAATTCATTTTGTACTGCTCTACATTTATCGCATCTACGAAAGAGTTCTTTGACATTTTCTATTCTGTCTATATTG
>ERZ650304.688-NODE-688-length-15708-cov-11.430844_pt1 | contig 15708 bp, 34 predicted proteins | sample MGYA00376240_ERZ650304 | MGnify/ENA primary metagenome ERZ650304 (study PRJEB26733, sample SAMN07839271) | wastewater metagenome | biome: small river; feature: stream; material: water | place: USA: North Carolina | collected 2016-03-01 ...
ACCCGCGAGCGCGCATCTGCAGCATGCGGTTAGGGTATTGCTTCCACGGGCCGTCTTTGGTCCAGAGGCCTGCCCGCTTCGCGTCTTCGACGCTGAAGCGGCGTTCCTGCTGGTGGCCGTTGCGCTGAGCGCGGCAGACTGCGGCGATGACGTTGCCGGCGTTGTCATACTCCAGCGATTCGTCGATCCCCTGGCACTGCGGGTGCGCGCGGCACAGCGCCAGCAGCAGATCGCCCCAGACGCTCGGGCGGCCGTTGATGACGGCGATTCCCTGGACGGCCTGCATCGGGCTGACGCCGATTTCCTGCCCCATCATGATCGCCACCATGGTGTTCTCAGGCTTGCCGCGGTAGTCCTTCGGCGCGAGGTCGCTGCGCGAGATGATCTTAGCCAGCATCTCGATCTGCTCGACCGACTGCGGGACCTGCATCGGGTTTGGTGCCGCGGCGCGCACTTGCATTAGTTCAGACATCGGTGTTTCTCCTTGCAAATTGGACAGGCCCCGCGTTGAACGGGTGTCTTGGGCTTGGCGTTCATGCCGAAGCACTCCGCTCCGCGCGTTGCTTGCGCTCGCGAACTGCACGGACGATCTCGCTGGCCTGAGTCGAGCGGTTGTTGTGTGCCTCTTGCTTAATCCACTCGTGCAGATCCTTTGGAAGGCGAACCTTCACTTGGGAATCGTCGGTGGGCCGGTTCTTCATGGGGTGATCTCCTGGCGGTACATGCAGGGCCGCCATCGTCGACAGCGGCGCGGGGTTTGGTTTCATTCGGCGCGCATCGCCTCAAGCACCAGGTCGACCACGCGCCTCTCTTTCACATTCATCCGACGATCCGCTGGCGGTACCTCGCCGATCAGCTCGGACACGGTGCAGCCGTAGGTCTGCGCGAGCGTCCGCAGCGTCTTGATCGTCGCGCCGCTGGCGCCTGGCGTTGCCTTCTTGGTGCGCTCAAGGCCGCCGATCGCGCTGCGGTCGATTCCAGACAGTCGCGCGGCTTCGGTGATCGTCAGGTCCGCGCGCACACGGGCCTCGCGTAGGGCGTGGTTGAGGGGTTTCATGCCGCCACCTTCGCGCCAAACAGCCGCCACAACCGGGCCGCCGTCTTCTGCGAGTAGATGTACCGATCCGGCCCGTGCACGCGCACCTTGCTCACCGGCTCTTTCCAGCCCATCGCACGAGCGTCGCGCATGGCTTGATCGACAGCGGCATCAACGCCGGTGGCTTCGCGTGTCGTGATGACTGACGGCGCGCGCCTGAAATGAATCTCGACGGTAATGGCGTGCATGGTCAGAGCCTCACCAGCCGCTGCGACTTCGGCGGCAACCCGCGCGACTGGTGCTGCGGATAGCTCACGCGCTCCGCAATGCGCTTGTCGTGGCAGGTCAGGCACACCGGGCTCTTGACCTTCGTGTCGCGAATCAGCGCGACGTGAACGCGCTTGCGGCAGCAGGTGCAGGTTCGGTTGAGGGCTCCCATTACGCGGCGTCCTTCGGTGGCGGCAGCGACGGCGACCCGCGGTCAATCGGGCGCAGCGCGTCGACACGGGCAGCCAGGCGCACTTGGGCGTCGGTGTTTTCGCGCACCTGTTCCGCGGTCAACATCGATCGGTTCAGGTGCGTCAGGCCGTCGCGCATTTCGCGCAAAGCCTTCGCAAGCGCCGAGCGTCCGCGCTGGTTGACACGCGCCGTCTGTTCGGCCGGGATGACGATGCGCAAGCCCTCGCCGATCTCGGTATCGAGCAACATCGCGTGCTCTCGCAGCATCTGCTTGCGGAGCGCATCGACCTGCTGCAGTCGGCGCAACTGCCATTCCTGATAGACGTCGGCGCGCGCGCTTGGGCTTGGCTGCTCCAGTCCCAGCAGGGTGTTGATTTCGTCCCAGCCGATCAGGTCGCCGTAGGTCCAGCGCTTGTCGTTGACGATGGCGCGTTCGACGTTGCGCCATGCGGGCAGGAGATCGGTGGTCACGCTGCCACCTCAAAGCGACCGAAGCGCGGGCGATAGGTGCCGATGCCAACAACGCGGCCGGCGTGCTCGACGATCCGGCGCACGTCCTGCGCGTCGATCAGGTCTTCCATGTAGCCGAGGGTGAAAGAGCAGGACCAGCGCAGAAACAGCGGGCGGGCACGCATGACCTTCCGGCCGCCGACATTGACACCACGCACGTCCACAAAGGCGCTACTGCCGTCGGCGTACAAGCCCTTGATGTCGCGCGGCCCTTCGTATTCGAGCGGCACGCGGTCATCCATGACGGACAGCGCCTGCTTGCTCAACTTGCCAAGCTTGAACGCCTTTGCGCCCTCGAACAGGCACGCTTCGATGTTCAGGCCGGGCAGGTAAGGCCCCAACTTCGCATCGTGGTACATGCTGGCGCGCCACTCGGATTCCAGCAGCCACAGATAGTCGTCTTCCGACTTCTTACGCTTGCCGGCGACGGCCTTGTGCGCCTTGGTGACGGCGCTCAACGGATTGGCCAGCGTTTCCGCCTGCATCAGTAGCGGGCGTGTTGAGTTGATCGTGATCTTCATCGTTGCCATGTCGTCAATTCCTTGTTGGGTTGTTGCAGTTTTCTGCCCTTGCTTTGCCTGGCCGTGCAACGCCATTCACGGCACTGCCCGGATCTGCCACGTAGCGCGTTCGCACCGGACTACCAACCGTTACCGATTGGCAGGCCGCTGTGTTAGCCCTTGCCGCGCCGGGCAATGCCCGGCCTCGCCTAACCTCTCCGTGCGCCGCCATGCCGCGCCTCGGTGCTCATCACACCCGACTGACCCCGAAGGATCGGTCGGCTGTTTTCAGCCCTTGGTACGCATTGCCTTGCATAGCCGCGCAGGTCCATGCGTTGCCTTGCCGATCGAAGAAATAGAAAGTTGCTGCAAGCGGCTGCACATCACGCGACCCCCTGCGGCCCATACACATCGGCAAGGTGATCAGCGCGCAGCGTGGCGCTACGTGCGGCAGTCGCGCCACTGAACCCGCGGCGAAGGCGGCGCACGGCGAACCGGGCAGCGTCGCGCTCGATGCCTTTGGAGTAGCCCTTGTTGTGGCAGTAAACGCAGATCGCGTTCACTACGACCTGCATACGGGTCGGCATGCGCGCCGGCACGATGTTGGGCGCCAGATCCAGCGTGTGTTCCTGGCCAAGCTCAGCGGCTGCGCGGAGAACCGACGAGCGCTGAAACCAGTTCGCCATGCGTTCCATGGCCGTGGGTTGTTCGGTGCTGCGGGTGACGATGCCCATCGTCCTTGCTCCCTCAGCCGCTGGTGGGGCGGCTGTTGGAGTGAACGCTACGTTGCGTACCGCTCGCAGTCAATACGAAATGTAGCGTTATCCGACGAACGGTAGGCCGCTCGTCTTGCGGATCGCTACTGCTTCTGGAGCTTCCGAGTCTCGGCGAGGATCGCGAAAGCTTGCCGCTGATCCTCCGGCATGGCTCGCCATGCGTCGATTAGGGCGCGCTCGGTCGGGTTGCTGATCCAGTACGGATCGGCCGCCATAACTTCAGCGACGGATCGGCCTGCAATTGCGCACAGCTTTGCGATAACTTCCACGGTAGGTTCCCTAAATCCGCGCAACCAATGACCTACGGCACCCTCGGACACGCCGAGTTCCGCCGAGGATTTCCCACCACAGTCTCATAGCGTGAGATTACATCGCCGTTCGTCGGCTTGCGGTACGAATCGTATTGACAGACGACGGTACGCTGCGTAGCGTCTGCCAACATGAACAACCTCCGCACACTGAGAAAGCAGGCCGGGATGACTGTCGCCAGTCTTGCTGACGCGATGAGCGCCAGCCCCGTGACTATCACGGCTTGGGAAAACGGCACGCGCACAATGAAGCCGGAGCGAGCCAAGTTGGCGCTTGAAGTGCTGGCGAACAACGGCGTGTACGCCACGCTCGACGCGCTCTATGCCACCCGCCCCGCCGACCAGCAGAAGGCCGCCTGAGATGTGGCCCGACCCCTCCACCATCGCCGGCCTGATCCTGCTCGCCGTGTTCGTTGCCATGGTCGCCAGCATCGGCGCCTGTGCTGGCTGCGACCGCGAGTGGTTCGGGTTGGATGACGAGACGATCCAATGACCACCGCGCGCCGCCACCCCGGCGAACCTCCGCGTCGACACCGCGGCGTGTGCGTGGTCGCCCTGTTCAATGCAGCGAAAGACACGATGGTAAGTCGTCGGCAATTTACGGCCGAAGATCACGGGTTCGAGCCCCGTCGCTGCGCCTGTTTCAATGCAGAACAGCCGGGGCACCATAGCCTGTCTAACCACGCGCGGCGCGTGGGGCAAAACGCCGCTGCAACCTTCAATGCCAACCGCGCACCCGTCTCGCCTATAGGCGATCAAGAACGGTTCTCGCGCGGTCGGCGCCCACTCACCACCCCTCGTCTCGCCGGTCACCGCTCCATGAACACCGGGTGCGCGAGGGGTTCCAGTCACTCCGACCCCGGTGTTACGGCGCGTTCGCCGGGGCCTTGCCCGCACAAGCGGGATTTTTCTTTGGGTGTCCATGCCAGCCAGTCTTTGGCCTGGGCGTGGGAACAGGTGGGAAAACATCGTCCCGGAGATTCCCAATGAGCAATCAGCTCACGCTGAGCCTCGAGCCAGGCCTGAATGCGCACCGCGACCTTCGCGAGTGCTTCGCGGCTTGCGTGTATCGCAACGGCTTGAAGCGTGTCGCCGCCGAACTGGATGTACAGCCGTCGCACCTAAGCGAGGGCCTGAGCGGCGCCCGCAATCTCGACGTCGGGCTGATCGAGAAGTACGTCGACAAGTTCCGCGACGTGACGCCAATCCTGTTCCTGTGCGCGCGCCACTTGCGCGACTCGTCGGATAGACAGGCCGCTGCAATCGAACAACTGCATGTGTTGATGCGCCAGCTCGCGCCAGTGATGGAGGCGGCCGGGCTGACGCAGGCGCCGGCAGGGAGGCGTTCGCGATGAAGTTCACGAAGCCTACCGGCCTGTGCCGCACATGCGGCAAGCCTACGCGCCTGCTGATCCACCAGGGCTGCGGCCCGAAGGACTCGGCGCCGAAGGATCTGCGCAATCGCGCCAGGGCGAAGAAGAACTATGCCCGTGGGTTTGTTCCCGCATTCGCGAGGGCCGGGCAGTGAGGCAAGCCATCCTTTGCAACGCAATCAAGTGGGCCCTGGCCAGGCCGCATGCGCAGTGGGAGTTGGTGGCGTTCGATGCGCACATCGCCACGGAGCGCGCCGCATGGCGACTGAAGACATTCGCAACGACCAGCCAGAACGCCGCCGCGTAGTTCAGGCGGATCTGTTCAACAACGAATTGCCGCCGAGTGTTCCGGAGCGGCAGATACCAACACCAGATGAGGTTGAGCAATGGATCGCGCAGTTGCCGTTCTGAGGGCAGACGCAAGGGATTGCGGACGTCTCGCATGACCGACGCCCGCCTATCCGCGTCATTCCCGACGCACCCGAAGACAAAGAAGTTGATGCGCAGGCTTGGCGCTGCCGGTCCGTGGGCGCTGGTTTGCCTGTTCCTTTGGGCTCGGATGAATCGACCGGATGGAGACCTTCGCGGCATGACCGACGAGGATATCGAGCTTGCCTGTGATTGGTCTGGTGATGATGGCGCGCTGGTTGCGGCCCTGGTATCCGTTGGGTTTGTCGATGGCGCAGAGAGCGAGCGCCGCATTCACGATTGGGCAGAACACCAGCCTTGGTCTGCCGGCGCGGAAGACCGCAAGCAATCGAGCGCATGGGCTGCGCTGTGCAAGCGATACGGGCGCGACGGAGCCGCGGAGCGCATGCCGGAATACGCGGAGCGGATGCGCAAGCCGAGCGATCCGGCTGCGCCAACTGTGCGACCCGCATGCGACCCGCATGCGACCCGCACGCCAGTCGCAAGCGATCCGGATGCGCCTGCGCTAGCGCAACCGCAGTGCCCCGCTTCCGTCTCCGTCTCCGTCTCCGATTCCGTTACCACATCAAAAGATGATTCCCTACCGGGAATTGGCATCGACCCTGTCGGGCCGAAGCCCGGCGAGAAGGGTGATGACGATTTACCGCAAGACTTGCTCGGCGTAATCCCGCCTGGACGGGTGAAGCCAGCAACCATCGCGTGCCCCGGCCAAGAGATTGCAAACCTGTGGGACCGGATTCTCTGCCCGGAGGCCGCGGCCATCGCGCAGTGGAATCCGCGGCGGGCTCGCGTGCTTGGCGCCAGATGGAAGGAACAGGCCGAGTCCGAGGGGTGGCAATCGAAAGACGAGGGATTGAAGTGGTTTGAGGATTTGTTCACCGGGTGCCGGAGGTCCCGGTTCCTGATGGGCAAAGTCCCGCCAAAGAACGGCAACCTTCAGTTCAAGCTCAAGTTTGATTGGTTTTTCGGTCCCGAGAATTTCACGCGGGTAGTTGAGGGGGATTTCCATCGTGGCAACTAAGCGCGGCGAAAACCTTGTTGATGTGATGCGCGGCCAATCGAGCGCGCCGAAGGAATCAAAGCGGGCTGTCGAGCAGTGCTCTGCACACGATTGCCCGCTACCTGGAACTATCCGGCCCGAGAATGGAGAGCCCGTCTGCGGCGTTCACTTTCTCGCGAATCCGAAAGGATGGCCAAAGGCAACCGGCGTGATTAACGCTCATCTGCGATTGCTGGATATGGCCCGTCAAGCGCAATTGTGCGGCACGCCAATGTCCGCCAGCCACGAAAGCGCCGTGCATTTGTTCGATGCCGCCAAGGCGCACGGGTTGGAGTTCAACGATTCGCAGCGGGCAATCTACAAGCGAGCCGGAATGAAGCTGCGATCGGCTGGCGAAATCGTCGAGGCAACGATCAGCGCGAAAGCAGTAAAGGCCGCCTTTGTTGCGCCAGAGTCGAATGCTGACTACTCGCACGAGAAAGAAATCAGCGCATTCAATCTGGCCGTGCGTGGACTTACCAATAATCTGAGGCTCGCAGCATGATCAAGAACGAAATGTCCGGAGCTGAAGCGATTGTTCTTCTGTTCGTCTGGTTCGTGAACCTGTTCCTTCGCAGCACCGCAATATGGGCCTATTGGGACTGGTTCCTCACGCAACCATTGGGCGCCCCGGCGCTCGGCTACTGGAATGCGATGGGCATCGCCCTATTCATTTCGGTTGCGTTCCACAAGTACACGCCAGATCGCGATAAAGACGAACAGATCAGCGCGGCGGCACAGTCGCTATCTACGTCGCTGGTTGGTCTGATATTTGGCGTGCTGGTGAATTGGGTGATGCAGTGATAATCGCAATCGACCCCGGCCCAACCGAATCCGCCTACGTGAAACTGAGCGGCACCCGCGTCGCCGAGTGCGCCAAGGTGCCAAACGCCGAACTGCTGCGCATGGTCCGCGCCGACAGTGGCCCGCGAATACTGATCGCCGTGGAAATGATCGCCAGCTACGGCATGGCGGTCGGCGCAGAGGTATTCGAGACCTGCGTGATGATTGGCCGGATCTGCGAGGCCGCCGGACAAGAGCCGTTGCGCGTCAAGCGAATCGAGGTGAAGTCGCACATTTGCCACAGCGCAAAGGCCAACGACGCGAATATCCGGCAGGCGCTGATTGACCGTTACGGCGGGAAGGATGCGGCGATCGGCAAGAAGGCGAAACCGGGGCCGCTGTATGGCGTCAGCGGGGATATGTGGGCGGCGCTGGCTGTTGGGCTGACTGTGTTGGACCGGCAGATCATGCCGATGGCGGTGGCCGCTTGAGCATGGACGCCCCCGAGATCCTGCATAGCGCCGCAGAGTGCATAACCGACCGCGGAGCCCAGCGCGATCAGCCCAATGGCGCGCGGTCCATGGGTCGCGCTGTGGCCGCATTCAACGCACTGACTGGCCACCATTTGAGCGAGCGCGACGGCTGGTTATTCATGGTTGCGCTCAAGGCTGCGCGCGCCGCGACTCCAAGCGGTCGGCATAACGCGGACGACTACGTGGACGGTGCGGCCTATATGGCGCTGGCTGGTGAGAGTGCGGAGCGCGCGCAATGACCAACACCTTCCACTGCACCGCCGAAGTCTGCATCCCCTGCGGCAACGCAGCCGAATCAATCCAGCGCACCCCAGCCGCGTCATGGGGCGAGCGCATCGATCAGCTTGCCGATCCTGCCCGCGAATGCGTGCGCGACTACCTGCGCGGGATGTGGATGCGGACTCAACTGTCGGCGAAGCTCAAGGGGAGTTCGCGATGAACGACTACCGCTACACCGTCGACGGCGAGAAAGTCACCCTCGACGAGATCGCGGCCCGCTGCCCGCTGGTTTCGCGCGCGACGGTGAGCAATCGAGTTCGGCTCGGTTGGCGCACGTGGGCGGACCTAAGCAAAAAGCCGGATGCGGTGCAGAGTGCGCGTCGGAAAGGGGCGCGACGGTGAGCCACAACCGCACCCCATTCACCACCTACCACCACCTAACCGGCGAAATCCCGCACCGAATGTCACAGCCCTGCAAATCATGGACAACCGGAGACCGCGCGACGCCTGTTCCGGTGCTGGAAAATTGGAACTGCGCCGGGTGCCGATGGTTGCCGCGAGAGGATGTTTTGCGGTTTGCGCAGATTACGGATGAGGCGGAAACGATGGCGCGATTGGTGGAGCTTGCCGCATGACCCCAATCCGCATAGGAACAATCGGCCTGGAAATCGGCGCGGACTACGCGGCCCGGCGATGCGCTGCATACGCGCACCTTCACGGCTCGGTATTCGTCGCAATGGATGACCGCGCGGCATGCTGGGCAATGGCGCCCGGATCGCGCGAGGCAATCGCGGTCAGCGCGCTTGAGCATGACAGCGTGCTCGGGACATTCACCCACTCTCGCCGGTCAGTTGCGCCGGTTATCGCGGAGTGCATTCGGTTTCGGTTGGGGGAGATTGGGGAGTGAATTACCTGTCCGTCTGCTCTGGAATAGAGTCCGCCTCAGTCGCCTGGCATCCGCTCGGCTGGCGCCCATTCGCATTCAGCGAGATTGAAAAATTTCCGTCGCGTGTGCTCGCTCACCATTACGCCAATACGCCGAACTTCGGCGACATGACCAAGTTTCAGGAGTGGCCCGATGCAACTATCAATGTTCTCGTCGGCGGAACCCCATGCCAATCATTCAGCGTCGCAGGATTGCGAGCAGGATTGGTTGACCCGCGTGGCAACCTCATGCTTACCTACCTTGCCATTGCTGGTAAATATCGCCCCGAATGGCTGGTTTGGGAGAACGTCCCCGGCGTCCTGTCGTCTAACGGCGGCAGAGACTTTGGCGCCCTCCTTGGGGGGCTGGCAAAACTCGGGTATGGGTTCGCCTACCGAATTCTTGACGCTCAGTACGTGCGAGTGGACGGGCTTGGACGGGCTGTTCCTCAAAGACGACGGCGTGTGTTCGTTGTCGGATGTCTTGGAGACTGGCGACGTGCCGCAGCGGTACTTTTTGAGCGCGAAAGCTTGCGCGGGAATTCTGCGCCGAGCAGAAAAGCGGGGGAAATCGTTACCGGAACAATTAGCTCGCGCACTACGGGCGGTGGCGGGTTAGGCACTGATTTTGATCTGGCTGGCGGGTTGCAGCAATGGCCCGCTGACGTAGCTACAACACTCGACGCTCACTTCGGCAACAAGCTTGGCCTTGAAAACCAGCACTTAAATGGGGGGCCTTGTTCGTTGCCTCCCGTATCCCTCTGCCTGAATGCGGGCGCGATGGGTCGGATCGACGCGGAAAGCGAAACACTGATCCCGACAGGGGGTTACTTCGGCGACGCTTACGCGATTCAATCCGGCGCACTTCGCGAGAATCCAACCAGTGGCCCGCAAGCTATTGGTGTTCAGCGAGGCGTGGCCTACACGATTGAGGCGCGCGCGGAAGTTCAGTGTGTGGCGCATTCGCTTCGCGCTGGAGGGTTTGACGCGAGCGAGGATGGGACTGGACGAGGCACGCCGCTTGTTCCGATTGCGTTTGGCTGGCAAAACAGCAGCCAGCAAAGCGCGAGCGCTAGTGCGGAGATTGCACCGACGCTGGATAAGAGCAAGACGCCAGGCATTAGTTCGGCAATGGGCGTGCGCCGACTCACGCCGCGCGAGTGTGAGCGCCTTCAAGGATTCCCCGACGACTACACCGCGATACCTGGCGCAGCCGATGGCCCGCGATACAAGGCGCTTGGCAATTCAATGGCTGTCAATGTTATGCGATGGATTGGCACAAGGATTGCGATGGTCAATTCAATCAGCAAGGCGCAGGAACTAGCCGCATGACCATCCGCCCCTGGACAACCGCCGAACTATCCCGCCTACGCGAAATGATGACCGAGGGAATGAGCCGCGAGGAAATCATGACCGCACTCGGCCGGACGTATCAGGCTATCGGCTCGCAGAACCAGCGCCACGGAATCGTTAGCCGAGTGCAGCGCGCTTGGATCGTCTAGGCGTGCGGCTTCGTGAGTTTCGGAGGGCGGCATGAAAGATTATCGCTACACAGTGGACGGCGAGAAAGTCACCCTCGACGAAATCGTCGCCCGCTGCCCGCTGGTTTCGCGGCAGACCGTGAGCGATCGAGTTCGTCGCTGGCTGCGCACATGGGCTGAGCTGCAAAAGAAACCGGATGCGGTGCAGAGTGCGCGTCGGAAAGGGGCGCGACGGTGAGCCGCCTGCGCCACAACCTATTCACCACTGCCGACTCCGTGGTGATCGCCGAGATCATGGCCAAGATCGAGACCTACGGCCCGGTAGTCGTGCTCGCCGATGGCGATGCCGATCTGCACGTAGGTCCGGACAAGTGGGAGCCCATCGCGATTCGACTGGCGCGACACCCCGAGCAGTTCATCGGCAACTACTCGGGCCAGTCGGACCCGCTGGAAATCGCGGACGACATCATGGCGCGCAAATCCGAACTGCTGAAATACGGCCGCGCTCAGCGCGAACTGCATCCGCATTTGAAGTGGGCGAGGTGAGTCTTGAGCACGGAGAGTCTGATGGCAAAACTAGGCCCCAAAGTCGCCCGCGTCCCTGCCGGCGAGAAGCGCGTTACCAAGGGCTTGATGACCGCCAAGAAAACCGCGCGCAAGGTCCGCAAGGCCATGGAGCTGGCGACGATCGGCGGCGTCGAGGCGATGACCCGCGTGCATGGCAGCCAGACGCAGAGCATGGACTACGATGCACTGACACCGCAGGACGTAGCCGCTGCGCTCGGATTCATCGCTGACCCGCTGGCGCGCGAAGTGTTCTGCCTGGCGCGATGGCCCGGCTATGCCGAGCGCGACGTGTCCGAAACCCGCGTGCTGATCCTGCGCCGCGTCATGGACGAAGGCCAGCGCCGGCAGGACGAGGCGATCACCGCGTGGCTGCAGGTTGAGTTGAACCCGTCGCGCAACCACCAACTTGACGCCGATCGCCGACAGCGCGAGAAGTGGCCTGCGCGGCTCGGCATGTACCCTCGCATGGTCGATCTGGCGATGCTGCATCTGGACGGATCGGGCCTGCCAGACTCCGATGCGGTAGCCAAGAAGCTCAAGATTTCGCGGTCCAAGTTCTACAAGAATTGGCGCGATCCGATGGAGTGGATTCACGGCGAACTAACCACGATGGTTACGTCGGCAGAGGGGCAATTCAGGGCCGCGTTAAAATCCCCTTGAAGGGGGACACCAAAGAGCCCTAATGTGCGACCACTGAAACCCGCCACTTGCGCGGGTTTCGTCGTTTTAGCGGGTTAGTTCAGAGGCAGAACGCCGGGCCCATAACCCGGAGGTCGTGGGTTCGAATCCCACCCCTGCCTCCAACGGAAGGCTGGCTGAGCACGGCTTAAAGCAGCGGTCTTGAAAACCGAAGGGCCAGAGATGGCTCCGTGGGTTCGAATCCCACGCCTTCCTCCAATTCGCGTCACCTCGGAGACACCCCATGAAATCCCTGTTCGCGGCCATCGCCGCGTGCGTGTTGCTGTGCGTGTCATCCATCGCCCTCAGCCAATCCGGCGTGATCACCGGCTACGGCAGCACAGCCCAGTGCTACGTCCTGATCGACTCCGTGCCCAGCACGCCCGGCTGCATGCACCGCGCATCCGTCGCCTGCGCTGTCGGCAACGTCGCCTATGTCGGTGGCGCTGAGTCCTACACCGGGCCGCTGACCTACCCCATTGCGATCGACCTCTACCAGCGCCCGAGCCAGACCCCGGCCGGCATCCTGACGATCTCGCAACTGCCGACCATTGCCGGCCAATCCTTGCAGGTCGGGCTGAACGGCTCGGTCAGTACCTGGGTGCTCAGCGCTCCGTTCTGGGGCCAGACGTGCGGCAATCCATTGCCACCGCCGGAACCCGCCGGACCACATCTCGCGAGACATTGCCGGTTGTTCGGTTTGTTCTGCGGGGGCTGATGCCATATCCGCAATACCCCGGCACGTGGCCCGCGGAACATCGTTTCCGCGCCACGCAGGCACACGACGAGGATGCGACATGCGCAGCGACCTGACCCTTGGCGCCGCCATTCAGATGGCCAGCTACATGACGGCGCTGGCGACCGATCAGCCTGATTTCCTGACCAAGGTTCTCGGGATTCTCGCGGGGTGCTCATTCGGCGCACTGATCGCGGCTGCAATCTCAGAGACGCCGACCACGCCGCAGCGCATTCGCCGATTTATCGCTGCGTTTGGCTCCGGCGCACTGGCCTCGGTTGTGCTTCTGTGGATCTGGCCGGGCCGAATTGGAATCGATCCGCGCGAGTTCGTGTTCGTCGTTTCCGGTGTCGCATCGTGCTTTGCGTGGCACTTTGTTTCCAAGGCCGACGTTAGCGCAGACCGCGTTGCTGAGCGTGTTGCTGACGAGCTCGAAGAGCGCGCTGGCAATGCAATCGATAAGGCATTCGGCGCCGGGAAGCATGATCAGGGCGGCCGCATCCGCATCGTTCCACTGGTCCTGCTCGCTGGGCTGGCTGCGCTTGCGTGGTTCTGCCGCGACATCCTGTTCTTGCTGTACGTGATGCTGACCGGCGGGTTTGGGCACTGACATGGGCAACCAAGTTGGCGAAGCAACCCACATCTGTGCGGTATGCGGCGCGTTCTGGCGTGAAAATCCAGATGAGGGAGACGGCGGCTCGTGGTCGCTGAAATCGCCGAAGTGTGGCGCGTGCTGCGACAACGCCGAGATGGGCCTGCAAATAGTCTCACTGGTCGATGCTGACGAATACGCCGCGCTGCTTCCTGGCAGCAGTTGGCAGTTCGCAGCAAAAGCCATTTACGTGCAGCGCCAAGCCGACGCCGAGCGCGAGGCGCGCGGCAGTTGCGCGGTGTGCAAGCACTACAAGCCAGACCCCGAGGCAGGGCGCCAATACTTTGGCGAGCCCAATGAACATTCGGGATGGTGCACCAATCCGGCTGTCCGCGAACACTCAATCCCAGCGTGCCAGCCAATCATGATGCATGGGGACTGGTGCCAGAAATTCGAACGGAATGAAGGGCAGGTATGAAGCCGAGCGTTGGCCGAACTGTGATTGTGCGCACCGAGAAAGACTTCAACGGCAGCAAAGAGCACCCGGCGATCATCAATCGCGTGTGGGGCACTAACGACCCTGCGGAAGCGAAAGGATCGTTCGTCTGCGTCAATGCGACCGTGCTCCCGGATTGTGGCGCACCTTTCAGCATGACCAGCCTGGCGCTGTACGAAACCAAGGAAGAGGCCGACGAAGCCAGTCACAACGGCTCGAACGTCGGCTGGTGGCCTTCGCGCGTTTAGCCATGAAGCCGCTGACCGCAACCCGCCTCGCCGATGCCATGGGCATTGGCGTCGGAACCGCAGAGCTGTGGGTGCCGCACGCCAATACGGCAATTGGTCTTTGCGGGTGCACGACGCCAGAGCACGTGGCCATGTGGATTGCCCATGTCGGGCATGAATCGGAGGGCCTGTCGCACCTCGTCGAGTCCATGAACTACAGCCCTGAGCGGCTGATGGTCGTCTTTGGTCGCTACTACCCACTGAGCGCCGAAGAGATCAAGGCCGGCGAGACAGTCAGTGCACTGGCGAAGCGGCATGGACGGTCAGGCAACAAGGCCGCCGACGAGCGAGCGATTGCCAACCACGTCTACAACGGTCGCAACGGCAACCGCCCAGGCACCGACGACGGCTGGAACTTCCGCGCGCGCGGGCCCATTGGCGTCACCGGGCTGGGCAACTACCGAGAATGCGGGCGCGAGATCGGGGTCGATCTGACCAGCGATCCGACGCTGCTCGAACTGCGCGCAACTGGCGCGGCCAGCACCGCGTGGTATTGGCGCAAGCATCGGCTCACGCAATACAACGGAGACGTGTTGAGCGTCACGCGCAAGATCAATGGCGGGACGAATGGGATGGAAGATCGGCAGCGCAGGTACAGCAAGGCGCTGGCTGTGTTGACGCAGCAATGAGTCGCACGGTCGGAGCTGGTGTCGTTGGCCTGTTGTGCGTGTCATGCCTTGCGCTCGGCGCTGGCGGCATGCGCATGTGGGAGTGGGTGGACTACACCCGCGCGCTTGAGTCCGAGCGTGCGGCCATCGGGCAGCGAGACAAGCTGGTCGGCGAGCTGGCAACGGCCAAGGCTGAGCGCGACAAAGCACAGCAGGACGCACGCGCAAAGAGGCAGGCGATCTATGAGAAGGACCCGACTGCCAAGGCTTGGGCTTCTCAGCCTGTGCCTGGCGTTCTCACTCAGCAGCTGCACGACGCTGCAAAAGCTGCTGACGCCGCCTCCCGCCCCAAGCGGGCAGCAGGTGTGCAAGCAACTACCAGCGGCGCTGACTGAGCCCGTGCCCATCCCGCGCGTGTGCATGACCGCAGCCGTGGGCGAGGACTACCAGGACTGCGCCGAGACGTGCGTGGGCAACCTTGGCGCGGCCAACGGCAAGCTGATCACCATCGAATCAGAACTCGCGGACAGCGAGAAGGACAAGAGGCCGTGAACATCTTCGGGCGCATGTGGGCCAGCATCAAGGACAAGGTGCGTGCTGCACTGGACAAGATGCCGCCCATCGACCAGATCATCGCCGAGCGTCGCGTGTATGCGCGTGCGCTGGTTGCGGTCGGCGATCGCGTCAGCGCGTTCGAACCTGACGAGGTTCACCTGCTTGAGTACGTTGCCCTGTGCGCGCGCGTTGCTCAATACGTTGCAGGTGGAAAGCTCAAGGGGCTGGAGAAGCTGGACCTTGTGCTTGACCGCGTCATGGCCGAGTGGCGCAGGGTCGGCAAGGCCGATGACCAGTTCGACAAGTGGTGGAACGGGATCGCGCGGCCGATGCTGGATGCGTATGCGGCTGAGGCGAAGGCTGGTGATGCTTGGGTGAGGGCGTGAGGCATACCCGCCTCTCACGCGGTTGGATCGGTGTCGATCTCGACGGCACGCTGGCGCACTACGACGGATGGAACGGCGGCGCGATCGGCGGGCCAGTGCCCGCGATGCTGCGTCGCGTCGAGGATTGGTTGGCGATGGGCCGCGAGGTCCGCGTGTTCACTGCGCGTGTTGCGGCTACGGGAAAGCGCAAGGCCACTGGCGAGATCGATAGCCAAGAGTTTGCCGACGAGCAGCGCAAGCTGATTCAAGACTGGACGCAGAAGCACCTGGGCGCTCGACTTGCTGTGACTGCCGTGAAGGATTTCGCGATGGCCGAACTGTGGGATGACCGCGCGGTCGGCGTGAAGCTGAACGAAGGCGAGCTTAAATGTTAAGCCGGGGACCCTGGCCGTTCAGGTTCAAAGCCGACGGGGCCGAGGGAGATCGGAAGAGC
>ERZ650304.689-NODE-689-length-15700-cov-5.302717_pt1 | contig 15700 bp, 20 predicted proteins | sample MGYA00376240_ERZ650304 | MGnify/ENA primary metagenome ERZ650304 (study PRJEB26733, sample SAMN07839271) | wastewater metagenome | biome: small river; feature: stream; material: water | place: USA: North Carolina | collected 2016-03-01 ...
ATACGAGATATGCCTAAGTGACTGGAGTTCAGACGTGTGCTCTTCCGATCTCGAATAACTCGTGCCACGCTTCGGACCTTCGGCAGCTCGGCGACGTGCAGCGTAACAGGATCCGTGAACTCTGTCGTATCGCCGAAGGTGCGGTGCGTGACCTCGAACGGCTCGGTGCGCTTGCGGCTCCACTCCAGGGGTCCGAACTGCTTCTCGACGACCTCCTTCGCCTCGTCGAGCCGGGAGCGGGTGGCGACCTGCCGGCCCCGGACGTAGACCTCGTAGCTCGGCCTCGGGGCGGCGTTCGAGATGATGCACGCGTCGTACTGGAGCCACACTGGCTCGTGCATCAGGCCGCGCCAGGAGGGTCCAGCGAGTACGGGGTCCATCACCCCTTCGTAGCCCTCAGCCCAGCTCGGACAGGACCCGCCGGCCGGCGTCCGTGATGCTGTAGACCCGGAAGCCTCCGGGGCTGCTCGCCGTCGGCTGGGTACGCCATGTGGCCAGGCCCATCCGGGACAGAGCGGTGGCGACGGTGCCGAGCACGGTGTTGCCCTCGCCGGTGCGCGTGCCGGCGAGGCCTTCGAGCTTCTGGTCGTGCGCCTGCCCGAGGTTCTTCAGGGTCCGCTCCTGGGCCTCGCTCAGGTCCTGCATCGCTTCCTCCATCGGATCCACCACACGGCCTCGACGAGTGGGATCGAGAGGGCGAGGCCGGGCTTGCCCCACCACTTCCCGTGGGTCCACCCGCGGCGGAAGGAGTCCCGTGCCGTCGAGAAGCGCCACGAGGCGTACACGCAGAACGACCCCCAGATGCCGTAGGCGATCCCGATGCCGATGACCGGGCCGAGCCAGGTGGGCATCAGGAGCGCCGGGGCCGCACGCCCTTGTAGAGGTCAACGCCGATCCAGGGGCGGTCCAGCTCCTCGGCCACGCGGCCGGTGGTGCCCGATCCGATGCACGGGTCGACCACCAGCTCTCCGGGCTGCGAGGTGAGGAGGATGCAGCGCTTCGGCAGCTCGTCGGGGAACGGAGCCGGCCCGACCCGCTTGCCGCCCTTCTTGCCGGGGAAGTGCCACACGTCGCCCGGCTCGACCTCGTGCTCGGGGTAGTAGGCGAACGTCTTCACGTCCTTCACGAGCATGAGGATCGTCTCACTGGCGAAGCGAGGCCGGCGGACGTGGCGGGGGTCCTCGGGCTTGATGCCTCCCCTGGCGAAGTTGAGCGTCTCGCCATCCGGGCCGATCTCCTCGTAGGGCGTGCCCTTGTCCCAGGTGATCCACTTCTTGACGATCCAGCCGTCCTCCTGGAGGGCGAGGGCGATGCGCTGAGGGATGAGGCACTGCTGGCCGGCGGGGAGGCCCGAGCGGCCCTGCTTGTACCGGGCGATGCCGCCGTCTCCGGTGTGCGCGCCCTTGGACCCCTTGGAGCTGTGGTCTCCGCCCGCTCCGCCCGAGCCGCTGTTGGTGTCGTCGATGTTGAGCCAGTAGACGCCGGTGTCGGCGAGGGCGTCCCAGACCTGACGGCCGAGGAGCACCTGCTCGACGATGAAGTCCTCCAGGCCCCCCCGTCCCATCTCGGCAGGGTTGAACTCGGCCCCGTAGTCGACGTTGTAGAAGCGCTTGCCCCAGTACGAGGTGGAGGTGACGACGGTCTGGGCTGCCCCGTCGTCGACGATGATGCCGAGGTCCTTGGTGGAGTCGGCCTTGTAGATCCGGTCGGGTGCCTGGGTCACGAGAAGCTCCGCACAGGCCGATCGGGCTGATCGAGCACGGCCAGCTCATCGAAGACCCAGCCGTCGTCGGTGCGGGTGCCTCCGAGGTCTGCTGCGTGATCTCGGACGTAGCGCTGGCTCTTGCCGAGGTACTCGGCCACCTCCTTGGTGGAGAGCGGCTGGAGCGTCGGCTGGCGCAGGGGCATCTGCTTGACGGCCCGGTTGCCGGGGGCGGCGAGGATGATCGATCCGTCGATCCACAGGCGCGCCACCTCCGGCTCCTCCATGAGGACTCGGTCCTGCACCACCTTGTCGGCGAGGCGGATGGCCTCGGCATCGGAGCTGGCCTTGATGGACTTCCATCGCCAGCCGCCGTCGAGCCGGGCGGTGAGTGTGTAGGTCATCTTCTCGGTCATGCGATCGCTTCCATGAACTCGGCGCTGGCCTGCCATCCAGAGGCGAGGGCGAGGCCTCGCAGCTTGGACATGCCGGCGCTGATGGTCGAGGCGTCGGGGCTGTAGCCCGTGGCATCGGCCATGTCGGTCTGGTTGGACTGGGCGGGGTAGACCTCGATCAGCCGGGTCAGCAGGAGCTTCTCCCGGTTGCCGAGCTGGGACATCCAGTAGGCCAGCAGCTCGGGGCCGACGGGCATCGGGGTGTAGGCCCCGTCCATCGCCTCGATGCCCTCGGGCGTGGCCTTCATCTCGTTCGGCTCGACGTAGCCCATCTTGCGCAGAGCGGAGAGGCCGGCGCTGATGGTGGAGGCCTTGGCGCTGTAGCCGGTCTGGATGGCGAGCTGCTGGTGGGTACGCCCGTCGGGGAACTGGCAGAGCACGGTGAGGATGGCCTTCTCCCGCTTGCCGAGCTTGACCGGCCCGGTGTTGACCGGCTCCGTGCGCCGACGAGGGGCGGGGGGCGGGGGTGGATCCAGAACGATGACCGGGGTCTTGGCGCTCTCGCGCCGAGGGGTCACCTCCCGGTGCGGTGCTGGGCGCGGTGCGTCCTCGGCCTCGGTGATGATCTGCTCCAGTTCGCCGGCCCCCTGCTGGATGTACGAGAGGATGCTGCCGAGCTGACCGATGATCTCCTGGGGGATCGTCTCGACCTGGACCTCGACGGTCTGGGGCCGGGCCTTCAGCTCGGCGATCTCGGCGTCCTGCTGGGCGACCAGCTCCTGGAGCGTGGCGACCGACTGGGCCTTCTGGCGGATGACGGCCTGGAGGTGCTTGGGGTCGCTCTGCTTCGCCTTCTCGACGGTGGCCTGGATCCGCTCGTTGAGGATGTCGAGGTCGACGGGGGCGAACACCTTCGGCTCGATGCGGCGCTCGCCCACCTTCGGGGTGGCGGAGGAGTCGAACGTCTTGGCCTTGTAGACCCGGAAGCGCTGGAGGATCCCGAGGAAGCCGGGCGAGTAGAACCAGCCATCGCCAACGGCCAAGGACTGCAACGAGTCCATGACGATCTTGCGCTCTTCAGGCGTGCCGTGCTCGCCGATCCAGTCCCGGATGGCGCTGCGGTCCTGAGGGCCGAACATCCGCAGGACCATGAGCGTGCTGATCTGGCTCAGCACGTCCTTGTGGATCACGGCCGGCCGCTGGCTGATGAGGGTGATGCCGAGGCCCTTGGCCCGGCCTCGGCGCGCTACGTCCTCCATGGTTCCCAGGAGGGTCATGGGGAAGTCCTTCGGCGGCTTCTGCGGGCAGAAGATGTCGCACTCGTCCACGACGACGTGGAGCGGGTTCTCGTTCTCCTCGTACAGCTCGTCGAGGAAGCCGGCGACGAAGCGGCGCTGCGCTGCCTTTCTGAGGTCGCTCAGGTCGAGGATGATCGGGACGGGGTTCTCCAGGAGCCACTGGGCGATGATGCGCCCGAGGGCGGACTCCTGCATGCGCTCGGGCTTCAGGGGCACGTCGCCGTGCTTGCCGCCGAACACGATGAACGGGAGGCCCGCCTTCTTGCCGTCGGCCGAGGAGCGCAGGCCCCACCAGACGCCGAGCGGATCGATGACGCACGTCGGCAGGCCCAGCTCGGTCATCAGCTCGACGAGCTTCTTCGAGGCGTAGGTCTTGCCCGAACCTCGGTTGGCCACGATGGCGAGCGCCTCGGTGAGGATGTCGTCGGGCAGCGTGAGGCCCGGTGCGAGCTTCAGCATCGGTCGACCTCAGGTGCCTCGGTGGTGAACTCGATGGAGACCTTCGGCTGGTCCGTCGGTGAGCTGGTCGGCTCGTGGTGGACGGTGAGCTGACGGATCTGGTTCATGGTGAACGAATGGCCGTCCTGGCTCGCCTCGATCGAGATGGTCCCGTCGTCTCGCAGCGAGAGCTTCACGCTGCCGGCGTCGTAGCTGCCGAGGTCGAGCATCATGCGCCGTCGACCTCGTCGTAGTCGAGCGAGGCGATCATCCGCGCCACGTCCTCAGGGAGTGCATCGCCGGGGGCATCGGACTTGCGGATGTCAGGACCGGACTCACGGAAGATCGTGCAGGCCCATCCGTCCTCGGAGTTGATCCACCAGGCGATGCGGCCATCGTCGAGCTTGATCTCGATGACGGGAGCGAGGCCGCTGTGCTCGACTGTGGCGTTGTAGTTCTGCGAGCGCAGGATGGCGACCACTCGCCCGTAGTGCTCCGCCAGCATGAACGTCGGGACGCTCACCTCGGGGAAGTCTTCCAGCGGGTCTGCCATCTGGGCGAAGGTAGTTCCAGCTAAGGATGCTTGTCAAGAACTTGCAGGCATCGAGAGGCTCGGGAAGAGCCAGTTCCCGTCGACCTTGATGCCGCCGAACTTGATGGCGCTCTTCCTGACCGTGCCCTCGGCCAGTCCGTTGGCGCTGGCGAACTGCGCCACGTCGATGCCGGCGTAGGCCCACTCGGGGATGCCCGGATCGATGCCGTCGAAGGCCTGGCACTCGCAGCCGAGCGCACGGCACGGCTTCTGCCTGAGCTGGTAGGAGTTCGGGGAGAGACGGAGCGCCTTGCCGCCGTGGAAGGTCAGCGGGTGGTTGCACTTCTCGTTGCTGCATGTGGGCTGTGGTGCCATGGTCTCCGCTAAGCCTCCTTCCGGGAGAGTAGTCGACCCGTCCCCGGACGCGCCACGACCCCGCCGGGGGTGGCGGGGTCGTGGGAAGAGCTTCTGCTCAGGGAGTAGGGCCTCGCAAGCGCCAGCACACGAGACCCGCTCACAGATTGCTCCGGGCGGTGTCCATGGTAAGCAGACTGAGCGGGGTCCTGCAACCCCTTCACCTTCCGCCACGCCCTCGGGTGCGGGGCGTCAGCCCGCCACCCTGCCCGGTCCGTCGAGAGGTCATGCCACGGGCTGGCGAGTTGCCAGTGCCCCGGTTCCTTCCGGTGCCGCTGAGAAGCTCCTGCGGGGAGGGCAGGCCCTGGCTCTGGGGCTGGGTGCCGCCCTGGAGTGCCCCGCCGAGCTTGGTGGCCGAGAGGTCCCGCTTGACGTAGGCGTCCATGCTGTCGCCGATGAGGTCGGCCGTGACGATCATCAGCGTGTCGGCCACATCCTTGGTCTGGACCGGGCCGGAGGTCGGGTGGTCGATCTTCTTGTTGCCAAGGTCCTGGAGGAACTTCAGCTCGGCTCGGGCGAGGTCGTGGAAGGGTGCGTGGACGAGGCCGAGGTTCAGCGCCGTCTTGAAGGTCTCAGCCGTGGACCAGTTGAGCGCTGCGGTGGCGGTGCGCTCCTCGACGGTCACCTGCTTCGGCAGCGGGTTGTCCCGCACGTCCTGGCGGATGGTCTGGATCGTGTTGATGGAGTTGAACTGGTCGAAGGTGACCATCTCGGGGGCGAAGGCCCGAACGTCGGCGATAATCTCCTGGCCGATCTGCGGGTAGTCGATCTCGCGGTCGGGGAAGTCGGCCGGGATCCAGGCGTGGACCCGGTCGAAGAAGACGTGGGGCAGGCCCCGCTTGTCCCACTCGGGGTACTCGACGTGGCCGATGGACCAGCCGAAGTTGGCCCCGCTCTTCGAGGGGTCGCCATGGGCGATGTACATGATGCTGAGGATGCCCTCGGTCCGCTGGCTGAGGGTGATCGAGTTCTCCGGCCCGAAGGGGTTGAACATCGCATCGACCTTGGCGGCGTTGAGGTAGGCGTTGAGGGCGGTGGCCCACTTCGACCGGCGCTCGACGGCGAAGGTCTCCGGGTTCGCCTCCTCCTCCAGGCGCATCTGCTCGTTGTACTCCGAGGGCGGATCCATCGGCATCTTGCCGAAGGTCTTGGACTCCGGAGGGGTGCCCCGCTTGGCACCGGGCGGCAGGGGCTTGCGGTGGTAGTCGGCGTTGAAGACGTAGTTCTTCGGCTGCTCGGTGAGCATCTTCACGCGAGGGATCGTGGGGGCGAGCCGGTGGCTGGTGTAGGGGTCCCACGAGCAGAGCTGGAACATCAGCATCTCGGGGCGCTTCGGGGCGTGCGTGATCTGGTCGATCTCCAGCGCCTGCTCCCAGTTCTCGTAGAACTGGCCCAGCATCTGCCACGTCGAGCTGCCCTCGTAGATGAAGGCGTCCTTGCCGAACTGGTCGAGCGCCGGCTTGGCGGCGTCGTAGATTTCCTTGGCGTCGGACTTGGCGACCTCACGGGTGATGTGGGCCATCTCGTCGTAGAACTGCATGAACGAGGCGGGGCCACGACCCGAGACCTTGGTGGCCTCCTTCGGCTGGATCAGGAAGGTCGACCGATCGCCGAGCGGGTAGACGCCGGCGCTGTGCATGGCCCTCAGCCGCTCTCTGTCCATCAGCCCCTGGACCGACAGCGACTCGCCGAGCGGCTTGCCGATGTACTTCTGGAAGTACGGAGCCTCGGTGATGACGCGGTTGATGTCGCCCCACTGGTTGTCGATCGCCTGCTGCTTCTTGGCTCCGTAGACGAAGCATGCGAAGGGCTTGCCGGGGTCGATGCCGTAGTGCCGGTGCGGGTCCCCTCGGTGCAGGTAGTGAGCCAGGACGTAGGCGGCGCAGAAGGCCCCGATGAAGCCCTTGGATCCACGACGACCGACGGCGGCGATGACCTCCCGGAACCACGTTCGGCCCTGGGCCTTGTTGATGCGGATCCGTTCGAGCACGTCGGGCTGGATCCCCCACTCGCCCTCGAAGCGGTACTTCTGCTCGACGTTCATCGCCCTGGCGCGCTCGGGGTCGGGGGCGACGAAGCCCTCCGTCCACTCGCCGATCACGTCCTCGTCGAAGGAGGTGAACAGCTCGTCCTGGAGGAAGATGATCTTCAGCAGCGTGGCCTGGCGCGGGTAGAGCTGGGGCCGGTTGAGCCACTTGTCCGACGTGATGAACTCGATGATGTCGGGGATCTCTTGGCTCGTGGTGTCCCGGCGTGGGCGAACCAGCTCGGGGATGAACCCTCCCCAGTCCCCCTCAGGCTGGACCTTCTGTGGCCCGCGCGGGCGAGCGAGGGCGACCATCTACCGGTCCGACGGTGGAGTCCAGAGGCTGGTCTTCTTCGGGGCGTCACGCACGGTTCCGTCGGCGTTGATGATGCCCCCCTCTCCGAGATCGAGCGAGTCGTGGACCATGTCGTGCTTCATGCGCTCCAGGTCGGCGGTGCCGTAGCGCCCGACGAGCTTGGGCACGAAGATGAAGGCGATCTCGCCCGAGGTGTAGGTCGCCTGGTACACGAGCGGGTCGCAGACGAAGTTCTCCTCGCGGAAGCGCTCGATGATCTCGACCCGGAACGATTCGAGGTCGATGCGCGACCCGACCCGTCGGTTGAGGAAGCGCATCACGGCCTCGATGCGCATGATCTCCTCGTTGGTGACGACCGGGTCGAGGGTCGACACGTCAGGGTCGCCGACGGGGACCTCGTCGGTCGCAGCGTTCTCGACCGCCATCTGGTGGCGGGCGAGCATCTCACGGTGCTCTTGGTCCCTTCGCTCCCTGCGCCTGCGCTTGCTCCCCTTGCTCATCGACGGACCGAGTCGTCGAGCGTGTGGAAGCAGCTCTTGCAGCGCCGGCGGTGCTCAGCCACCAGCTCGCCACCCAGGGACTCCAAGGTGCGGCTCGGGCCGTCCTTCATCTTCGGGAGCCGGGCGAGGTGCGTGAGGATGTCGACGATGTCGAACTTCGTGACCTCGCTGGCGTCGTAGTCGGCCAGGGCATCCATCGCCGCCTGGGTGACCCGAGGGCTGATGCCGGCGTCCCGGCAGATCCGCTGGAGGTACACGCCGGGGCGGGAGACCTTCTCGGAGCGGAGGTCGTAGAACGACTCGATGCGGTCCAGCGAGCGCGCCATGATCGACCGCCCGTTGGAGGTCAGCTCGGCGAGCTGCTCCTCGACGGTGTTGGCCCGACCCCGCACGAGGAAGGCATCGTCGACCTCCTCCAGCCCGTTGGTGCAGACGAGCCGGTGGAAGTAGCCGGCCACGGTCGGGGCGAGGTTGCGCTTGCGGTCCTGGGTGAAGCGGAGGCCGGCGCGGGTGATGTCGCCGACCTTGGCATCGCCACCGACGAACTCAGAGGTCTCGGGCACCATCACGTCGAGGCGGAACTCCCACGGCTCGACCCACAGGTCGACGACGAGAGCGTCCATGCCGATGGCCTCGGCTGCCGCATCGAAGAGCGACTTCACGGGGATGACCTTGGCCTTCGGGTTGAGGGCCTCGACGATGCCACGCTCGCCGGCGACGCCGATCTGCACCTCGCCCTTCTCCTTGCGCAGGAGGCTGTCGAGGATCTTCTGCTGGAGGGAGTCGTCGACCCGGCCGAGGAAGTTCTGGGGGATGGAGAGCCACCCGGCCATGACCTCTCGACCCTTGCCGCCAAGGGGGACCTCTCCGATCTCGGGGATGTTCGCCGTGCCGTCCTTGATCGAGAGGGTGATCTCGTTGGTGGGGCACGTCGTGTACTTGGCGGGGGTGCCCCCGTCGACGGCCTCGATCGCCTGCGCCATCGTCGGCAGGTCGTCGATGTCGTCGCGGCGGTACGGGTAGCGGTCGACGGTGGGTGCGGTCATGGACAGGAACCCTACAAGCTCCCTTAGCGCGGAGCCACCGGCGCGGTCAGCCGCCGGCGAGCGCCCGCTGGCGGGCGGCTCGCTCTTCCTTCATCTTCTCATCGAGCCGTCGCAGCGTCTGGTTCTCGTACAGCTCGGCCAGGAAGAGGTCGTACTCCTCCTCGCTCATGTGCTTGGAGGCGGTCTCCATGAAGATCGCGAAGGCCTCCTGGTACACGTCGCTGGAGACAGCGACATCCGCCTGGCCGGCCATGGCCTTCAGCCGGGCGATCTCGATGGCCTGTCCGATCGTGGGCTTCAGCTCGCCCCGGACGATCATCTCGTAGACCCGTCGCTGGATCTCGTTGAGGAGGTGGACCTCGGTGAAGAAGGTCCCGTCCTCGGGGTCGACGTTCATCTCCAGGGCGCGGCGCTCGCGCTCCTTGGCCTCCAGGAGGAACTCGATCGGCAGGTGCTTGCGGAGGTGGCCGAGGATCGACTGGTAGCTCAGGCCGTGGTCACCATCGAGCTGCTTGTGGATGAACGCCGGCGTGTAGCCGATGATGAACAGCTCTTCGATCGTCCGCCGGTACTTGGGGGCCTTGCAGGTGTGGCACTGCGGCTCCTCGATGAGCGGATACTCCTTGCCGGCCAGTCGATAGGTGACGGCCGAGATGCGCTCAGCAGAGGCTGAGGCCTCCACGCTGACGGACGACACTCCGCTGGAGAGGTCGAGGGCTGCTGTCGATCGGTTCATCCGAGGTCGTCCTTGGCTGGGCCACCGTTCTCCTCGACGAAGGCAGCGAGGCCTCCGGTACGCCCGCCCTTGACGATGCCGTCTCGGGAGTTCATGTCGGGTCGTGCGGGATTGCGGCGGCGGTGGTAGAGGCCCTTGCGGTTGGCCGGGTCGGGGGTGCCCGAGGGGACGAGGATCTCGCGCTCGTGGCGGTCCTTCTCCTTCCACGGCGTGAGGATGTCGGACTTCTCGGCGAAGCTCGTGACGCCGGCGAGCGACTGCTTCAGCATGGCGTTGGCCTCCGCCTCCAGCTCGGCGTTCACGCCGTAGACCATGCGCGCCATCAGGCAGCCGTCACGTCGAGGCGAAAGCGATCCATGCGCCCGGCCTCGATCACCTCGATCATCGTCCTGGCCCCCTCGTTGGCGTACATGCCGACGGGATTGCTGGGGAGGATGCCCATGCGCTCGGCGGCATCGGACTCCTTCATGTTCTGGACCCAGCACAGCTCGATGGCCTGAGCCTGGCGCGGGAAGAGCATCCCGCCCTGCGACTCCTGGAAGAGGTACTCGACATCCCAGAGCGACCACTCACCCACCTCGGGGTGGTAGAGCGTGTCCTGGCCCGAGTCCTCGTAGACGGCGCGGAACACGAGCAGCCCGCGGAGCATGGTGCGCAACGACTTGACCGTCACGATCCTCAACTAGCCCACCGCTACTCCCTTCTGGCCCTACGCAGCGATCCACCAGCAGTCGGCAGACGGGAGTCTGGCTCCCTGGTCGGAGATGGTAACAGGACCGATCCTGTCCAACACGACACGAGAGCTGGCTCTCCAGGGGGTCAGCCGATCAGCACGTCCTTCAGCCGCTGGCCGAGGAGGCTCATGTTCCGGGTGATGGCGTCGGCCTTGCGGGAGAAGAGGGAGACGAAGAGGGCGAAGTAGCGCTCCTCGGCCGAGCCGATCCGGCCGACGGCGGTGCGGTCCTCGATCGTGCCGGACTTGGGCCGGTCGTACTCGATGGCGAAGCGCTCCTCCCACTGCCCTCGGGCAAACATGGCCTCGCCCCACACGTCGGCGGCGCGCATGTCCCAGTCGAAGAGGCGGGTCGTGATCTGGAAGAGGAACTGCTCACGCTGACGCGGGCTGAGCCTGGTCCAGTCCTCCTCCCAGCCGCCGGCGGGCGTGCGCTTCCACTGAGGGAAGCCGTGGCGGTCGACCAGGGCCTCGCCGTCCTCGTTGGTCTCGGGCGTGCGCACGATCTCGAAGATTTCGTGCATGAGGGAGAAGGCGTCGGCGAACAGCTCGACGATGCGGTCGTCGACGGTGCGCAGGGCTGAGCGCATCAGCACGCCGTCCTCGCTCCGCCAGTCCATGCGCATGCGGCTGAAGCCGGGGTTGCGGAAGAGGTCGTGCCCCTTCACCTCGCCCTGGGGCGGACGGCTCGGATCGGTGGACTCCTTGATGCCGGCCGGCTCCTCCCCGTCCTTGGCAACCCTGGCTGCCTCCTCTTCGGAGGCGAGCGCTCCAGAGGCTCGTCGTGCTTCGGACTGGGCCATCAGATTGGTCCTTTCTCGGACGAGACGATCATCACGGCGATCGAGTCGTAGGTGTCTTCGTTGCGGGGCTTCAGGTCGACGACCTCGGGCAGGAAGGCGTCGATCGCCTCTCGAACCCGCTTCTTGTCGGCCGTGCTGTCGTTGGTGAGGCGGTTCTTGATGTGATCGGCGGCTTCCATGCGGACGGGGATGCCGTGGCGTCGAGCCGCCGATCGGATGGCCATGCCGGCAACGAGCGCTGCGTCGGGGCGGGCGAACCTGCCGCCGGCGACGATGGGGGTCTCGTGACAGATGAACACGGGCTGGTGCTCGACGATGAGGGCCTCGACGGCGTCGTAGATCGCCTCGCCCGAGACGAAGGTGTCGAGGTGGCTCGTGTGGATCTTCTCGGTGCGGATCATGCCGGTGGCGAGGATCTGGATCCCGTCAGGCGAGCACCGGCCGAGAGACCATCCGACCTTGCGGATGCTCTGGTCGAAAGCGAGCACGATGCCCTCGACGACGGGGGTGATCGGTGCCGGCCTCCACGCAGCAGGGTCTGGCTCGTCGACCCGGAATCGGCTCAGGTTCTCCAACGGCATCAGGCGACCCTCCCCACGGGGCACATCTCACGGGCGGGGCACTCACGGGCCGCACCCGAGCGGGGCGTGCAGCACGCCTCGGGCAGGTTGTCGTAGCCACGATCCTCGCTCGCCTCGTCGTCTCGAACGGCGGCGCGGACCCGGAGGTACTTGGCTTCGAGCGAGAGCGCGTAGTCCTCGTCGTAGGGGATGTGGAACTCCCGCATCGGCCATGGGTGGCCGAGGGCCATCACCACGACGATGGTCATGCGGTAGCCGGACATCCTCAGGTAGGCCTGGGCCTGGGCGTAATACTCGGGCCAGGTCAAGCGGAAGAGTTCGAGGTCGAGGTCCTCGAACTTGGCGAGCTTGCGCTGATTCGTCGTCTTGAACTCGAAGTGCTGGCGGGAGAGGTGGGGAAGGTCCAACATCTTGGCCTTCGAGATCCCGTCCATGTGTCCGGTCTCCCCGGTGACGGGGTCGAAGACGTATGGCTCCCGGAGCTTCTCGTCGTAGGGGATCCCCTCGGCGATCATCTCCTCGGGCGTCAACAGCAGCCCGAGCGACTGGAGGCACATGGCGATGAACTCGTGCAGAGCCTTTCCCATGGTGACCGAGAGGGTGCTCCAGGGCTGGAGGCGCTCGGGGATGATGTGCTGAGGGTGCCGAGCGAAGAAGTAGAGGAGCCGCTCGCCCATGAGCGGGTGTTCGCTCGGGTGGAAGAGGCCGTCGACCTTGCGGGTCTGCACGCGGTCGAAGGGGACGTTGAAGGCGTCGGGGTACTCGGCGTTGTAGAGGAACGCCTTCAACGGGGGCGTGAGCACGAGACCCTTCGCCGTGTCGCTCGTGAGGCTGGCGAACAGCGAGTCCGTCGGGGTGAGCTTCGCCTTGGCAGCCATCAGCGCAGCAGGGCCTTCAGGCTGGACACGACGGCGTGCATCTCGCCGTCGTAGAGCTGGACGCCGGGGAAGACCTCGGTGATCGAGACGCCGTTGGAGAGCGCCTCGATCGCTGCGGTGAGGATGTCGAGCTTCTCGGAGCGCGCCATCAGCTCCAGGCCGTCGTCCTCGGTGAGCAGCAGCCAGTCCTCGTAGCTCCGGAGGCGGTCGTCGTCGTAGAAGCGGATCGGCATCATCGGCCGCTCGGGCTGGGCTTGCTCCTGGAGCTTGTCGAGGTCGTCCCGCTTGATCGTCATCGATCGCGCCCTGGTGCTCTTGCAGTCGCGGGCGAAGGCCATGGTGTGCTCGTAGCGGCTGATGCGTCCGTCGGTAGGGCGGTTCCACTGGTTGCCCGAGCCGGGGGTCATGCGCCCGCCGTAGACCTCGGCCGCGTGCTCCTCGTGCTTGTCGCCCATCTTCTTGGCGAGGCCCATCAGGACCAGTCCCGAAGCCCGAAGAAGCCGGCCAGGTAGAGGAAGGCATCCTTGTCCTCGTCGAAGGTGCGCTGGAACTCCAGAGTGCGCACGCGAAGGCCACCGACGGGGTTCCGCTCCTCCTCGCCCTCGGCTCGATCCGCCCGCTTGACGATCGGCGGCATCGGGTACGGCAGCTCGTAGGCGGCGAAGAGTGCGCTCTCGATGTTGGCCTCGATCTGGGCGAACATCTCCATGCCGGGCATGTGCTTCAGGGGTCCGACGAGGTCGCCGGTGTAGGCCTCGGCGGCATCGTGCATGAGGCCGCACGCCTGCTCCATCTGGCTGCCCCCCTCGGCGGCGATGCGCTTGGAGACCCGGACGCAGTGCTCGGCGACAGAGATGAAGCCGTCGACGTGGCCGTTGTAGCGGCACTGCCGGGCGAGGGCGTGGGCGATGTCGTCGAGCTTGAAGTCGTCGGGCTGCATGTTGAGGAGGTCGACGAGCCGGCGCGAGGGCCAGACCCGTACCAGCCCGGTGCCGTCGGCGTTGTCGTGCTCGTCGAGCGTCTCGTCGGCCATCAGTCCTTCGTCCCTTCCACCGAGTTGGCGAAGAGGCCGCTGCCTGCGCCGGCGAGGGCCTCCATGCCGGTCGCCTCCTCCTTGGCCTCGCCCTCCTCGTCGAGCGGGTCGGTGTCGCCGTCCATGACGATCTCCCCGGAGACGATGGCCAGCGCCTGCTCCCGGATGAAGTCGATCGTCTCGGGGTGCTCCCGCATGGCGTCGACGAGGTTCGGCCGGCCCTTGACCGTCAGGTCGGTGAGGGGGAGGTCGTAGTTGCCGCCGCGCTGGGGGATGATCTTGTAGCGGAGGCCGATGGTCACGGCCTCGTCGGCCCGGTCGATGCCGGGGTTGCCGTACTTCTCGCTCCAGGTGTGGAAGAGCGTGAGCTTCGCCCGCTTGTTGGGCACGGCGACCTTGTTGCGCTCGACCAGGGCGGCGATGGGGTGGCCCACGTTGCGCTGTGCGTCCTCGTCGACCTTGGTCCGGATGGACTCGCCGCCGGACTTCAGCTCGATCTTGTGGGTCGTGCAGAAGCGGAGGTACCAGGGTCCGCTCGCCTGGGTGTCCTTGCCGTAGGCGCTGATGTTCGCCCGGAGCTGGTTGATGCACACGAGCGCCACGCCGTGCCGGCGGATCTCGGGGCCGGCGATCTTCAGCATGCGGGTGACGATCTTGGCCTGGAGGGCAATCGTCGCCTCGTCGGCGTCCTTCTCCTTCTCGGCCTCGGGGATCATGGCACCGATGGAGTCGACGACGACCATGACGTACAGGCCCGAGCGGATCATCTCCTTCAAGGCATCGGCCACGTCCTCGGCGGAGTCGGGGGTGTAGACGTGGAAGCGGTCGCCCAAGATGACGCCGTGCATCGCCGCCCAGGCGAGGTCGAAGGTGCCCTCCATGTCGATCCAGGCGATCTTGCGCTTCGGGTACTTCCGCTGCGCCTCGGCGACGGCGTAGAGCATGAGCGTCGTCTTGCCGATGCCGGGCTGGCCGTAGACCTCGGTGATCCGGCCGATGACCCAGCCGCCGACGCCGAGGGCGAGGTCGAGGTCGATCGAGCCGGTGGGAATCACCTCGTAGTGCTCGGCCTTCGAGGTGTCGACGAGCGCGTCGCCGCCGAACTGCTTGCCGAACTTCTCCATGAACTTCGCCTCTGCCTGCTTCGACGGGGGCTTCTGGTGGGCTTTCGACGTGGCCATGATGGTGCTCCTACAGCGGCTGGAGGTGGTTGAGGGTGTAGCCCCGGTCCGTCTTCTGGACGAGGGCGTAGCAGAGGCGGTCGTCGGTGATGACCTTGCGGTACTTCGCCCAGGTCCGGGAGAAGGCGACTGGCTCGATGACGCCGTTCTGGGCGTGGAGGCTGATGAAGGCGTAGTCGTTGCCTCGGGCGTCGACCTTCTTCTTGACGCCGATCACGACGGCGGCGACGAGGTACTCCCAGAGAGGGGCCTCGTCCATGTCCTCTGCGGTCATGCACTCGACGAGGTCCGACTCGGGGATCCGGTCGAAGGGCGTGTAGCTGAGGTAGAGGCCGAGCAGCTCCCGCTCGATGTCGCCGATGTCGGCGGGCGTGTACGGCTCCAGGGCGTCGTGCTCGGGGGTCTCGACCTGGCGGTACTGGCGGCACGCTCGGGTGCATTTCTTGGGCACCGGCTTCTGCTTCAGAGGCCGGCCGCTCTTGCCGATCGTGACCGGCTCCTCGTCCCAGTTGTAGCGACAGGGCAGGCCGTTGGGTCCGACCACCGACTCGTCCCGGTCGACGCAGTAGTTGCTCTCCTTCGAGGTCTCCCAGTTGAGGCTCGCTTCGAGGGCGCGGCGGTTGGGGTGGATGGAGTCGAAGGCCCCGACTCGCACGAGGGTCTTGCGGATACCGGCATCGATGGTCGTGCCAGCGGTGCGCTCGACGAAGTCCTCGTAGGTCTTGTACCCGCCCTCGGGACGACTGTTGAGGAGCACGGGCACGGCCTTCTCCCCGATGCCCTTGATGCCGGCGAGGCCGTAGAGGACGGAGGTGCCGTCGACGGGGCGGAAGCCCTTGTCCGATCGGTTGATGTCGGGCGGGAGGATCTTGTAGCCCATGCGGTGAGCCTCGTTGATGAAGTCCGGGATCCGATCGGCATCCACCGTCGAGAGCGCTGCCGTGAGGAACAGCGACGGGTAGTGGATCTTGAACCACGCGCACCAGTAGCCGATCATGGCGTAGGACCAGGCGTGGCTCTTGTTGAAGCTGTACTTGGCGAACTCGCCGAGCTGCTCCCAGAGGCGCTCGGCGGCGAGATCGGAAGAG
>ERZ650304.690-NODE-690-length-15693-cov-16.565418_pt1 | contig 15693 bp, 20 predicted proteins | sample MGYA00376240_ERZ650304 | MGnify/ENA primary metagenome ERZ650304 (study PRJEB26733, sample SAMN07839271) | wastewater metagenome | biome: small river; feature: stream; material: water | place: USA: North Carolina | collected 2016-03-01 ...
GACACTCTTTCCCTACACGACGCTCTTCCGATCTGGAAGTTCGCCCCTCGGGTAGAGACCAGTCTGATCGATTTTTGGGTGTGTGAAATTCACCTTGGAGTGTGAAAAGGCAGTGAAATGATGCTGCAGAGCAAGAGCGAGTTCGCAGCACATATCGGGGTTGTGCCGTCGCGGGTGACGGCCATGATCAAGGGCGGCATCATCGGCGCCGATGCGCTGGCCGGCGAGGGACGCAGCGCGCGGATCATCGTCGAGCGGGCGGTCGAGCAGATCCGCACGCGGCGGCATGTCGGGCAGGCGCTGGGAAACGGGATCGAGACGCGGCTCGATGCGCCGGCGGCGACAGACAGCAAGCCGGCGGCGGACGACACGGCGGCACTGATCCAGCTGGAGCGGCTCGATCAGGAGCGGCGGAAGAACCGGCAGGCCGAGCGCGACGAGGCGGTGGCCAATGGTCGACTGGTGCCGGGCGAAGAACTGCAGCGGCAGGTCGGCAAGGCCTCGCAGACGGTGATGAACTGGGCGGTGGGGCTGGCGCCCGACATCGCCAATGCGATCGCGGCGCAATTCAGGCTGCCGCAGCGCGACGTGCTGCACCTGGTGCGCAACGTGATGCGCGACAGGCGGGCGGCAATCGCCCAGGACTTGAAGCTGGCGGCGGCAGAGATGCCCGAGACCGTCGAGACGGTAATCTAGGAAACCACGATGAGCGAGATGACGTTGACCGTCGCCAATGCCGAACGGCTGGCGACGATGACGCTTGCCGACGTGCTGACGCCGCCGCCGCCGGTCGACTTCGTCGGCTGGGCCGAGCGGAACATCGTTTTCTCCGGGCGCGAGAGCCCATTCCCGGGCCCCTACAATCGGGCATTGTTCGGTTATTTCGACGCGATCCTCGGCGCGCTGTCGCCAGATGATCCCTGCCGGGTGGTGACGGTGAAGGGCTCGGCGCAGATCGGCAAGACCGTCGTCGCCAACACCTTCTGCGGCGGGGCGCTCGAAATGGACCCGGCCGATTTCCTCTACACCCATCCGACCGAGGACAATGCCAGCCGCTGGAGCAAGATGAAGCTGATGCCGTTCATCCGCGGCACCTCGGCGCTGACGGCGATCTTTCCGCAGCGTTCGCGCGATGGCTCGGACTCGGTGCTCTACAAGGAACGCCGTGACGGGCGCGGGGCGCTGCTGATCTCGGGCGCCAACTCGCCGGCTTCGCTCAGCCAGGTGTCGGTGCCGCGCCAGGCGCAGGACGACCTTGCCAAGTGGGAGATGAACGCGGCGGGAGATCCGGAGGCGCAGGCCGACAATCGCAGCCGCGCCTATGAGTTTGCCAAGATCCTGAAGATCTCGACGCCGATGGTCGAGCCGGGCTGCCGCATCACGCGCAGCTACGAGGCGGGCAGCCAAGAGCGCTACTATGTGCCGTGCCAGCACTGCGGCGAAATGCAGACGCTGGAATGGGAGAACATGCTGGCCGACCTCGACGAGGCCGCGCCCGAAGATGCGCACTTCACCTGCGTCGAATGCGGATCGGTGATCGCGCAGCACGAGCTGCCGGCGATGCGGCAGGCTGGCGAGTGGCGGGCGGACAATCCCGGCGCGGCGCGCGTGCATCGCAGCTTTTATGTCTGGTCGGCCTATTCGCCGCTGCAGAGCTGGGAACGGATCGCGCGGGAATGGCTGAAGGCCAAGGGCGACCCGAAGGCCGAGCAGACGTTTCTCAACGACACGGTCGGCCGCGCCTATAAGGCCAGCGGCGAGGCGCCGCCGTGGGAAGCGCTGCGCGATCGTGGCGCCAGCAACGAGCGCAAGGCCGGGACAATCCCGGCAGGATTTCCGGTGCTGGTGGCCGGTGTCGACTGCCAGCTCGACCGCGTCGAATACCAGATCGTGGCGCGCGGGCCGAACTATCGCCGCGCGGTGATCGCCTATGGCGTGATCCCCGGGCACATCTCGTCGGAAGCGACACAGGAAGGCCTGTCGGCGCTGCTCGCGCAGGGTTGGCCGAACGCGCATGGCCAGGCGATCGCGCTCGACATGCTTGCGATCGACGGCAATGCTTGGACCGAAGACGTCTGGGGCTGGGTCAAGAAGCACCCATCGAGCAAGGTGATCATGGTGCGCGGCGTGGCGTCGGAAGCGGCGCCGCTGCTGCAGCGGGTGGCGAAGGAACGCGGGCGCACCGGCAAGCTGCTGGCCTATTCGCGCCGGTTCTTCAACTTCGCGACGTCGGTGCTGAAATGGTCGACCTATCGCGACCTGGTGAAGACCGACCCGCTGGAACGCGGGTTCATCGACCTGCCGCATGGGCTCGCCGATGAGTACTACCAGCAGCTGACCTCCGAGGCGCGCAAGGAAGTGCGCAACAAGCGGACCGGCGTCATCGAGCATCGCTGGGTGCAGGACCCGAACATTCGCAACGAGGCGCTGGACACGTTCAACCAGGCCGAAGCGGCCTGGGTGCGGCTCAGCGGGCCGACACGCGAGCTGCTGCAGCGGGTGTGGGACCGTTACTTCGACGAGCGCGAGACGGCGCCAGTGATGGGGCAGCTCGACCTCGAGGATCTGCTGCACGCGCCGCTTGGTGCGCCGGTGAACGTGAAGACGGCAGAGACCGCGCCGGCGCCACGGCGTCGGGTGCGGAAGATGAGGCTGAATTGATGGCTGGGATTACGCTGTCGCAGGCCGAAGAAATGCTGGCGACGTGGCTGGCGGCCGAGACGGCCCTGGCGACGTCGCAGAGCTATGAGATCACGGTCGAGGGCAACACGCGCAAGCTGACGCGGGCAAACCTTGCCGACGTGAGCAAGCAGGTCGCGATCTGGAATTCGCGCGTGATTTCGCTGTCGAACCGCGCTTCCGGGCGCAGCCGGACAAGGACGATCGTCAATTGAAAGCAGCGAAGCGGACAAGCCTGCGCGGGCGCCTGGCGCTTGGGCTGAATGGCCTTGCCATGTCGCTTGGCGGCTTCGGCAGCGGGCAGTCGGGCTACGACGCGGCGCGGCCATCGACGCGGCGGACGCGGGGCTGGAAGCCGGGCACGGGCGGACCGGCGGCTGACATTCTGCCGGGGCTCGAGGAGTTGCGCGGACGCTCGCGCGACCTCGACCGCAACAATGCGATCACGCGCGGCGCGGCCTCGACCAAGGTCAATGGCGCGATCGGCGCCGGACTGAAGCTGAGGCCGATGCTGGACCGCAAGGTGCTGGGCCTCAGCGACGAGGAAGCCGTCGCGCTGCAATATCGGCTCGAATTCGAATGGGAAATCTTCGAGCGCGAGGCGGACTTCACCGGGCAGCTGCATCTGCGCGACCTCGAACGGGTCGGCTTCCGGTCGGCCCTGGTCTCCGGCGATATCGGCGTCGTGCGGCGCTATCGGAAGCGGCCCGGCGAGATTTATGGTACGCGGGTGCTGCTGGTCGAGGCGGACCGGATCGGCAATCCGAACCGGCGCATGGACAGCGCGACACTGCAGGGCGGAATCGAGCTCTCGGCCGATGGCGAACTGGTTGCGGCGAATGTCGCAGACCGGCATCCGGGCGAGATGAGCACTGCGGCGCTGCGCTGGGAACGCATCCCCTTGCGCGGCCCGGCGAGCGGGCTGAGGCAGTTCCTGCTGGTCGCCCAGGTCGAGCGGCCGGGGCAGGTGCGCGGCGTGCCGCTGTTCGCTGTGGTGATGGAAGACCTGAAGCAGCTCGGCGACTACGACTCCGCCGAGCTCAAGGCGGCGCTGAACGATGCGTTCCTGTTCGCGTTCGAAGAGACGCCGACCGAGACCGACGACGAGGGCAACCCGATCATCACGCGCGGGGATGGCGAAACCGACGCGACGGGCGAGCTGACGCTCAACGATCTGACGATCACGACGCTGCCGCCGGGCAGCAAGGTCAACGTCAAGAAGCCCGAGCGCCCGAACGCCGGCTATGGGGCGTTTGTCGAAGCGTTCCTCCAGAAGGTCGGGGCCGGGCTCGACATTCCATATGAGGTGCTGGTCAAGCGCTTCAATTCGAGCTTTTCAGCGAGCCGCGGCGCGCTCGAGGTGGCCTACAAGGCGGCGATGATCGAGCAGGACTGGTTCGTGCGCCAGTTCCTCGACCCGATCCGCGAGTGGCAGTTCACCGAGATGGTGGCCTCTGGGCGCTTCAGCGCGCCGGGGTTCTTCGACGATCCGATCAAGCGCGCGGCCTGGCTTGGGCGGATGTGGGTCGGCCCGACGCGCATCCAGATCAACCCGCAGGTCGAGGCGAATGCCGACGACACCGACCTCAAGAACGGGGTCAAGACGCGCGAGCAGGTGATGACCGAACGCACCGGCGGCGATTTCGACACCAAGAGCGCGCAGTGGAACCGCGAGAACGACGTGGTGGGCAAGCCCGGCGCGGCGCCGGCCGCGCCGACAGATCCGACGCAGGGCAATGGCCCCGATCCGACGCCGCCGCAGAAGGGACCGCAGAAGTGACGCATCTGGCACATATCGCCGACCGGCTGCTGAACACGCCGCTGCTGATCACGCCGGAAAAGGCGCAGGTGATCGCGGCTGTGCTAGCTGATCGCGTCGGCCTCGCCGAGGGGCTGAGCCGGTTCGAAGGCTCGCCGGTGGTGATCGACGAACAGGGCAATGCGAAAAGCATGCCGTTCCTGGTCAAGGGCGCGACGGCGATCATCCCGATCATGGGCTCGCTGGTCAATCGCGGGGCGTGGGTTGGCGCGAGCTCGGGGCTGACCTCGTATGAAGGAATCCAGCACCAGCTGAAGACGGCGGGCGCCGATCCGGCAATCAAGAACGTCATTCTCGACATCAACTCACCCGGCGGCGAGGCCATCGGCGCCTTCGAGACGGCGGCCATGGTACGCGAACTGGCGGCCAAAAAGCCAGTGACGGCCGTGGTCAACGGCATGGCCGCCTCGGCAGCTTATGCCATTGCCTCGGGCGCGACCAAAATCGTGACGACGGAATCGGGCGTCTCGGGCTCGATCGGCGTCATCTCGCTGCATGTCGACCAATCGCGCGCCCTCGAAAACGAAGGGCTGAAGCCGACGCTGATTTTCGCCGGCGCGCATAAGGCCGACGGCAACCCATTCGGGCCGCTGCCGGATGCGGTGCGCGCCGACTTCCAGGCGCGCGTCGACGGCATTTACGCGCAGTTCCTCAAGACGGTGGAAGCCGGTCGCGGAGCGCAAATGAGTGCCGACAAGGCGCGCGCGACGGAAGCGCGCACGATGATCGGGCAGGCGGCGGTGGATGCCGGACTCGCCGATGACATCGGCACATTCGAATCGGTCCTCACGGACCTGTCCCGCGGCAAGGGCCGCTCAACCACCTCGTCGAAAGGACGTTCCATGACTGAGGCAAACAGCGGGCCCGCCGCTGAGACCAATGCGGGCATCACCCAGGCGCAGCTCGAGGCTGCGGTCGGCAAGGCCACGGCCGATGCGACCGCCGCCGCCGAGTCGCGCATTCTCGCCGATCGTACGCGCATGGCGGCGATCGACGGGCTCGCCGCCAAGGTGGGCGCCGACGACAAGGCGGCCCAGAAGATCATCGCCGACGCCAAAATCAACGGCACCTCGGCCGGCGACACGGCCCTTGCGCTGATCGCGGCCGATGCCTTCACCAAGAAGGCCGTTCTCGGCGCCATCCAGCAGGATGACGCGAGCGTCTCCGGGGTGAAGCCGGCGGGCGCGCCGGAGGCCAAGGCCGCGGCCGATACGCCGGAAGGCTGGAAGGCCGAATATCAGGCGAGCAAGGCGCTGCAGGCCGAGTTCCGCAGCGAGGCCAGCTATGTGGCGTATCGCAAGGCGGACGCCGCCGGGCAGGTTCGCCAGCTGACGCGCGCCGCATCGGCCGCCTAAGCAGATCAGGCACACCGCCACTGCAATGCGGGGCCGCTCCACGGGGCGGCCCCGCTGTCATTTCAACACCGTCTCAGCCACCTGAAAGGGGCCAAATATGACGACTCTCGCAGCGAACAAGCCGCGCTCCTATGAGGGCGGCAAGGTGACGATCGAGGAGAACGCGCTTCCGGTCATCGCCTCGGATATCATTTTCGAAGGGGCGGCCGTCGGCGCCGTCGCTGCCAGCGGCCATGGCCGTCCGCTGGTCGGCGGCGACCATTTCCGCGGCTTTGCCAATGCCAAGGCGGACAATTCGGCCGGCGCCGCCGCCGCCATCAATGTCGATCTGCGGACCGAAGGCATTGTCGTGCTTTCGGTCTCGGGCGCCGTGATCACCGATGTCGGGTTGTCGGTCTATGCCAGCGACGATGACTCGTTCTCGTTCTCGCCGGTTGGGGGCAGTTTCATCGGGCGTGTGCATCGCTTCATTTCGTCGGGCGTTGTCGCCGTCAAGTTCGACGTCAACGAAATGGTCGATCCGTGGGCAAGCTATACGGTGCGCGAGTTGCTGAGCGGCACCAAGACGTTTGATGCGGAGGACACCGGCAAGCTGTTCTGCGTCGATGCCGATGGCGACGGCGACGCGTTGACCCTGCCGGCGATCGCGACCGGCCTCGACGGCATTGCCATCATGGCCATCGGGGCTTTCGGCACCACGGCGGTGACGATCAGCCCGAATGCATCGGACATGATCCTCGGGCCGGACATCACTGGCGCCGACAACAAGGACCTGATCCTGACCAAGGCGACGCAGCGCCGGGGCGATTTCGTCATTCTCGGCGGCAACGACGCCGATGGCTACGCCGTGCAGGCTTTGCGCGGCATCTGGGCCCGCGAGGCCTAGCCTCACCTGACATGATCGGCGGGGGCGCCCGAAGATAGGCGCCCCCGCCGCCATCGTGGCCGATCGCTCGGCCAGACTTTCCCGCAACCCATCATTCTCCCCAAGGAGGGGACCAAGATGACGGACAATTCTTCTCTCTCGAGCCGGGCGATCATCGGTGCGTATTACGCCCGCCTCGAGGTCAATCCCGGCATGGCCTGGGTCGACGGAATTTCGAACCTGTTCAACTCCGACCAGAGCTCGGAAACCTATAACTGGATCGGCCAGACGCCGGCGATGCGCGAATGGATCGGCTCGCGCCAGGCCAAGGGCTTCACCGGTCAGGGTGTGACGATCGTCAACAAGCACTATGAAGCGACGATCGAATTCGCGGTCAGGGATGTGCTCCGCGACAAGACCGGCCAGATCATGGACCGCATGCGGGAATTCGCCGATCGTGGCTCGACCCACTGGGCAAGCCTGCTGTCGACGCTGCTGCTCAATGGGGCCTCGGCGCTCTGCTATGACGGGCAGTATTTCTTCGACACCGACCATTCGGAAGGCGACAGCGGCTCGCAGTCGAACAAGATTACGGTCGATATCTCGGCGCTGCCGACGGGGGGTAACACGCACGGCACGGTGACGGCCCCGGCAGTCGAAGAGATGCAGCAGTCGATCATTGCCGGCATTACGCAGATCCTTGGCTTCAAGGATGACCGTGGCGAGCCGATGAACGAAAACGCCAGTCGCTTCATGGTGATCGTGCCGGCGTCGCTCTACACTGTTGCCATTGCGGCGGTATCGCCGTTGCTAACGGCGCAGCTGACGCAGAACATGAATCCGAACATGATCTCCGGACTGATGGTCGATGTGCAGATGAACACGCGTCTGACCTGGACCGACACCTTTGCCGTGGTGCGCACCGACTCGCCGATCAAGGCCTTCATCCGCCAGAGCGAGCAGGAGCTCGAACTGGCCGCCAAGGCCGAGGGCAGCGAGTTCGAATTCGACAACAAGGCCTGGCAGTTCGGCATCGATGCCTGGCGCGGCGTCGGCTATGGCCACTGGCAGCGCGCCGTGCAGGTGACAATGGTCTGATCCGCAGCTGGCGATCAGCAGAGCCGCCGGGCGCGCCCGGCGGCTTCCTCATTGCCAGACGCAAGATGGAGAATCCGATGATGAAGACCCTGACTTTGACCGCCCCGCTGACAATCGGTGCCGGCACGCCGGTGGTGCTGACGCCGAAACAGCTGCGCGACCGTGCGCATTTGGTCGAGATCAGCAAGACGCGCAAGGACGGCAGCGTGCTGGCCGAGGCTAAGGCGCCGCTGAGCTTCAAGGCCGGCGAGGCCTTGGAGATCGACGAGGCAAGCCTGCCCAAGGGCGTCGCGGCGATGGTGACGGCCCCGATCGACACTGCGGTCAAGGCTGAAAAGAAGCCGTCGGCCGCCGCGCTGGACAAGGCTCGCGCGGAAGGCGTTGAGGAAGGCGTCGCCGCTGGGCGCAAAGCGATGCTGGCCGAGGTCGAAGCCTACAATACGCTGCTCGATGCCGTGGACATCGCCCAGGACGCGCACGATGGCGTGCTCGCCGATGACAAGGCTGACGATGCGGCCAAGGCGGCGGCGCAGAAGGCCGTGCAGGATGCGCAGGCGGCGGCCGACGCGGCCAAGCCGAAGGCCTGACGGTCATCATGCAGATCGTTGCGACGACGGACGTGCTGCTGCGCGAGCGGCGGCACGACAAGGGCAGTGTGTTCGACGTCGGTGACGACGAGGCCGACGGCTTTGTCGATGCCGGGACAGCGGCACGGTGGCTGCAGCTCGGCTGGGCGGACAGGCTAGACGATGCCGGCGACGGCGCAAGCGGCATGCCCTCACCCCCCGCACCTCACGAGGCTCCGGCGCAAGCGCCGACTGCGGAGCGGGACCCTCTCCCGCAGGCGGGAGAGGGGAAGAGGCGGTGAGCGTCGAAAGCGCGGCGGACCGGGCGGCGCTGCTTGCCGATTTCGGGGTGAGCGTGAGCTGGACGGTGGGCGCAACGACGTCGACGCTGACGGCCATCTTCGACCACGGGACGATCCCCCAGGACTTCGACACTGCGCGGGCCAACAACCGGCGGGCCAGCCTGACGCTGCGCGAGGCTGATGTGCCGGTGGAGGCGGGCGGCGCGAGCGATCGGCTTACCGTCGATGGAGCGACCTGGCTGCCCAAGGCGATCATGCCGGACGGGACGGGCATGGCCGTGGTGACGCTGGAAGAGGTGCTGTCGTGACGCATATTCGCAAGGCGGTGCGCGATGAGGCTGTGACAGCGCTGACGGGGCTGTCGACGACAGGGACGCACGCTTTTTCAGGGCGGCTTTCGCCGCTCAGCGATGACGAAATGCCCGGGCTGGTGGTGTATCTCAATGCCGACGATGCGCGGCCAGATGGCTACGAGAACGGGCCGACGGAGATGCGCAGCGCTGACCTGGTGATCGAAGCGGTCGCGCAAGGAAATGACGATCTGATCGATACGCTCGACCAGATCGCGGTCGAGATCGAGCAGGCGCTTTTTGGCGTTGCCGGGCAGGATTTCCGGGCTCTGCTGATGGTGGACCCGTTGCCGCCCGACACACGGATCATGATCGAGGAACCAGATGGCGGCGGCGGGGCCAGGCGGCAGGGCAGCATCTCGCTGCGCTTTCCCATCATGTACCGCACGCCGCTGGGTGATCCCGATATCAATGCCGGTCTGGTCGGTCTGGATTTCAGCCGCGCGGCAAACAGCATGTACGTGGCGCTGATCTAGGGCGCTTGGAGAAACAACATGGCAATTAGCGTCAAGGATGCAAGCGGGGTTCCGACCCCGATCGCCACCATCGACGACCTGATGGTGCTCGTTGGCGAGGTGCAGGCCAGCCCGACCTCGAACACGGTTTTGGACCGGCTGAAGACGATTGCGGCCGGGCTGACGACGCTTCAGGGCTATGTCGACGGGCTCGAAGGCTACACCGACGGCCTCGAAACGCTGGTCACAGCAACGAATGCGGCGCTGACCTCGCTGCTTGCGATCAATGTTGCGCAGCTCGGTGCGCGGACGGTGGCGCAGAGCCCGGCAGTAAACCTTGCGACCGACGATCCCATCGCCAAGAAGATCGGCACACGCGCCTATACGTGGGGCAGCGCGATTGCGCGCACGGTGACCTCGTCGTCGGCGCAGACGGCGGCGGTCGGCACCGCTGGCGAATATGAAATCTCGGTCGACACCGACTGCTATGTGCTGATCGGCAGCAACCCGACGGCGGCAGCGACCACATCGCGCTTCATGGCGGCGGGATCGGCGTGGACGCTGCAGATGGCCTCGACCGACAAGGTTGCCGTGATCCGCAAGAGCGCGGACGGCAATCTGCTCGTGCTGCCGGTGGCCTGATGTTTCTGGCGCCGGGTTCCGTTGGCAGGATTGGCGATCCACACGCCCCTAATCAGGGTGGGGGATATGAGCCGGAAGCGCTTGCGCTTTTCGCCTCGTTCACGACACCCCCGACGACGTCGCGGAAGTCGCGCACCAACCGCCTCATCAAGCGGTTGAAGCGGACGCTGTCCGGCGAGACCATCTCGATCTGGGACCTGCTCGACGTGCTCTATGTGCGCGCGGCGGCAACGTCACAGGCGGCTCTGATCAACTGGAAAAGCCCCGGCGTCAGGACATCGACGCTGATTTCGTCTCCGACGTTCAACGCCGATTCGGGGTATCTTACCGACGGATCGAGCAACGCTGTCGACAGCACTTACGACCCGGCCACACATGGCGTGAAGTACACGCGCGACTCGGCGATGTTCGCGGTCTGGAGCTGGCTTTCAACGCAAACTCCGGGCTCCGCATTCGGTGCAGCCACGGCGACGCCCGGCACGACGTTGTTGCCGCGCGGCACGTCGGACACGATGCAGGCACGCATCAACCAGACGAACCTGACATCGGCCGCAAATACGGATGGTTCGGGTCTCATCGCTGTCGACCGCAGCGGCGCCAGCGCGTTGAAGATCTACCGCAACGGCGCGGCTCTTGCCTCGGACACGATTGCATCGGCGGCCGTGCGCAGCGAAACGTTCAAGTCCGGCACGGTCGTCAGCGGCGTTTTCCGGCAGGTATGGGATGGCGCACTGATGGCGGGCGGCCATCTCAGCGACAACCAGCATGCGGAACTCTATGCCGCGCTGCTCGAATATGTCGGGTCGGTGCGCCTCTATTCGTACGGCGACAGCATGACCTGGCTCGGCGTCACGAGCGGGGCGTGGGGATCGGCGGGAACGGACTGGCCGGCCAAGGTCGGCGCGGCCCTCGATCTCACCACCAGCAATCAGGGCGTCGACGGCGAGACCAGCACGCAGATCAAGACGCGGTTTGTGGCGGCGACGTCGCCGAACTACACGATTGCGACGATCTGGGCCGGGACCAACAACTACACCGACGGCGCGACCGTTCTGTCCGACATTGCCGCGATGGTGGCGCGCCAGAAGAACGATCACTACATCGTTCTCCCGCTGCGCCAGACGGGCAACGACTCCACCTTCTGGATAGGAGGCTCGGAGTACAACAAAGTCGCGGCGATCAACGCCAGCCTGCTGTCGAGCTATCCGAACAACTATTGCGACGTGAATTCAGCGATCCTTGCGGCCTACGACCATAACCAGGCGCAGGACGTGATCGATGTCGGCCACGGCATCTACCCGAATTCGCTCCGTTACGATCCGCTGGGCGGGCATCTGAACGAGGCCGGGCGGAATGTCGTTGCCGACACCGTCGCCAACTTTATCCGCGGCAAGGGCTGGGTATAGGCATGTCCCATGTCCCTCCGACGCCCTAACCGCAAGTGAGATGCCAGTCGGTCGGTGACGCACGCTAGTTGCGCACGACAACGCCGATCTTTTCGAGTTCGTCCAATAGCTCAGCATCGGCCTCGTCGTCGCGTGGCTCGCGTGTCCATTTGACCGACACGTCGAAGCCTTGCCGGCGCAGCAGCCGGACGTTGGCGAGGAATTCGTCCTGGGCCGCGACGGTTCTTGGACCCTCGCCACGGTAGGTGCCGTCGCCGTTCGGCTTCAGCGCTTCAAATTCAAACATGGTCGTCATCCCTGTTGTGACGACGAACGATGTGGTGTCGGCGACCGCATCGGGCAACCCCTCACGCGCTCGCTGACGGGCGGCGCAGACCAGACCAAAATTCCAACCAGGAGAGAAAGATGACGACCTACCTTGGCAATTCGGGGGTGGTGAAGGTCGGCTCGACCGCCATTGCCGAACTGACCCGCTTCAGCGTGACCGTGACCGAGGGCACGGTGGAAGATTCGGCGCAGGGCGACACCGCACACACCTATCTTGCGGATGGCATGCAGGGCTGGACTGCGTCGGTGGAGGGCCACTACTTCCCCGGCGACACCGGCGGGCAGGATCAGATCGTCGAAGGCGCGAGCCTGAGCCTGGTGTTCAACCCGATCGGCACGACGACAGGCCGGCAGAAGCTGAGCGGCACCGGCATCGTGACCTCGGTGGCGATCACCAGCGAGAATGTGCAGGTGGTGAACTTCACCGCGCAGTTCCAGGGTTCGGGCACGCTGACGCGGGGAGCCAACTGATGGGCGTGATGGACCGGGTCCGCGCCCATGCGCGGCCGACAGTGGTGCGGCAGATCAGCGTGCCGGAATGGGGCGAGGGCGGCGAGCCGCTGGTGATCTATTTCACGCCGGTGTCGCTGGGCGACCTCGAGGAGGCGCGCAAGGGGCCGGACGGCAAGCCGCATGGCGACATGCGCGCCAATGCCGAGCTGGTCTGCATCAAAGCCGCGGACGCTGTCGGCAATCCGCTGTTCCGGCGCATCGACGCGCTGTCGCTGATGACGGAGGCCGACCCGGTGGTGGTGCTGCGCATTGCCGGGCAGATGACCAGCGGGCCGACGCCGGACGACGCGGCAAAAAACTGAGCGCCGATCCGTTTCTGCTGGAGATCTACCGGCTGGCGGATCGGCTGCACATGTCGCCGGCGCAGGTGCGCGCCGAGATCACCCTCGACGATGTTTCGTATTTCAAGGCGCTCGACCGGATCGACGGCGAGCGGCGCTGAGGATTTGCCATCATGGTTGACCTGATTGCCCGCATCCGCGGACAGAACGACACGAAGGCGGCTTTCGACGCTGTCGCCCGCGATGCGCAGGCGGCCGGGCAGCGGGTGGCCGCGGCCGGCGAGACGGCGGCGGTGGGGCTGCGCGCGGAAGCGGCGGCCATGGCCACGGTGGCGCGTTCGAGCCAGATGGCGGCGATGCAGCAGAAGAACCTGCTGTTCCAGCTCAACGATATCGGCGTGTCGCTTGCCGGCGGCGCCAACCCGCTGCTGGTGATTGCGCAGCAGGGCGGGCAAATCGCGACGATCTGGGGGCCGGAAGAGGGCGGCGTGGGTCGCGCCTTCAAGGAAACCGGCAACATGGCGCTGGGGCTGGTGACCAAGTTCTGGCCGGTCGCGGCGGTGATCGGCGTGCTGACCGCCGGCGTCGGGGCGATGACGACCGAGATCAACAAGAACCAGAAGCAGCAGGTGGGCTGGGGCGACGTCGTCGCTGCAACCTGGCAGCTGGCGAGCGAGAACATCCTTTCAGCGTTCCAGCCGGTGATCGATACGCTGGCGGGCTTCTGGGACTGGGTGTCCCCGATGATCGCGCAGGGGATGAACAATACGATCGGCGTGTTCGTGTTCGGCTTCACCGCCATCAAGGACAGCTGGGCGCTGTTGCCCTCCGCCATTGGCGATCTGGCCATTCAGGCGGCGAACAATGTCACCGGCGCGCTGAACGACATGCTCAACAAGAACCGGGCGCAGACGGTGGCCTGGTTGCAGAATATGGGCAACGCGCTTGGGCCGATCCTCGGCGGGTCGTTTCTTGGAGCGAGCGGTGTTCTTGCGGGATCGCCGCAGCTGGACCTCAAGCCGATCGACAACCCCTTCGCGGGGGCGGCCGGCAAGCTGGGCGGGCAGCTCGGCCAGGACGCGGCCGACGCCTTCGGCAAGGACTATATCGGCATGATCGGCGAGCGGGCGCGGCAGATCGCCAGCCTTTCCGACGAGACCAAGAAGCTCGGCGACGCGCAGAGTACCGCGGCGAAAACCTCGAAGCTGCTGAAGACCGGGCTCGACGCGGTGGGCGGCGTGGCCGACCGGGTGGCCGAGGCGCAGAAGAACATGGCGGCGACGGCGCTGGGCGCCTTCGCACAGCTGGGCGGCGCGCTGAGCAAGCTGTTCGGCAAGAACAAGGCGATCGCGACCGCGACGGCCGTGCTGCAGGGCCTGCAGGGCGTGGCCTATGCCCTGGGCAGCGGGCCGCCGCCGTGGAACTTCATCAGCGCCGCCGCGGTGGGCATAGAGGCGGCGGCCAACATCGCGGCTATCAATTCGACCAGCGAGACCTCGACCAGCATGCCGAGCGTCGGCGGGGCAGGCGCGAGCGCGGCGGCGAGCGGCGGGGCCGCGGCGCAGCAGGCGATCAACATCCACCTGGTCGGGTCGGCGCGCTACTCGGGCGACGAGGTGGCGCAGCTGATGGAGCAGATGGCGACCGCGATGGGCGACGGCGCCGGCTCGCGGCTGATCAACGTGATCAAGGGCTAAGCCATGGCCGTCGTGATCTCCGACGCGCTGGCGCTGACCCTCGAGGGCAGCGCCGACGCCGACAAGCCGCTGCTGGGCTGGGACAATCTGGTGACGAGCTCGAACGTGGCGGCGACCTATGCCGCGACGGGCTATCCGGAATCGAACCTCGCCAACCCCTCGACAGTGCAGAAATGGAAAAGCACGGGGACGGGGACGCAGTACCTGACCGTGACGCTGGGCGCAGCCGAGACGATCAACTTCATCGGCCTCGCGCGGCACAATTTCGGATCGGTGGGTGCGACGCTAACGGTGGAAGCCGATCCGGGGACGGGCAGCTGGGCGGGGATCGCCGGGCCGCAGATCCCTGGCGACGACAGCCCGCTGATGTTTTGCGTCGACGACACGCTGGCGACCGGCGTCCGGCTCAAGATCGAGAACGCGACGGATATTCCCGAATGCGCGGTGCTGTCGGTGGGGACGGCGCTGCGCATGATCAAGGGGCTGCAGCCGGGGCACACGCCGCTGGCGCTCGCCCGCACGCGCGAGATGGTGAACGGAGCGGCGCAGAATGGCGACTATCTGGGCGATATCGAGATCCGCTCGCGCCGGCAGGGCAGCGTGACCTTCAAGGCGCTCGACGCCGACTGGTACCGCACGAGCGTCGCGGACTTTGTTGAGGCGGCGAGAACGCCGTTCTTTTTCGCATGGCGGCCCGCCAGCTATCCGCTCGAATGCGGCTATGCCTGGTGCACGTCGGACCCCATGCCGGTGTTCGGCTATTTCCGGGCCGACCTGTGCGATCTGACGCTGGAGATGGAAGGGCTGGCGCTGTGAGCGAGAGGCTTTCTGCTCTGGGCTCCGCCCAACCGCTTTGGCACGATGGCTGCACGGCTGGCCCGCTCTCGGACTGGCTGAACGGGCTCATCCGCGGCTGCTGCGATGCGCACGATCTGGCTCTCGACCACTCGATCGACTGGCAGACGTTCGTCGACGCCAACTGGGCACTTTACCAGTGCGCCGCGCATGCTTCGCCGGGGCTCGCGGCCATTGTGTTTGCTGCTGTCGCCGGGCCGGTGGGCTGGGCGCTGTATCGGTTTGGACCGAAGGCGAAGTAGTTGACCCGTCAAGCTTTGCGATATGTCGAGATCGATCTGCCGGTCTGCTCGCGCACTTATGGCGTAGCGCCGTGCACGGCATCGGTGCCGACGACAGGCGACGACGAATGCTTCAACTGCCGGGCTAATTGCCAGGACATCGCCAACTACAACGAGACGACCGCGACGATCCGCTTTGCCGAGGACACGGGCTTCAACCCGGTCGACATCGAGGCGCTGCCCTGCATCGAATCCGTCAGCT
>ERZ650304.692-NODE-692-length-15680-cov-13.575040_pt1 | contig 15680 bp, 17 predicted proteins | sample MGYA00376240_ERZ650304 | MGnify/ENA primary metagenome ERZ650304 (study PRJEB26733, sample SAMN07839271) | wastewater metagenome | biome: small river; feature: stream; material: water | place: USA: North Carolina | collected 2016-03-01 ...
ACCGTATCCTCAAGCGCCGCCCGCACGTTCTGGATGGACTGCGCATATTCATTCATCACCGCTTGGGTGTCGCGAATAACCGCCGCGCGCTGACGCTCGGCCGTCACCGTGGCCAAGACATCATTCATCTGCTTCTCGGTGAGCGGCCCCATGTTCTCCTGAAGGCGCAAAATGTCCTGCAATGCCGCCGCCTCATCGTCGCGGCCCTGCATCCGGAGATCATCGACGGCGGCGATCTCATTGGCCCGCTTCAGATAATCATCAAGCGGCTTTGTCAGATTGTTCTCGACAATGCCCTTGGCGTTGGTTGCCTGCTTGATGAGGTCTTCGAAGTTCGGTGGCTTCTTGGTCTGGAGATCCGAGATCAGGTCATTGAGCGTTCGGATGGCTTGGTTCGTGCGAGCGACGGCGTTCGGCGTGTCGTTGAATTGCTCGGTGATGCGCGAGATCTTGTTTCCAGCATCGGCGCCAAATTCAGCAAGTTGGTCGGCTTTCGATGCAAGAGCGGAGCTTGATGAGCCTCCACCTCCACCCGTAGCCGCGTTTCGCGCGGAGCCGCCCCCCTTCGAAGAAAACCCCGGCAAGATCTTTGTTTTACCCGTCAGGAAGTCGATAGCTGAGCGGGCATCAACCTTGGACTGTTGCAGGCTTTGAGCTTCGGCGGTGAGGATGGAAACCTTGTCGGCAATCGTTTTTGCCTGAGCATCACCAGCCGATGCCGCTGCCTGAAGGTTCTTCTCAAGCATGACGAGGCTGCTGCCGGACTTAACGATGGCCTCATTGACCGCCGGGGAATAATCGTTCGCAAATCCCGAACGCTCACGAACGAAGCGAGATGACGTGCCAGTGGCCTTAGCGAGATCGAAACCCTCTTTGCCAAGCGTGACGATGCGCTCATTCGCCTTGGCGATTTGAAGTTGCTGCATCGCAACCGCCGCGCGCAGCGTTGCATCCGTCAAAACCTTCATGCGGCCCGTAGCTTGGTCCGCGAACTGGCTGACATTCAGGAGCCCGTTGGCAAAACTATCGGACGCCTTCGACGCCTCATCGCTCGCTTCGGCACTATCCCACAAACCCTTGGTGAGCATTCCGAGGGCGGTAATGCCAAGAAAGAGTGCCGCGCCCCACGGGCCAGCGAGAAAGCGGGCCACGCTGCCAGCCTTACCCTCAAGTCCCGAAAGCGCAAAAGCGGCCTGCGAGCCCTGCTGTGTCAGAATGACGAGGGGGTTGGTGCCAAGCTGCGCCTGGATGGCAACGTCCTGAAGCTGCTGGCCCAATTGCAGATAGGCTTGGCGTTGCGAGCGGACAGAATTGATTACTGCCTGATCGGCGGTCGTTCCTTGCTTGCGAACCCGCTGAAGACCCTGCTCGGCAGTCACCGCTCCCGCGACGGTCTGCGCGTGAGCCTGAAGAGATTGGCGCGCATGGATGATCGCTGCGTCATATTCACGAAGAGTAATTGCCCCCTCTTTATAGAGGAGGTCCGCCTGATCGAGCGCGGCATTGAAACGCTGCTGCGCCCCAAACATGGGGTCAAGCTCCGCCCGAAGCCGGTCTGCGGCTTGTGCGTATTGCGCCTTGGCGGCGGCGGCCCGCGCATCGGCGGCGGCGGCCTCTTCAGCGGCCCTTGCCTGCTCGGCTGCGGACGCGGTGGCGGCATCCCCAATTCGCTGAATTTCTTGCGCGACATTCGCTGCCCGATTGGAGATGCGACCAAGAACCTGTTCAAGCGTGGCGCCGGAAAGGGCTGCGCGGTCAATTGAAGCCGCGCCCTGCACCAATCGCTCAACGCCACCACGGCCATCCGTCTTGGGGGCGTAGCCCATATTCTCAAAGACAGATGCTGAGCGAGCAGCGGTCCCCTTAGCGCGCTGCGCCTGCTCGGCAAGTGCGCGGTCCTGAAGCGCGCCAAAGCTATTGCGCTCAAGATTGACCTGTTGCGCTATGGTATTCGCCTGCTCCGCATAGAGGCCGCGATAGGCTTCGCGAAGGCGTGATACATTGGAGCTAGTCGCATCCATGGCCGCCTGAAGGCGGGTGTAGGTGGCCACCTGCTCGTTGGCCGCCGAAAGTGAACGCTCCGCCTCAATACGCTGCGCGGACAATGCCTGCATATACAGGCGGGTGGCTTCGCTGGTGTCGCCCGTTTCCTTTGCAAGCGCCTGTGAGGTGCGCAGGGTTGCGGACAGGGCATCGCGATAAATGGCCGCTTCGGCGGCCGCCTGTCGGAATTGCCCGACATTGAGGTCAAGCCGTCCAGCCGCGCTCACCCCACGCCCAAGGCCGGCTTCAATGACCTTGCCAATCTCAGCCATGTTCCGTTCAAAGGAACGCTTGGATTTGCTCGTCGCGTTCTCCATCGCGCGTTCGAACGCGCTGATGCCCTGAAGGTCATTCTCAACCTTCAGATAAACGGGAAACTGATCGGACACCTAAGCGTTCTCCATCAACTCTTGAGGGCGGCGGAAATATATTCCGAGCCCCGATTGGTGATCTTCTTGGCGATCTGGCGGATGTTGACCCGTGCCATGCGGGAGGTGCGAGGAATGCCGATGAAGGCGACGATGTATTCGCGGGCTACATCCCCCTTGCGCGGCATCCCGTTCTTTCGAAGCGAGCGGGCCGAGCGGGGCTTGCCCGCTTCATTGACGCCAACATTGCGCACGATGAGGAGCGGGTTGCCGCCGTCCGACTTCACACGGACAAGCGGGCCAATCTTTCGGTCGAGGCCAGCACGGCGCCAGTAGGACGGTTGAAGCCGGAAGTTCGCCTTGCCCCTGCCCCCGCCAGTTCGAGGGATGGGAAGGCCGACCAACCGATAAACATCATCGGTCGGGAACCACATATATGGCCCGTTGCGAGGCAGGATCTCAGTCACCCCGTCCCCGAGATACACCTCAAGGGCGCCACGGGAACGGGGAGAGCCGGAACGGATGAAGAGCCAGCCGGAAGCCGAGAAGGTGTCCGCTGTCGAATAATGGACGCGCTTGTTCTTCGCGAGGTCGGACCCCTGCCCCAATGCCTGCCCGAGATTGCCAAGGCCCGACGCTTTCATTTCGCTGCGGATCTCGGTCAGGGCATCGCGGGCCATTGCCGCCGAAGCGACGAGCGCCGCCTTTTCAAAACGCTGCCGCGTCTTGCGCCGGAACTCTGTGAGCATCGACGCTGATGGCCCTGTCATGCTTCCACGAAGGGCCATCAACGCTTCTCATATCGCTTGAGGGTATGCCGAATGACGTTGAACGCGCCCGTCAGCTTTACCGGCTGATCGAGCGGCGCGCGGCCATCGGGGAATGACGCCTTGCCCCATGAGTCCAGACCCATGAGGTAGAAGTCGAGCACGTCGCGCGCACCTTGATCTATTCGGACGGTTCGGAAGTTGACGGTTCCGACGCCTTCGATTTCTCCGCAGTCGTCAACGCCTTCCCAGCTTCCGAAGGTGCCGGGTTCGCATCGCTCGACGACTGCGAGGATGAGTTTTTTTCCTCATCCCCCGTCACCCGCATGGCGGATGCGGCTTCAGCGCATAGCTCAAGGAACGGGAGGCCGATCAATGCGTCATCGGTCGGCACACCTTCCACGCCCTGATTGGCGCGGACAAGGGCTAGAACCTTGTCTTCAAGGTCGTCGATGAGGTCCAACGGGACCATGTTGGCCTTGCGCTGATAGGCGAGGTCAACGCCGCTCCAACCGGAGCAGAAAATGGAAATGGCGATCTTGCCAATCATATCCTGATAGGTCGCATTCTCGGCAACCATTTCACGGACGCGGTGGGTTGAGCGAACGATGTCGCGCGTCAACTCTTCAAGCTGGTCCTGCTCGGCCTTGTCGAAAACGAGATCCTGCTTTTCCTTGTTGGCATGATCGACCGCTTCCCAATAGGCGCGAAGGCGAGGCTCGCCGGTCGCAAAGGATTCTGGTGTGTAGCCTTCGCGGAAGCCCTCAAGGATGGCTTCGCGGATGTCAGCAACGCTATGGCTGACAAGCCCCTCCGTGATGCACGTCTGCCGGAACATGCGCTTGTCGCGATGGGTGACGGTGCGGAACTTGAAGACGGGGGGATTGGGGATGTTTCGGAGACTAGCGGGCGTGAACTCGCTGATCTCCGATGCCTCGACGGGATAAGGCATCGTTGATCCTTTCAGGGATTATGAGAAGTAGGGGAAGATGAGCGCGAGCGCCTTGTCGGCATCGTCAATGTAAACATCGACGGTGTTCTGAACGAAGTCGCCATCGCCCGCGTCATTCGGGAACGCGAGGCGGCACTTCGGCACGATGAAGGCAACCGAGTTGCCCGTGACAAGGCCATACTGCCCCCAAATCGAGTGCGTCCCCTGCGCGTTGGCAAGGGCGTCGAGGTCGATCGTGGTGAGGCGAACCTGGTTCATCGTCACCGAGCCAGAGCGGACGGTTTCAACCATCTGCGCGGGGTCGTTGCCGTTGGTCTTGTTCGGGTTCGGTGGGTATCCAACGCGCGGCGAGATGTCGAGCGAGACGGTCGAAATGCCGAGCGCCTTTTGCGAGAGCCAGAAGTCACCATCGCGGTAGAAGGCGGGAGCGCCGATTGCCGGAATGGTGGGAGCCGGATCATCGACAACGCCGAACACGTCGCCCGAGAGCGTCCAGTCGATCGAACAGATAGCCGTCTGGTCGCGGTTGGACGTGGCGAAGTTGATGCGGCAACCCGACACAACCATGTCCATCATCTGATATTTCTTGCCGCCGCGCCAAATGTCGATGGACAGGACTGGAGGCGTCGAGCCCGACGAATATTGATAGGCGAGCTGCGTCGGGATCTGGTAGTTGCCAGCCGGTCCCGAGCCGAAGGTTTCAGCGAGCGTTGCCACCTTGGCCGCCGTGTAATCGACGATGGCCGAATAGCTCTTGAGGCTCGAAGATGCGCCCGAAGCCGCCAGATAGATGAGCAGCGCCTTGTAGAGATCCGCCGTCGCCGCAGCGCCGGCACCAAGCGTCACAGCGGTCGTCGTGGGCGTCGAGACGGCTTCAGGGGCGGCAGGGATTGCAGCGGCGATGCGGTTCTCGGTGAAGCCTGCCGCCTGAAGCAAGCGGCCAAGGATGAAGGCGTCCGCCGCCGGAACTGATGCGCCGCCGGGGCCGCGGATGGTCGTGGTGAACGAAACCGAGCCACCCTTGCCGGTGACGAACGCGCCGCGCTTGTGGATGGCGCCCGTGTATTCGGGGTTTTCGATGGTGTAGGTGTCGGTGTTCGGGCGCAGGCTCGAAACCGCGAGAAGGTCGTTCGTCGTCGGTGCGACGCGCGTGCCGACTACCGACTGCTTTACGAGTGCAATGGCACTCTGGTTGCCAAGATCGGCCATGGTGATCTCCTATGTAGAAGGGGTCAGAAGTCTTCCGAGGGAGCGGTCGGCTCTTCGGCTGGTGCGGGAGCGGCTTCTGCTTCAGGCGCTGCACCTGCCGCGAGAAGCGCATCAGCGGCGCTCTTGCCTGCCATGCAGGCTTCGTGGAGTGCGTTGAAGTCAACGGGGCCAGCCGGAAGCGGCGGGGCCACCTCCGTATGCACTGTCTTTGCCATAGTCAGTTTCCTTTGCGGGTCAGAAAAGCGTGCCGCCGTGGCCGACAATCGTGTTGAAGTCGCCGCGGGGGGTGAAGAACATGATGAGGACTTCCATTTGGGCGGACGTTGCATCCTGCCCCGGCTTGGAGGCTGGCGTGAAAGCCTGCTCCTCAACGGAAGCCACCCGCCCACCAAGGGAGCGGTCGGAATGGATTGCGGCGAGGACTTCACCCGCCATGCGCTCGACGGCTTCGTCTCGCGTCTCGCCCGTAGCTTCACGGGCCATGATCTCGATTTGATAGGTCGCGCGGTGTGTCGAGCCCGACATCTCCGGACCTTGCGAAATGTCCGATGCAAGAAGGCGGACGACGATGGTGTCGCCCTCATCCTCGCCAAGCGGCTCATCCTCATTGCGGTCGTATTGGACCGCCGCCGCCGAAGCCGTGTCGATCAGCGCCGTGAGCGCGAGGCCAACCTTGCGGAGCGCCGCCGTCATTTCACTTCCTTCACGGTGAAGACCCATGCCCTGCCCGCTGTATCGCGCGAGACATCGGTGTTGGGTCGGTAGATGCGGCCAGCAATGCGGCCGAAGGTGATGCGGTCGGATGTGGCGGGACGTCCTGCGAGATCGCTCATCAGGATCTCGACTTGGATGTCCTGCTCGACAACGCCAATGCCAAGGTCACGACCGATCTCGCGGTAATCGACATGAGCCATCAGCGAGACGGGAGCCTTGCCGGCGCGCGTATAGGTAATGGGGTCGCCAATGCCGGTCGCGACATCGGAGAAGAGCTTCGATGTCAGGCTGTCGAGAGTTGCGCGGGCCATGTGTCGCCTTGGGAGGTAGCGGGCAGCGAACCGCCCGCCTGTCCGTTATTCAGTCGGAGCTTCGTCAGCGGCATCGTCTTCCGATGCGCCTGTGAAGCCCTTGGGCATGGCAATGGAGCCAGCTTCCGCAAGGCGCTCAACGACAATGAGCGGGACCATGGGAGCGCGGGCGTTCTTGTCCGACGAATTGGGGTCGCCATGGACCATGCCGTGACCGGAAACATATTCGGTGAAGGCTTCCTTGGCAGTGCATTTGATGGTTTCGAGCGGCATCGCTTGAAGTTCCTTGTTGTGACGGGAAAACAAAGGGCCGCCCCCGAAAGAGCGGCCCTAGTCGGATCAGGCGCCGCGGCGGCCCTGAAGCAGCGCCTGAGGAGCAAGGCACATATGGAGCGGGTAGCTCGCCACATCGACCTCGACGAACTCGTCATGGCCGCTCGGGTCCGGAAGCACCTTCGAATAGGTCGGCATCCCGAGGGTGTTGACGAACTCGAATGATTCCGCAGGCGAATAGACCGTCTGGAAGACATCGGGGACGCCAACGGGGATGAAGCGGCACTTGTCGGTGCCAATGGCCACCGTCGAGTTATCGTCGGTGCCGCGATAGTTCACCCATTCGACATTGCCGAAGGTGAAGCTCTCGAAAGCCTTGCCCGCGCTGCCGCGAAGCTCCTGAGCTGCCTGCCAGTTGAGGTAGGAATCGCGGACTTCAGGGTTTTCGATGAAGCGGTCATAGAACGCATCACCGCAGAGCGCGATGACACGCGCGCCGGGAACCCAACGACCGCCAAGCGCGCGCTGCATCGGGCGAAGAACCATCTGCTTGATGTATTCGTTCATGCGGGTGCGGTTATCGAGGTCGAAGCCGATTTCGGTCGGCGGGGTGATGCTGAACTCCGTGTAGAAGTTGCGGATGACCGTCGAGCCGTCTGCATCCAGAACCACGCCGTTGATCGCGCCAAGGCGATGATATTCGTGGGTGAGGTTCAGACGGCGGATGAGCTTGTTCTGGCGTTCCGCGACGACGCGAACGGCCTGCTCAACTTCGGTCTGCGAGCCAAAAGCACGGATGCCCGCGATTTCGTTGGCGCGCAGGGTGTCGAACTGGCGCAGGCGCACCGTCGAGAAGTCGCGCATCTTGCGGCGGTCACGGCTGATCGTCGAGCGCGGTGCGCCGCGTTCGGTCGTCGCCACAAGGCCGAGCGTGCCGTCGCCAACCATTTCGACTTCGAAGCGTTCGGTCGTGATCGGAACGGGGGTGAAAATGCCGAGGCTATCGAGGAAGCTCGGAACGGTTTGGAAGTCCTGAACCGCATTCGTCATCTCGATCATCGAGAATGCGTCAGAACGGAAAATGTCCATAGTCGCCATGTGATGTTTCCTTTTTGGGAAAAGCGTCCCCGTTCCCGAAAGCGCGAGCCTTCGGGTCAGGAGTTCAGATTGTTGGAAAGGTCAGCGGACCTTGATGCCGAGCGCCTTGAGGGCGGCGATGGCCGTGGTCTTCTGCGGGCCAGTGATGCCGCCCGGCCACGTCAGGAGGTTGCCGTTCACCTGAACCGCCACGCCGGGATTGCCTTCGACAACGGCCATGCGCTTGTCGCCGCCCGATGCGTCGGTGTGAGTGAGCAGGATGGCAGCGGCGTTCTGCGAACCATCACCCGCAGCCGGTGCGAGGATGGTGTATTTGCCGCTCGCCGTGATCTTGCCGAGCACGGTTCCAGAGCGGAGGTTTTGGCCGCTGATGAGGGTTGCGGACTCGCGCGGGAAATACGCGGCATTTTCCGTCATCAGCCATTCCTGATTACGATTGCCTTCAGTGAGAGTCGTCATGTCTCAATTCCTTCGTTGAGAAGATGGGGATTGGCTTCGGTTAGAAGCCGTTACGCTTGTTGATGGAGGCCACGGCGCCCTTCCACGGGCTCGCTGCCTTGGGTGCGAGGTCGCCGCCGCCACCGGCATCGACGTTCGCGTTCGCGCCAGTGATGGCGTTCACGATAGCCGCAGCGCCGCCGTCATCAGCGGATGCCTTGGGTTCATGTGCGAGGAGGCCAACGATTTCTTCAGCCGACATCGAGGTCTTCAGGAAGGCGCACGCCTTGGCTTCGCGACCGGCGAAGTGTTCGCTCGCATAGACCGCAGCGAAGCGGTCATTGGCGGCGGCATAGCCAGCCTTGAAGTCATCGGAGGCGCTGGCGGCGCAGGCCGGATCGGCCTTCTTGTCCTTGCACTTGTCGCCTTCGGTGCCGTCTTCCTCGTCTTCAGGGTCAGGCTCCATCTCGCCCTTGAGTTCGGCCATGAGCTTGCTGCGCTCACTGTCGTCCATCTGTGCAATCGAGGCCATCACCGAGCCTGACGTGAGGGCGTCAGCCTTCGTCTTGGGCGGCGCCATGCGCAGCCCATTGGGGGTATCTGCCATTCGGGAGTTCCTTTTTACTTAGCCGCAACCTTGCGGAGTTCTTCGAAGACATCGGCCTCGCTGCCGATGCCATCCATCAGGCCGGTGTCCATTGCGTCGTCACCGGCAAACCAGTCACCCTCAAGGTCGAACACTTCCTTGAGGGTCATGGGGCGGTTCTGTGCGACCAAGTTCGCAAAGATGGTCCACGTCTGGTTGATCCAAGCGTCGATCTTCGCGAGGGTCTGCTCGTCCCACTTTTCATAAGGGCCGCCACGGGCCTTGCGCTCACCAGCGCGGCGCAGCGTGACTTCGATGCCGTTCTTCTCAAGGCCGCCGGTCATGTCTGCGAGCATGGTCCACACGCCCACCGAGCCGATGATGCCGGTTTCAGGCATGAATACGCGGTCGCATGAGCCCGCGATGGCATAGGCGGCGCTGCAAGCCATTTCATTGGAGAACGCCCAAATCGGCTTGCCACCGTTGCGGGCCGAGCCTTCGGAGATCTGACGGGCCAGATCGAAGCATCCCGCAACTTCACCGCCGGGGCTGTCGATGCTGAGCATAATGGCGCGAACGCTGCTATCCGAGCGCGCCTCCTTGAGCTTGCGGGCGATCTGGTTGTAGCCCGTCATGCCAGACCAAGGATCAAGCCCCGCCTGCTTTTGAACGAGCGAGCCCTCCACGGGGATGATCGCAACGCCATCGACCAACTGATAGAAGCGCGTCGAAGGCCGGTCTTCGGAGAGGGCGTCTTCGGCCCGCTGCTTGAGGTCCATGGCCCCAAGCGTCACGCCATCAATGCGATTGAAGTTCGTGATACCCAAATGATTCATCAGAGCGGCGCAGACAATTTCAGCCTTCGCCGGTTCGATCATAAGCGGCACATTGAAGAGCCGCTGGCTGAGACGGCCAAAATCCCTCATTCTTCATTGTCCCCTTGATCGGCGGGCGCCTTCTTCTTGGCTGTCGGCGCGAATTTTCCATCAGTGGAGCGAGTATCGCCGCCGTCTTCGGCTGTTGCCCCTTCGGCGGGGCGGCCAACCTGATTGAGCTTTTCCTGATCGGAGATGTCGGTGAGCCCAAGCTCTTCCAGCATCTTCTTTTCGCGAGCGCGGCGTTGCGCGATCTTCTTGGGGTCTTTGCCCTGATCGGCCGCAATGTCGGCAAGCGTTGTCGAGTTCATGCGGAGGTCGGCTTCGTTCGCGTCCGACTCCTTCTTGGGGTCGATCGTGCCGCGTCCCGGCCCCATCCACTCGCACTGGCAGAGTTCAGCGCGCCACTTGTAGAAGCCCTGATAACCCCCCGGCACCTTGACCTCGCCAATGAGCACGGCCTCTTCCAGCCATGCAGCATAGAAGGGCGTGCAGAACATGCGGGTGAAGACAACGCGGTCGTGAAGCAGTCCGCGCCAGATTTCGTTCAATAGCGTGCGGGCCGATGAATAGTTGATCGTGGACCAATCCTGCGAAAGCTGCTCGTAGGACAGGCCGAGCGAACCGGCGATCTTGCGCAGCATGGCCGCTTGGAACGAGGGATAGTCCCCGCTCGGATGCTCTGCCGTGAGCACCTTGGCCTGCTCGCCGGGGAGGGTGTGGCGGATGATGGTGTTCGGGATGTTGAGCTTGTTCTGCTCGCGATACGAAACCAGCTTTTCCACCATGCCTTCAGCGTCATTGGCATCGGTGATCGGGGCCATGGCCGCGACGACATCGGCGGTCGGATATGGGCTCTCAATCGAGATAGCGAGCATCGCGTTGAGGATTGCCGCTTCCAGCTCGGCATTGTCATAGCGATCCGACATGCGGATTTGCTTGAGGGCCGCGGCAAGGCGCGAGACGCCACGGCGCTGCTCGGCGCGGTTCTTCTTGAACGCATGGATGACGACGCGGCGGCCATTGCCGAGTTCACGGCGAACGCGCGTCCACTTCCATGCGTCCATGGTGTTGATGTCGCTCGGATGCTTGTTGCGGATGTAATAGGCAACCGGAGCCCCATCGGAATCAACCTCAACGCCGCCGAACACGCGGTTGCCGTTGGCGAGTGTCTGGCCTTCGGGAATCGACGTTGGATTGCAAAGGCGGTCGGGGTCGATGATCTGAAGGAAGGTGCCGAACTTGCCGCCGCGCTTCTTCATCTTGATGATGGCAAGAGCCTCACCGTCATGCTGATAGTGGCGATAGGCTGTCTCAACCAAGCCGCCAAATGGGCTATGGCGCTCGGCGTCCACATAGCAGCGGTCGTCGTTCACATAGGCGGACCATTTGGCTTCAACCGGCCCTGCCCATTTGTCGGCCCAATCAGCATCCCTGCCCATCGCCTCATAGTTGGGCTGCGCTTCAAGCCGGATGTCTGGCCCGACAACCGCCTCGACGCGACGGTCAATGCCGCCCGAAATGACGGGATGGTTGCGAACAAGGTCACGGGCGCGGGCGACAACCTGATCGCGCGAGCCGATTACCTCTTCGTCGGGATGCGAGATCCGCGTGTCCCATGAGCCGAATTGCGGCAAGTCGCGCCGCCCGCCCTCATAGGCGCGCGAGGTGCCGATGAAGCGGGCTTGCTGCGTCGGCATTCCCACGAATGCCTTGAGGCGGTCCATCATTCCCATGGATCAAAACACCGGCTGGATTGCGCGACGGGTGGACGTGTAGCCGTCCGATGAACCGCCGCTTTCTGCGATTTTGGCGTCCGCGATGTCCTGCTTCAGCCGGAGGATGTAGGCGTCGAGATCCTTGAGGCTCGCCTTCGTGTAAGTCACACGGCGGCCATCGCGCCAAAGCTCTGTCGTCTTGTCGCCAATCGCGACATCATGCCGCGCCTGCTCCGCTTCTGCGAGAAGCGCCTCAAGCTGCGTGACGCGCGACGGGCCAATGGTGGAGTCGATGATGTCAACGCCAAGGGCCACTTCCAACGTGCGGCCGCCGCTCGTTGTGACTTGGATCGTGAAAACGGCGCGCGAGCCGTGCGTGCCACCCTGAAGCCAGACCCGCGAGATGCCCGAGGCAAGGCTGTTTGACGGGTTCGTCGTGCCGGCGGCGTCGATCAGCGTCACGGTCTGCGAAGACACGGTTTCACCGTCAGCGAGCTTGGCGGTCCAATCGAACACATAGTCCTTGAGTTCGTTCGGATCTTTCGACTCTGGATAAACGTCCGTCATTGGTTCTCCTATGCGGCCCGTCGCGATGACGATGCCGCAAGTGTGCGATTTTATACGGGGGCCGAGAGCGCGTTTCGCACGGCAACCGAATATTGCAGGGCCATCAATAGTTCTCCGGTGTCGGGTCATTGTTGAGCGCGCCGAAGCGGTCCAACACGCTGCGTTTTTTCGGAGGCTGGCTGACTGGAGAGGAAAGAGCCGCGCCAGCCTCCGAGGACTCGTCGGAAAGGGAAACTTCCGAGCCAATTTCATCATTGATCCGCACCGGCTTTGCCCATGGGGGCAAGGCGTTGGCGGACCATTTCAAATCCTTGCGATCAGGTTGAAGCATGAGGCGGCCCGCTTCCTCATAGGCGAACAAGTCCAGTGACTCGTTCGGGCCGTTACGCTCCCATTTGCCTTCGATCAGGCGTTCGTTGAAATACTCGTCGAAGAAGTTCGAACCGATGCCCGAGGCGAAATAGCACTGGCCTGGCGCATCATCGTCAATGCCAAGCCGCTCAACCGCCAACTCCTTCAGCTTGTGGACGCCAAGCGTATATTCGCTGATGACCGGAGCGACGGGCCGCCCCTCTTCGTCCTTGCTGATCTTGTTCGGCACAATCGGCAATTCCGGCGCGCGGGCATTTGGCGAACCTTGGACCAAGCGGACCTTCGCCCATGGCTTTGCAGCGCGGCCCCAATAGTGACCGGCCATCAAAGCCCGACGCGCGAACTCGCGGCCCTTCCAAGTGACGTTGCCGTCGCCCACGTCCACGGTCATCACCGCCACCGGCATGGCCCACCCCTCAAGCCCGATGATCGGGAACTTGCGGGTCAGAACCTTGTCGATGAGCACCCACCAGTCCTCGATGCGCTCGCGGGTGCGGATGTCGCGGTCGATGCCATCGGGCCATGTGCGGTGCTTGATGGTGTAGCGATCAATCCACCATGACCGCGCTTCCAAATCCCAACCGCGAAATGATACGTCGAACTTGCCGATGCCAACGTCCACGGCGGCCGTGATGAACTTCACTTCCGGCGGACACATTCCTATCGACGGTGCGACTTCCGCCTTGGCCCGCTGTTGCAGACTGGCAGAGGTTGCGCCGCCGATGGATGCGGCCCCTTCGAAGATCTCCCCCAAGAGCTTGGAGTAGAGCGTGCGCAGCTTGTCGGTTTTCTTTGACCCGCTGCGTTCGAACTTGATGAGCGCCGCTTCAAGGTCGCTCGCCAATTCACTGGCAGGCGATACCTTGAGCATGAGCCCATGGCACCAATAGCCGTGGTCAGTCGTTTCCTCCATCTCACCGGATGGCCCCTCTTCAGGCGAGAACGACATACCACGGTGCATCCAGCCCGCATATTTGTCGCGGATGGAGGCTTCGTCGATCATGGCAAAGCGTTGCTCATCGGTAAGGACCGTCCCGCAATGCGGGCAGGCCATGCCGGCGGTTTCCTTCGCCATGGAAATCCTCTTGTCCTGATGCTCATCAGGGCAACGCTCGTATCTCAGCTTGAACTCTGGAATGTCTGGCCAGAACTTCGTCGAGTGCGCCGAAGCGTATCCATTGCACTCGACGCAACGCATGACGTAGATGCCGCGCGAGGTCGTTTCCCAAGCCGACGCCGTTCCTGCCGTCCAGCCCATATCAGGGTGAGACATGACGATGCGCTTTGCCCGTTGCCCGAGCTGCTTCTGACGCCCCTTCAATTCCTCGACGACGCCGGATGCGAACTTCTTTTTCCAGCCGTCCGGTTCGTCCGCCACCCCGAAAATGAACTCGCGGTTACGGAAATTGTTGTCGCTCGCGGCCAGCCATTCAATGAGATGGCCCGAAACCTTTTTCGATGTCTCGTTGTTGTCGGATCGTCCCTCGCCAACGCGGGCGCGGAGATCCGTGTGATCCTCAAACATCGGCTTGACGATGCTGTCGCAATATTTCTTCACGGCATCATCGGAGCCGAGATACCAGCCGACGCGCCCCATCGGTCCGAACTTCATCATCTTGAAGAGGAAGTTCTCGGCAATCGTGGTGCCGCCGGAACGCGATGGCTTGACGATGACGACCAGATTGCACTTCGGGTCGTCGAGGCTGTTCATCGGCCCGACATTGTAGGGGTTGCGCCAACGGTCGTAGCGGACGAGGTTGGAGCCTTCAGGCGAGCGCAGGTAGCGATATTGCTCCGCGCATTCGACCGTCGAGATCTTTTCCGGCGGGCTGAGATTGAACAATTCTTGTGAGGCGAGGTCGGTGATGTCGGCGCAGAACTCGTCGCCAGCAATCATCTCGACGAGATCAAGAAGCTCCTCCCGATCCAACAGCCTCACGAAATTCCTCCACGAAATCCTCAAGCTCTTCCTGCAAGGCAACTGCGAGATTCCGCATATTGTCCTCAATGGCCTCCGCGATCTCAGGCGGAAGCGTGCCGAGCGGGTCGATCTTCTGGCGCTGCCCAAGGAGGGTGTCGCGAGCGCGGCGGTTGTATCCGCTCAGAAACATCCGCATCTTTTCGGCGGGGATGTAACGGCGCTGCTCTTCCTTGGCCTTTTGGGCGCGCAGGTTGGCGTCAATCAGTTTTGACAGGTCGGACACCGAACCGGACGCTTCCGCTTCCGGCACGTCAAAGCCTGTCAGCCTTGCCAGTTTCTTTGCCCGCTCCTCATTGACGGCCATGCGCTCTTGAGCGCGCTTGACCATGTGCTTGAGGACGCGGACGACCTCAAACTCCCAAGGCACACCTTCTGCGCCGCGCTTCCTGATCGGGAAACGGGTGTCGGGCTCGATGTGCGTCTTGAGGAGGTTTCGCCATGTCATGCCGGTGATGTCCGACATGACTTCCGCCGATGCCACGTCCGTGCGCTTGGCGACTTTGAGGGCCGCTTCAAGCCTGCGAATGAGGTCAGAGGGGTCGCCCTGCTGTCTTGCCATCAGGCTATCTCGCTGTCAGGCATGACGCGCCATGGGCAACTCTTTGAGGATTGCCCGAAAAATAGGCAATTCGGGCCAGCCGTCAACGCTGCCATTATACCAGACCCGCGTGAGCCGCCGCCACGTCCGCCGCATCGACGCTTTTCTCGGCATGAGAGATGGCATCGGGCCAGAGGTCGATAGCCTTCAACAGTAGCGCCAAAGATTTGCGTTTGTGCATCTTGTATTTCAGCGCCGCCGATGAGTATGAGATGCGCTCCCCTGTCAGCATTTCCATAATCATCGCATAGGGTTGCGGGATGTTGCTGCGCCAATATGTATAGGCAACCTCACGGCGGACGCGCCCGACTCCCTCGACGAGAACATCACGAGCCGACGCTTGATTATCAATGCGCGGCTCATAGGACACATTTCTAATCGTCACGTCGCTGGCGATGATTTCATAGGCGCGGTAAATCTCTTCCGCCCATCCCAATTGTTCTTGGTCGATTTTGCCCGACATGAAGAGCGCGGCGATATTGCCCTCGCGTGCGCGGCTGGCCTTGAACAGCGTTTCGGGCGTGCCTTCCTTGCCGCCGAATTGCTCCCGAACGATGGCGTTGCGCTTTGCCAGTGCGGACTCTTTCGCCTGAATAGCCGCAGCAATCCCAACTTGTGCCTTGATGGTCATTTGTCACCCCCGTTGCGCTTGCCGTGCAGTTTGTCCCCGATGACCTCAATCATGTTGCGGTCGCCCCATGTGAAGCCTGCCTCATTCGTGAGCCATTCGAGATTGATGAGAAGGACGCCCCTTTCCTTCCACGCCAAGCGCGCCGCCTCGCGAGCGTTCGCGGGGTCGGGGTCGCGCAT
>ERZ650304.693-NODE-693-length-15671-cov-5.137231_pt1 | contig 15671 bp, 21 predicted proteins | sample MGYA00376240_ERZ650304 | MGnify/ENA primary metagenome ERZ650304 (study PRJEB26733, sample SAMN07839271) | wastewater metagenome | biome: small river; feature: stream; material: water | place: USA: North Carolina | collected 2016-03-01 ...
GCCTTTGGAAATTCCTTTGCAACTAATTTTGTTGTAAAACCGTATCCAGCTCCAATATCAAGAAAGTTGAGTGAAGCCCCCCCATTAGTTTCACCTGCAAAATGTTCTTTCAATGATTCAGGAATCGTATTTTGCAAGTCGTCATGAAAAGGAAACACTTTTCCAAAAAGATCATATTCCTCGACTAAAGTATCTGAAAAATTGTTATTTGTTGTCATGTTTTTTGGATTTAAATTGATAATTATTTTCCGGCATTCCATAATTCTTCAAAAAATCTCATGTATGCATCCGCAATTGACTGATTTTTTATTTGAATAATGGTTGGCTCGTTCTCGAAAATCTGCGTAATAACGGTATCTCCAAAAACATTATAGTTGGCAGGGTTTTGAATATTTCTTGGCATACTGCGGAACTGATTAAGCTCTGGGAAATCTTTTACTAATCTTCGATCAGTTTCCCCTTGATCGTAGGTTACCATTTTCCATGCAATATGCTTTTTGATTCTCAAATCTTCGTAGTGTTTATAAAATTCACCCATTGGACTATACCAGGCATCCCCGACAGCCCCAGCCACATAGATTGTAGAATTTTCTGGCAATCTTTTCATAAGTCCCAGATGATATGCTTGGAACTGCTCAAGACCCTTGAAAACTTCGATTGACTCATCGCGTTTTGCAATATCGAGGATGAAGGATTGAATTTCTGGATTAGATTGCGCTGTGAAAAATTGGATCATTTTCTCGTCTTGTAAAATAGAGCCATTCTTGAGAAAGATTATCCGATCAGCTACGGACATAGCGAAGGACATGTGGTGTGTGACGATAATCATCGTATAACCGTCCTTTGCTAAAGCTCGTATAAGATCGAGTACGCTTTTTGTGAGTTCTGGATCAAGAGCGGATGTTATTTCGTCGAGCAAAAGTATTTTTGGCTTGATCATTATTGCTCGCAAAAGCGCAACTCTTTGCCTTTGTCCGCCAGACAATTCTGATGGATAGTTATTTGCATAATCTTCCAAACCGAAACGGTGTAATAGCTTTTTGGCTTCCTCTGCAATATTTTTTTCTTTACCAATTGATTTTAGTTTTGGTGCAAGCGTAAGATTTTCCAAAACCGTTAAGTGAGGCCAGAGAGTATAATCTTGGGATACATAACTTGCAAGAGCATTTCCATTTACTGATACTGTGCCTTTATCTAGTGTTTCAAGTTCTGCAAGTACCCGAAGTAATGTACTTTTTCCTGAGCCGCTTTGTCCTAATACACATACAATTTCTCCGCTCGAAATAGAAAAAGATACATCGTTAATTCCACGAATATCCACGGTATCAGTATATTTTTTTGTAGCGTGAGTAATTTTAAGCATATTCTGCGATATATCTTTTCTGCAACCATGAAATAAGCAAATGGAGCGGTGCAAGAATGATCAAGAAGAACAAGACGAGAAGCGAATAAATTTCTACAGGTTTATAAATCATCGCATTGATAGTTTGCGCCGTACGAAATAATTCTGGTACTGAAATAAGACTTGCAAACAGAGTATATTCGAGCATTGCGGCTTGAGTAAGTAACAATTGAGGGAGAGTCCTTCTTACAAGCAATGGAATTTCGATATGTTTCACTATTTGATTTTTAGACATACCAAGTGTGATTCCTGCTTCACGATATGATTTCGGGAGTAGTTCCAGTTCGCTTGTCACAATATTAGCAACTGCGATGATATTAATAAGTCCGAGAGCAAAAATTGTTGTCCAGAATGGATCTATCACGATACCAAGCATGCCTTGTAAGGGATAATGAAGCCAGAATAAGAGCACAAGAACAGGGATAACTTTAGTAATAAAACGAGCAACTTTTACCACTTTTCCAACCTCAAAACTGTATCTTCCTCCTATCACGCCTAAAAGGGTTCCAAACGGAACCCCGATAAGCATGATGCATCCAAGAAGTTTCAAGGTTGTCAGAAATCCTTGTAGCAACAAGTGATGATATTGAATCAAAACTTGAAACATAATGATTATTATTTGTTCAACGTGTAGTCTCTAGCAACGCCATATTTTTCTAGCGTTCGCGTTACGGTTCCATCGTTGATAAGTTCGCCGATCGCAACATTCCACATTGAAACCATGGATTCCTGACCACGCGCAAATGCAAAGCTATTTCCAAATGTGCGAACAGGGGTGGTTCCAACGCGAACAATTTTCCCAGGATTTGTTTTTAAGAAGTCATTGGCAGTAGACGGTTCAATGAAACCAATATCAGCTTTTCCATTTACGATATTTAGCAACACCTCTGCGTATGAAGTAAGTTGTGGCAATGCATTCATTTTTGCGTTTGGATAATCTTGTGCTGCAATAAATGTTGCCATTTCTCCGTCAACAGCACTGATCGTGTACTGATTCGAGTTTAACTTTGCAAGGTTACCCTCAAATCGAGTATCGCCCGCTTTTACATACGGATAAATAACACTATTGAATGGTGCGATAGAAAATACTGCTTCCCGCGCTCGCGCAGAGTTTGGCCACATTTGAGTTCCGAGAATATCATAGCGCTTGGTTTTGAGTCCTTCGATAGCAGAACCCCAGCCTACTTCTTCAACCCAGTTTGTTTTGAGGTTTAACTTAGCTGCCGCCGCTTCTACGAGATCATAGGAAACACCTGACAATTTTCCTGTTGCTTCGTCTTTGTACAGAAGTGGTGGGTAAACAATGTACCCAATTCGAATTTCCCCACGGTCGACTACTTTGTCCGCAACCGACTGACTGTTGTTTTGTCTTAGTGCGGAAAAGCCAACAATTAATGCAACTATTGCCAATGCGCCTATAATTAAATTCCCGTATTTGTTCATGTATTTTCTAAGTTAAACTAATAATTTTATACGATCAAATTATACCATATTTTATTTTTTTGCTAAGCCTAGCCTGCGAGTATGCGACGCATTTCTAGTTCTGCATAGCTATGCACCACCAACTGGTCTGTCATTAATTAATACATGGAAACATACACCACAGCCAGGATTGGTAAGGAGGTTATAGCACCAGTACAAAAAATAAAATATGTACTATATGCTCGAAAATCTACCGAATCAGAAGAACGACAAGTGCTTTCAATTGATTCTCAGATTAAGGAAATGCTTGAACTTGCCGAACGAGATGGTTTGGAAGTTGTAGAGATACGAAGAGAATCTCATAGTGCAAAAGAATCAGGACAACGACCTGTCTATAAGGAAATCTTGGAGGATGTACGACGAGGACGGTTTAATGGGATTCTAACTTGGGCACCTGATCGACTTTCTCGTAACGCAGGTGACCTTGGTTCAATCGTCGATCTTATGGATCAACAGTTGCTTATGGAGATTCGTACCTATGGACAGCAATTCAAAAACTCACCGAACGAGAAATTCCTTTTGATGATTTTGTGTTCACAAGCTAAGCTCGAAAATGACAATAAGAGTATCAATGTGAAGCGAGGTTTGAGAACCAGAGTCGAGATGGGATTATGGCCTGGTCCTGCTCCGACTGGATACATGAAAGAAAAACGCACAGATCGGAAATGCGAAACGCTTATCGATCCAGAACGGGCGCCGACTATCAAGAAGATATTTGAGAAAGTCGCCTACGAGCATTGGAGCGGAAGAAAGATATACAACTGGCTCAGATTCAATCTCAACTTCAGAAGCGCTTACGGAAAGAAACATTTGAGCCTTGGGAATATCTACAGAATTTTAGATAACACTTTCTACTATGGCGTATTTGAATATCCTCGCAGTTCGGGTAACTGGTATACAGGAAAACACGAGCCGATTATCACCAAAGAATTGTTTACCCTCGTACAAGAACAAATAAAAAGTCAGGTGTTGCGAGTCGAGGGCAAAGAATTCGCTTTCACAAAGATGATGGTCTGCGGACTTTGCGGATCTGGTATATCTGCCGATGAGAAATTCAAGAAGTATAAAAATGGAACGGTTCAAAGATATGTCTATTACGGATGCACCAAAGCCCGAGGTGCTGATTGCAAATGTGGCTATACCGAAGAGAAAGAAATCTTAAAACAATTTGAGGAACTGATCAACAAAATCAATCTGAATGAGATCGAAGTTAAGGAAAGAATAAAAGCTGATGTTGAACGATTCTCCAAACTGCAAAAATTCCTCCTTGGAACAAAGGAAAAGATTGATATTCCAAGTATCGATATTCGAGGATATGCAAAGTACGTTTTGAAAGAGGGATCGAATCTTGAAAAACGAGAAATGCTCGGTTGTTTGAAGAGCAAGATATTGTTGAGCCAGAAGAAGATCAGTCTAGAGAAATAAGTTCAAAAATGATAAAATGGGCTTATGAAGATTCAAGATAAGGTAATTATAGTAACAGGCGGAAGTCAGGGTTTTGGCAAGGCACTTGCTGAGGCATTTAAAAATGAAAACGCTCGGGTTATTATCTCCAGTCATGAAATAGAACATTTAGAAGCAACAGCACAAGAATTGGCTGTTGATCATTTTCTTGCTGACGTAACCTCTTTTGAGGATATTAAGAATTTATCTGACTACGCGGTAAAGAAATACGGAAAGATCGATTGTTGGATAAATAATGCAGGAATTCAGATTGCTCCTAGTTTGGTAGAAGAAGTTGATATTCAGAAATTACATCACTTGTTTGATATAAATTTCTTTGGTTATTTCTATGGATGCCAGGTAGCTCTTACCCAAATGAAAAGCCAAGGAAACGGCGCAATTATAAATATAAACTCAACAGCTGGACTTGATGGTAAGCAAGGCATATCTGCCTACGCTTCGTCTAAGTTTGCGATCAAAGGTTTAACTGAATCTATCCGCAAGGAAATTCAAGATACGGATATCAAAGTTTACGGAATATTCCCTGGTGGTATGCAAACAGATATTTATAAAGAAAAGTATCCTGATGATCTTAAGGATTATATGGAAGTTGGAACTGTTGTAGAGAAAGTCATAGCTAATTTAAAATCTGAAAGTCCTGAAATTGATTTAATAATTAAGCGACCCACCAAATAAGTTTATGAAACCTATCCTTGTCACTTGCTATGTAAATCCTGACTTAGACGGCGTTGCTGGTGCTATTGCCTATGCAGAATATTTACAAAAGATCGGCAAGAATGCTGTTGTCGGAATTATTGGAGAACCTCACGATGAAGTTAAATACATCCTCGATCGTTATAATTTTGCATATCCTCAATCAATACCAAACGCAGACGACTTTGATGAAGTGATACTCGTTGATGCAAGCGATCTGAATGGTATCGAGGGTAAGATCGCACCCGAGAAAGTAATTGAGATCATTGATCACAGAAAAATACACGAGGCTGATAAATTTCCCAATGCAAAAGTTCAAATAGAACTTGTCGGGGCTGCTGCAAGTCTTATCGCTGAGAAGTTTATGGAGACAAATACTCCTATTTCAAAAGAATCGGCAGTATTGCTCTATGGAGCAGTTATCTCAAACACCTTGAACTTTAAAGGTGGAGTAACCACCGATCGAGATAGAAAGGTTGCTGAGTATTTAAATGAAACAGCCCAGTTGCCAGACATTTTCTGGAAAGAACTATTTGAAGCAAAATCTGATCTTTCAGGAGCAAAACTAGCTGAAAGAATCGAGGGAGATTTTGCATGGTTTGTAATGGGAGACAAAAAAGTCGGTATTGCTCAAATCGAAATCATTGGCGCAAGAAAACTGGTAACTGAACGAGATCAAGATATCGTGAAAGTTCTCAATAAAATAAAAAGTGAAATGAGCTTAGATTATATTTTCCAGAACACCATAGAGCTTGAAGATAGTAGGAACTTCTTTGTCGCCGAAGATGAAGCTACAAAGAGTCTATTGGAGAAAGTCCTCGATGTTAAATTTGAGGGTACTGTCGCAGAAAGACCGAATCTAATTATGCGGAAGCAAATAGTCCCACTTCTAAAACAGGAGCTTGAATAGGTAAACAAAAAGAGCGGATATCCGCTCTTTTTGTTTACCTATTTCAGATAGCATGTCGTGCTACCTGTTAATGGCGGAGGCGGTGAGATTCGAACTCACGGTCCCCTTACGAGGACTCCTGTTTTCAAGACAGGTGCAATCGACCACTCTGCCACGCCTCCAAGCGTTCACATTCGGTGATGCAGATGCACTCTATCATGCAGGCCATGGATTTTCAATACTCGCATGGTAGGATGCCTACATGAAATACATGGGCATCGACTATGGTACCAAGCACGTCGGTATCGCCATCTCTGATGAGGATGGCTCGTTTGCATTCCCGAAGGCAATTCTCGAATCAGGTAGTACACTCATCGAAGAAATCATTGGTATTGCAACAGCAGAAAAAGTCAGTGCGATCATCATAGGCGAATCGATTGCGAGCAATGAAGTCTCAAATACTGTCGCGAATAAGGTGCAGGCATTCAAAGCAAAGCTTGCAGTCGCGACAGAGCTCCCGATCTTTTTCCAAAGGGAAGACTTTTCAAGTGTTGAAGCACACCGCTACCAGACCAAAGCGGGGAACAGGGACGACTCTGCAGCTGCGGTGATCCTCCAGCGCTTTCTTGATAGGCAGAAGAAATAGTGTAAAGTATGAAATCTGAAGAGACAGAACACGCTTAGTTCCGCTCCACAGCTTACCCGGGCACATGCTGTAAAGTATCATTCCGGTCGTTCCTTCATTATGCAATGGTTCACTTGTGTGCTCTTAGTGCTTTAGGCCATCCTTTTCCTGGATGGCTTTTTTATTTGTGTTCTTCTGTTAGACTGCACGTATGGAACATACTGAACCTGAAGAAGTAAAAACAGAAGAACCAAAGGTTGATCCCTTCATCACCCTTGATGATTTCAAGAAGGTCGTTGCAAAGATCGGGACCGTGCTTCATGCAGAAGCAGTGCCTGACTCAGACAAACTCATCAGATGTGAAATTGACTTTGGTGAGGACACACCGCGTCAGATTCTCTCTGGTATCAGAGAGTGGTATCAGCCCGAGCAACTCATCGGCAGACAGCTCCTGTATGTTGTAAACCTTGCACCGCGCAAAATTCGCGGACTTGAATCAAATGGCATGCTCATGGCAGTCGATGGTAGTGATGGTGCACCGGTGTTTCTCGTACCTGATACTACTGTTTCACCCGGATCTACCGTGCGATAGTACGCGCGCTGTCGTATACTATACGCGTGCCACCGCTTCTCTCTCGCTTGTTCCCAACACCAACATTCATTGCAGCTCCAACTGTGGGGTTGGATTTTTCTGATGCGACGATGCGTTTTGTTCGTCTCGCTGAGCGACGTCATGGACTCATGCCTGTAGCATTCGCTGAAATGTCTATCCCTGAAGGTTGCATGCAAAGTGGTCGCGTCGTGAACGAGCGCGCATTTACAAACTTTCTCACCGACGTTCGCAAGAAATACAAGCTCAGCTATGTGCGCGTATCAATCCCTGAAAGTCAGGTGTATTCATTTACACTCCCGCTCGATGTGGCAGCAAAAGAAGACTTAAGAGGTGCGATCGAGCTTGTGCTCGAAGAAAATATTCCGCTGCGTGCAGTCGAAACTGTATTTGATTATGAAGTACTATTTGAAAATGAGACAACGATCGTTGTACAAGTGATGGCAGTGTCTGAAGTCGTCGCACAGAGTTACTTTGGATGTTTCAATAATGCAGGACTCATTCCAGTATCGTTTGAACTTGATGGGCAGGCGATTGCACGGGCAGTGCTCAAACCAGGAGATCCAGATAGTGCGATGATTGTAGACTTTGGGGCACATCGCAGCAGTATTACTATTGTGACCAATGGAACAGCAGTCTACACCTCAACACTTGAATTTGGCGGTGAGACATTGATCGACTCACTTGCAAAAGAGCTTGCTATTGATACTCCAGAGGCAGGTCGTCTCATGCGTGAGTTCGGTCTTTCGACGATTGGCGAACATAAAGATATATTTTCAAGTTTGATTGGTGGTATCTCAATTTTGAAAGACGAAATCAATCGTCGCTATGTGTATTGGCACGAACGTAAAGATCAATATGGGGCATTGCCGAATATCAAGACAATCTATCTTTGCGGAGGGAATAGTAATATCAACGGTATTTGTGACTACCTCAGTGTGATGCTTAAGCTCACTGTTATTCAGGCAAATCCATGGGTTAACTGCATGTCATTTGAACATGCAATCCCTGAGCTTCCTCGAGCAGCTGCAATGAGTTATGTGACTGCTATTGGACTCGCACTTGCTGACTACCATGATTAATCTTCTCCCATACAATCAAAAGAAATTGGTGGACCGACTTCGCATGTTCAGGGTTTTGATGGCGGTAATGATATCGCTTGCAGTACTTATTGCTGCGGGAATGCTGTTGTTTATTCCGACACTGATGAGTATTAATACTCGCTATGAGCTTGCAACAAAACAGGTAGAGCAGTTTCGTGCAAGTGGGGCAGTAGTGAGTCCTTCTGATGTCAGCAATCTCCAGGCTCGAACAACGGTCTTAGTTGAAAAGTTTGCAACACCTGTAGTCCAGGCTCCTGCAACATATGTTGCGCTCGTGCGAAGCGTACTGACTACAGGTATTACCCTTACAGGATTTGTAATGCAGCAAGGTGACACACCAACCATGCAAATCACGGGAACTTCTCTGAGTCGTGAAGGGGTGCAGCGTTTTGTTGAAATGCTTCGTTCGACAAAGGGCATTACAAATGTCGATAGTCCTTTGTCGAACTTGGTCAAAAGTCGTGATGTGCAATTTGTCATAACTGTAACATTCACCAAATAATATGGAATCTCTGTATAAGAAAAAACTCATGTATGTCATCCTCTCCGCGCTCTTGCTCGCAGTGCTCATATTGGTGCTTGCGATATTTGCGCGCAGTATGGAGTACAAAAAGCAGCAAGTGATTGATATCAAGGAGCGGCTCGCATCATACGAACAGAATAAAAAGATATTTCAAGACGAAACCAAAAGACTTGGGCGTGCAGGAGAGAGGGTAGCTATGCTTGAGGCCGCTCGGGTGACTACTGAAAACTTGCCAACACTTCTCTCATCCCTTGAAACCCTTGCACTCAATCGAAGTGTTACGTTTGCTATCACACAGGTCGAAACTCCACTCGTTGAGACGGGGCCACAGAAGCTTACGATTTCATTTTCAGCACAAGGGTCACTCGTGAATCTCCAGGCATTTCTGTCAGATATTAATCATCAGGTGTATCAAGTGCGCTTTACGAGCTTCTCATTGTATTTGGATAAAGAGGCAAAGGGTGGTCCAGCATGGGATGTGCTTGGAGGGTTTGAGGTGATAAGCTTTTAATATCTATGGTTCATCACGCATTCAAAACAAGTCATCATAGAAACCAACAGTTCAATCCGCATCGGTTTTGGACATACTTTTTGTCATGCTTTATTCTCGTCCTCGCGGCTGAGCTTCTGTATTTTAGCTGGTTCTTTACCCAGACCGTGCAAGAACTCGATGCACAAGCTGTCCCAACACTTGAAACCAATGGTGCAACCATTAAAGCGATAGAGGATCGTCTTGATACGATTGAAAGTACGATCCAAAAGCGTACTAGTACGGTTTCAAATCAAAACTAAGGTGCCCCCGGTAGGAATCGAACCTACAATAACGGCTTAGAAGTCCGCAGTTATATCCATTTAACTACAGGGGCAAACAGTACACTCGTATAGTAGCGTAGTGAAAGTGATTTGCAAAACAGGAGGATTTTCAGTATATTGACGAAGCGCACACAATGCGCTCTTAGCTCAGTTGGTAGAGCAGCGCTTTTACACAGCGAAGGTCGGGGGTTCGAATCCCTCAGGGCGCACAACATATGGAACACATTCAACCTTTCGAAATGCGAAAAGTAAGAAAGATTGTTGAGACAAAAGAAACTGAAGCATTGCTTGAATGTATTAATTCTCTTGAAATACATGCTGAATCAATTGGCGAAGGAGGAAATGCAGAAGTTTTTGCGATAGAAGGCGGTCAGTTTAGTAAGGTTTGTCTAAAGCGCATCAAGGAGAAGCAGCAGCTCATTTGTAATAGTATTGACGAAGAAAATAAATTCCAAGGAAAAGCTCGCGAGGCAGGTGTTCGTACTCCACTTGCATTGATTTCTATTGATACAGATAAAGGAAGTTTTCTTATTATGGAACGTGTTGATGGCTGTACGGTAGAACAAGCAATTCAAGATCCATCTCAGTTACCAGAAAATTTTTCATATCAAATATTTGCAAATGATTTAGATGACCAGATCCTAAAAATGCATAATGCAGGTATCTATCATCGGGACTTACATGTTCGAAATGTCATGATTAATAATCAAGGCATGCCTGTTATTATTGACTTTGGTACTGCAACTGAAGGGACAGGAAGTGATTTTACCTATGAGCAACTTGCAACTGTCTATAATCAAAAAACAGGAAAGTATGATCAAGTTTCTGGTGTCTTCAAGGATGATCTTCAGATGGTGCGAAGCCTCAAAAGTGCACTTCGTCCGACCGGATTGAGACATTCTATTGACAAAAAATAGATTATATATAATAATAAAACAAATTATTTTATGCATACAAATCCAGCATTTACAGATCTTGTCGAAAAAAAGTATGAAGAAGCAAAAAAAAGCAATCTTGCTGAAATCGTTATCGACGAAAACACACTTGGTGGTCTAACTCTTTATATCAACGAAGTGCCAGAAGGTTTTATTGCTTCATACGAAATTGATGATGATAAACTCTATGTTGGCGGAAGCCTCCCAAAACGACCTCTTAATTAGTAATTAGGGGTCGTTTACTTTTTATGGAAATACTTTTTGAAAACGATGATCTGCTCATCATCAACAAACCTGCTGGGCTGATGGTTCATGCTGATGGGAAGGGAAACAAACCGAGTTTGGTAGACTGGATACTTAAGACTCATCCTGAAATGAAAGGAGTGGGTGAGCCGATGCTTGTGGATGGGAAGTCTATTGATCGTCCAGGTATTGTGCATCGCCTCGATGAAGAGACGAGTGGTGCACTCGTCCTTGCCAAGACCCAAGACTCATTTGAATACCTCAAGCAGCAGTTCAAAGATCGCAATATCGACAAGGAGTACCACGCATTTGTCTGGGGGCACTTCAAAGATCTTGCGGTGACAGTCGATGTGCCGATTGGTCGCAACAAGACTGACTTTCGTCGATGGCATGCGGGTCGTGGCACGCGCGGTGAGATGCGAGATGCGGTGACACTCGTCAAGCCGCTTATCCAGTTTGAAACAGAAGGTGAGAAGTTCTCATTGGTACAGGCATTTCCGAAAACAGGACGAACCCATCAGATCAGGGTGCATCTCAAATACCTGCAGCGGCCAATTGTGGGGGACAGGCTCTATGGCGAGAGTCATCCAATGGCACTTGGCTTTGCTCGGGTTGCACTCCATGCCAGAACTATTAGCTTTACAGCACCCGACGGAGCCCAGGTTTCCGTCACAGCACCCTATCCAGAGGACTTCAGCCGGGCTCTTGCGAACTACACAGGAGCGTGATAGAGTAAGGGCTCTATGGCAACAACATTCAGCCCAGTAGACGTCGAAGCACGAAAAAAGCTTGATTTTGTATCAGGCGACACGGTTCGCGTCTGGTCAAAAATCGAAGATAAGGGCAAATACCGTCTTCAGGCATTCGAAGGTCTCGTACTCGCGCGCAAGCATGGTACTGGTGTATCAGCGACCTTTACGGTTCGCAAGATCGCAAGTGGTGTGGGTGTTGAACGTGTATTTCCACTCTACTCTCCACTCGTGGACAAGATCGAGGTTACTAAAAAGGCAAAGACTCGACGTGCAAAGCTCTACTACGTTCGAGAAAAGGCTGCAAAGGAAATCCGTCGTAAGATGAAGCGCATTCTCACTGGCAAGGCTCCTGTCGAAGAAACAGAGACCGAAGTTGCTCCAGTAGAAAACACTGAAGCGTAATACAAACACCGTCCCACAAGGACGGTGTTGCGCTTGGCCTGTATTTTGGTATAGTACGGAGTACTTCAATTGAAGTGAATGCGTGGGTGGCGAAACTGGTAGACGCACTACCTTGAGGTGGTAGCGGGAGTAATCCCTTGGAGGTTCAAGTCCTCTCTCACGCACAGATACAGATAGTCGGCTAGGCCGGCTTTTTGTTTTGGGGTACAATCGATCTATGCATGACAACTCAATGAAAAAATACGTATTCTTCTCACTCTTTCTCGTTTCGTCAGTATTGTTGGTACTGATGCTCTGGCCGTTTGCAACGGTGATATTACTCTCACTTGCACTTGCCTCAGTATTCACACCGCTCTACAAATGGTTTCTCCGTCGGGTGACTCGCAATATCTCATGGCTTGCGGCATTGCTCACGGTAATATGTTTTATCCTTATTTTGTGTGTACCAATCTTTGCAGTTGGATCGGCAGTATTTACTCAATCACAAAACCTCACACAATGGATTGCTGAGAACGGCGGTGTAGGGAAAGTAACTACTGCAGTCAACCATGTAGTCTCTCGATTTTTCCCGGCATCGATTGATGTAAGTTCAAACATCAGTGCTCTCGTGTCTCGGATCACGAGTGGGGTAGGGTCAATATTTACGGCTACCATCTCAACTATCTTTTCATTGCTCTTGGTCGCACTGTGTATGTTCTATCTCTTCAAAGATGGAAAGCAGTGGAAGGCAATGCTCGTAAACATTAGTCCACTCTCTGATGATGCCAGCAATCAAATTATTCAGAAGCTCCGTGTCTCAGCAAACGGTATTATCAAAGGCTATCTATTGATCGCGGTAGCCCAGGGGCTTTTGATGGGATTTGGTATGTATATCTTTGGTATCCCACATGCAGCGCTTTGGGGTGTTGTTGCTGGGGTAGCCTCACTCATCCCTACCATTGGTACATCACTTATCTCAGTCCCCGCAGTACTCTTTTTGGCTGCAGTAGGGCGTGATGCAGCAGCAATCGGATTTGCCCTTTGGTCAGCACTTTTGGTAGGTATGCTTGATAACTTCCTCAATCCGCTCATTGTAGGGCGATCGATTGATATCCACCCACTCCTCGTTCTGTTTGCGGTGCTCGGCGGTATTGCATTTATGGGACCAGTTGGTATCATCATCGGACCGCTTGTGGTCTCGTTTATCTATGCATTGGTATCTACCTATAAAACTGAAATGGTCTAATTAAAAAACCTCCCCGATTGGGGAGGTTTTTGGTTGACTATTTTACTTTCGCAATACCATCCGCGTATTGTGCAGTGGTAGGAGACTTGAGTCGGTAGGCGAGATAGCCATACTCAGTGTATTTGAATTGCTCTAGTGCAGTATCACTGCCAATTTCTCGTGATTGAAACTTTGCGCCATTTCCAATGTTTGCAACAATAGCAACTGTTGTATTACCTCCTTTGCGTGCTTCACCTGAGTTGATGCCCGTACTGTCTTTCTTGATCGAAATAGTTTCGGTAGGGTTTGTATCATCATTTGATCGATAATACTCACCAGTAGCCATTACTGATGAAATAGATTTGACGAGGTTCATCCCGTGTTCATCCATTGCACGTTCAGCAAGCTCTGCTGAGGCAGGGGTGTAGCCAAGCTTTTTGATTGCAGCGTTGATCTGGTCTATCTTGTTAGTCGCATGCTCATCTCCGGTAAGTCCAAGGATAACGACTTCGATATCCGGGTCATTCATTGGTATGTTGAGCTTTCCAACGAGAGTAAGTGACTCTGCTTTCTGGTTTTCTCGACTAAAGCTGATCTGCTTTAGTGACTCTTTTGTAGAACCTTTTACTTCTGTTGTTGTAGGTTTGCCAGTCTTTGCAATGGTACTGTCTTTTTCGGTTGCTTGTGCACTCATTGTTGTAAGGCCAAGGCCGGTAATTAGAGCTACTTTTTTGAATAACCCACTAAAAAACCCTGGCTTTGAAGATGACTTTGGCTGCTCATCGTAGAGCGGTATTGCTGGTGCTGATAGTTCTTCATGAGGAGCGCTTGAAAGTTTTTGAGCAGTCTCCTTGATATGTTGGCTCATATCCTGAATTTCTTTAAGGAGCTTCTCAGGATTCTCTTTGTCTGTGGCCTGAATATGCTGTATCTCCGGAATGGTCTCCAGAGGAGTAGATGCTGAATTTTCGATTGATTCCTGGTTCTGTTTTATATGTTCCATATATCCAAGTGTAGCACTTTGTTCTGTAAACAAAAGAACCCTCGTGAGAGGGTTCTTTTTGAGTAGGGGGGTAGTTTATGCAGCTTTTGCTACATCATCAGCATCTTTTGTATCAATACCGAGTTCTTTGTTCATTTTTACAATATTGGCTTCGAAGTTTGCACCACCCTCAGCATTTGATGCAAGCTCATCTTTGAGAGTATCAATGTCTTCTTGAGAAGTAGTTGATGCAACCTGAGGGATCCCTTGTTCAATTGCTTTGAGTTCGTCAATTGTTTTCGCGAGTTCCATCTGGATTTTAGTACGCTGATCTGCCCATTCATCAGGATTGATAGCGCCTTTTGCATCATGTTCCATATCTTCCCATGACCATTGCGCTGCCGCTTGAAGACGGTGTTTTTTTGCAAGCAATACGACACGGAGAGCCTCCTTGTCTTTGATCTCGGTACTGATCATTTCACGCTCTGCGCTAATTGCAGCAATATCTTTTTTCCATTGCTCATACTTATCATCAGCAATTCCTTCTGTAGCAGTAAGTTCACTCCAGAGTGCATTGTATTGATCGAGTAGATCTTCTGATTTTGACTCAAGCTTTTCTTTCCAGTTCATTTCTCCTCCTTCCATACATTTAAAATTATTATCGAAACATTCTATTTCTAATACCATAACTATCCTTTATTAAGAGGGGAAAGTCAATATGTGCATGATATACTTTCTGTCATGAACATATATCTCGGCCTATTGGCCTCAGTGATTGGTTTGGGGGTAGCAAGCCATATCTACCGCAAAAAGAAGTCCAATACCAAGCTCGTCTGCCCTCGAAATGGTTGCGAATATGTGGTTCATAGCACGCATGCGACAACCCTTGGTATCCCGAATGAATTGATGGGACTTGGGTACTATATCGTGATAGGACTTCTCTATGCTGGACTACTCATCCTTCCGTGTATGGATACGCCACTGGTACATAATCTCATCAGAGGTATTACCGGGGCAGGGGTGTTGTTTACGCTCTACCTAGTAGGTCTTCAGGCATTTGTTATCAAGCACTGGTGTCATTGGTGTCTCGGATCGGCATTTGCCACACTCCTCCTTGCGATTGCACTCTTTCTCTAAGGTCTAGATTTCATCAGTCTTTTCTGGTATAACGAGAACGCTGTCAGCTCTCGATGAACGGACAGCATCCACACATGGTGCCCATAGTTTAGTGGTAAAACTTCGGGTTGTGGTTCCGACATCGAGGGTTCAATTCCCTCTGGGCACCCAAGCAAGACGAATAAAGATTCGTTATAGTAAAAATATGAATTCTGAAAGAACTTACTCCATCGAGCCTTATAATCCCGACTGGGTTACAAAATTTAATACTATTAAAAAAGTACTTGAAGAAGTTTTTGGAACAATGGCGTTGTCTATTGAGCATGTAGGGAGTACTTCAGTTGTGGGTATGAAAGCAAAACCTCTTATTGATGTCTTGGTAATAGTTGAGAATATTACGAGTCTTGAGAGAGTAAAAGAAGAGATGATTTCT
>ERZ650304.694-NODE-694-length-15670-cov-76.379443_pt1 | contig 15670 bp, 19 predicted proteins | sample MGYA00376240_ERZ650304 | MGnify/ENA primary metagenome ERZ650304 (study PRJEB26733, sample SAMN07839271) | wastewater metagenome | biome: small river; feature: stream; material: water | place: USA: North Carolina | collected 2016-03-01 ...
GAGACGCGGCTACCACTGTTTCCGTTTCGCAAGACCTTACGTCGACAACCGTCGGTGACTCTGTGTGCATGAAGGCAATCGCAGACAGCGACGTGGGTGGTGTGTCGACGTGGGTCGTGATCTCACTTCGTGGCGCTGGTTGGTCAATCATCTAGGAGGCAGTGTGTTGGATTTTTTCAAGAACAACTTTCAGGCGATCGTCGCGTTCGTCACCCTTATCGGCACCGTGATCGTGCCGATCATCGTCGTCTTGTTCAACAAGACGATCAAGGACGAGGGCACGCGTGCCCTGATCCCTGGCATTGCGAAGGGCGCCGTCGACGCGATCGGTGCGATCACCGACCGCACACAGAACAAAGCCGACGACGTGGTGCATCTTCTGCTCCGCTACTTCGCCGATGAACTGATCAAGACAGGCGCGTCGCCCACGGTGAAGAACTTGCAGCACGCGGCGTCTGTCGCCTCGAGCGTCGAGGGTTCGCCGAAGTTGCAGAGCCTCGTCGACAATGCGCAGCAAAGCAAAGCTCTCATCGAGAAGCTGCGCGCTACGACTCCCGACCAAGCATTGGCCGCGATCCAAGCGGCACGAAAGGCCGTGAAACCATGAGCGCAAAAGAAGTTCTGATCGGCATCGTGCTCGGCGCGTCTGCCGCCGGCGGCGCTGCGGCGTCAATTTCTCCTGACCTCGTCGAGAAGTTCGGCGCGCTCTACGGTGCGCCGCGCATGACATCGGCAACGTTCGACTGCGACGGCGGCGAGAAGTGCCAACTGTCCGTGCAGAAAGTCGCACCGCCGGCCGACGAAGACGCGGTGAAGCTCGGCGTTCAGCCGATCCGGTGGAGCCAGCGCGGCTTTTGCTCTGCGGAGATCGTCGACCAATGCCTCGGCGCATGTGGCGAACTCGAGAACTCGGCGGCGCCAGGTGCGTTCGTCGAGCGTCGACGCGAACTGGTCGGCGAAGCTGTTGTCGAAGTTGCTGCCGAGGTCGCTGCCGAGAAGTGAGGTGATGAATGGAAGAGTTGAAGTTCATCATTCCTCTCTTGCTCGCGATGATCGGTGTAGCGGTTGCCATCGGCGGAGACCGAGAGAAGATCTCCGCGCATGAGAAGCGCATCGAGGGCGTCGAGAAGAAGGTCTCGGAGAACAAGGAAGGCGTCGACAAGGAGGTTGCTGCTTTGAAAGAAAGCCACGCACAAGACCGCATCACCTTGGCCGTGCTCGATGAGCGCACGAAGGCGATCGGCAACGACACACAAGAGATCAAGGCGGACATCAAGAACGCGATCACTCAGATCTTGAACGTGATCAAGAAAGAAGCGGCCTGATGCAACGCGTGACGATGGGCAAGGCTGACGAGATCCGCATCGATCTGGGCGCGCTTACGCGGCGTCCGGGGGGCGTTGCGGACCTGTCGTGGATCAAGGGCATCACCTCGATCCTAGTCCGTGTGCGAACGCCGGCGAACACTGAGGGGGGCGCCTTCGTCGCGCCGTCCGCCGGCTTCCCGTTGCTCGTCTCAACCATCGGCACCGGGGACGTCGAGGCCGGGGCCGAGTCGTTCTTCGTGTCTGCCCCTGCTTCGTCGCTAAGGTATGGCGACACGCTCGCCGTCGCTCGGAGGCTGTCCGACACGACATCGGACTACACGACCGTCCGATTCGTCGGCGTCACCGGCGAAGGGAACACGGTCCTTCTCGGCTCGCCAATCGCGTGCGATTGCGAGGACGGCTCCGACGTCGTCAGCCTCACGATCTACGCGGCAATCTCCGAGACAATGTCGGCACAGATCGGAGCGGGTGTCGTCGACGTCAAGGTCATCGATGCAGACGGCGCCGAGTTCGTCTACTTGCAAGCGTTCCGCATCGTCCGCTTCGAGACCAACTGGACGATGACGCCGGAGCGGCTGCAGGTTCTGATGCCGTCAATCCTCCGCCGGCGAGAGGGTGACGATGTCACCTTGCAAGAGACGATCGACGCTGCACGCGACATCGAGCTGATGCCGGTGCTGAACTCCTACGGCATCGCCGAAGAGAACATCCGCAACACGAAGCCGCTCGAGTCGCTGTTCCTCGCAGCCATCGACTTGCACCTTGCGCGCAACGATCCATCGACGGACGACGACAGGCTGAAGCGCCTCGAGCGCACGTTCGATTCACGTCTGCCGTTGGTGATGACGATGCGCGATGCTTGGTATCTCGACGATCAGCAAGTCGAGAAGCCGATGCCTCCCGAGAACGGCGACGCAGCGAGTAAGTCCGGCATGAGGTACACGCGATGAGCAAGGCGAAGATCGCCTACCGGCACATCATCGCACTGGTCAAACGCGCCGCCGCTGGACGAGCTCGGCCGAACATTCGCGCGCCGCGCGACCTTCACTTCGTCGATCAGCCGGGAACGGACACGGCGAAGGAGATCCCAGACGGCGGCTACAGCTTGGACCTGCTCGGCGTCGAGTCGCTGGCCGCACCGATTCACCCTGCCTACCCCACGCGTATGCGCTTCAGCTACGAGCTGGCGATCTGGTATCGCGCATCGATCGGCGTGAACGAAATGTCGGAGGCGATGGCCGAGGACTACGTCGCCATCGTGAAGACGCTCGGCAACCCCGACACGTGGGAGCAGCCGACGACGGGCATCATCGACCTGGGATACGGCGAGCCGATGTTCGTTGCGAATGTTGACGCCATCGATGGCGGGCGTGTACTTAAAATTCCGATCAACTGCGAGGTGGACGTATGAGCGTGAACAGAATGTCGACGATGCGCTACGGCGCCCATGCCAACATCAACGACCTGACGTCTACACCGGGAACGCTGATCTTCTTGAAGCCCGATGACATTCAAGGCTTGAAGCCTGGCGAGCGCAACAAGATCGAAGAGCCCGTGATCGACGAGTTCAACTACAACAACCGCTCGCTGCCAGGGAATCAAAACCTCGAGGCGCGGCAGTTCAGCATCGAGGCGCGCGGCGCCGCCGGCACCGGCGTCGAGGCCCTGGCTTCGGCGACCAGCATCGCGCTTGGCAAGCTGCTCGAGAGCGTCTTCGGCAACGTCACCGACGCGTCGTCCACGGGCTCGACGGTGTCGTCTGCGACGACGACGGCTGTCACTGTGGCAAGCGGCACCAACTACGCGAACGGCATGATCTGCATGTTCAACGTTGGCGGCGGCATCCTCGAGGCGCGACGCATCACGGTCAGCGGAAACGTTCTGACCGTCGACCGTCCGCTATCGGCGGCGCCGGCGGCATCCACGCAGGTATGGCGTTCGGTGCGCTATCAGGCAGCGACCGACGCGCCTATGCGGATTCCGATCTATATCGACGCCGAGCTGCGCAACGTGTGGCGCAACATCCTCTTCGGTTGCACGCCGGCTGCCTGCTCACTCAGCATCGCCAACGGTGAGCGCGCGATCTGGACCTTCAGCTTCGTTCCGAACAAGTTCGACGCGACGCAAGCCAACGCGAACCCGTCGGTCACGTTGCCGTCAGATGGCAGCACGATCAAGGGCACGAACTCGCAGCTCTGGATCGGCGACACCGGCTTCATGGTGCGCGATGTGTCGGTCGAGTTCGGCATCACGCACACGCCGCGCGAAGCTCAGTACCTCGGCAGCGAAGGCATCTACGCCGGCACCGTCGACATGCAAGACCCGATCATCAGCGCGACCGTCTACCAATACGGCACGGTCCAAGCGATCACCGGCGGCATTCAACAGAACACCGGCACCGTGACGGCGGAGAACCTGAAGGACGGCGGCGCGAAGGATGTCTTCTTGCAAGTTGGCATGACGCGCGGCGCGTGGATGGCAGTCCACATGTCGGGCGCTGACTGCATCAGCGCCGAGAACGTCCCAGCAAACAACGTGCCAGCGATCAAGCTGCAGTTCAAAGCATCGCGCATCGCAGGTTCGAACAACTACCCTTGCGCCGTGGCAATCGGTTAGGAGGCTTCGTGAGCATGATCGCTATCGCGCCGAACACCGTCGGCGAAGTCGTCTCTGTTGTTGAGTGCCTTCGACAAACTCACGAGCACGCCGTCGAGCGTCGAGAGAAACGCATCGAGAAGCGTCGGGCCGATGGCGTGCCCGACTCCGACATCAACTTCGAAGTCGCGACGAAGCTCGCGAGCGCCGTCGTCGAAGACTTGGGCAGCGGCCGATCGGTCCAAGCAAAGTCGACGCTCGTCGACTTGTTTGAACTGCTCGCCGATGTGCCGATGCTGTCGCCGTTCAAGGTGCCAGAAGTCGAAGGCATCGAAGACCTGAAGATCCGCATTCGCCACCTCTCCGACCGAGAGCGCGCCATCCTTTCAGACCCGATCGTTCGTGCGCAGAAGAAGCTTTATATCGACAACGAAGTCGATCAAGGCGCACTCGTTCAGTTGATCGATGCGCAGTCGAAGTTCGTCGAGCGGACTGTCGCCTACGTCGAAGGCATCAAGACATGGGACGGCAAGGTCGAGCGTTCGGTCACATGGGAGTCAGACAGCGAAGGCAAGCTGCCAGCGCAGGCAATCGAAGCGATGCGCTCGTGCGGCGTGATGTCTTTCGTCGTCATCGTCGCGACTACGGCACAGAACCTCGAAGCAAAAAAAGCGAAGCACTTTGGCGAATTGCGGCGACTGACCTAAGTGCATTTGAGTGCGACAGTTGCCCGAAGAACATGCGGCCCATGTACGGCTGCAATGGCCGAGAAGCGCAAACAGCGCCGCACTTCGAGGGCACGATGCACGAGTCGTACATCTGCCCTCGGCGAGAGCTGATCGACAACGAAGATTTGACGGTGCTGATCCAGGCACACAGACTCTGCGGCGATTCGCCGGGAGTCGGCATCACTGCGACCGAGACGACCCACATCGTCGACGGCCTCTACGTGATCCAGTCGGCGCATGCGTGGGTCGCTGATCAAGAGCGCAAGCAGCGCGAGCGGGAACGGGAGGCTTCACGATGAGCACAAACGACGACAACGAAGTAGCGATCGACATCGTCGTTAGTGCTGGCGAGGCCGACGAGTCGATCGACAAGACGAAGAAGAAGGTCAAGGAGCTAGGCGAAGAAGAGAAAGAGCTCGCTAAGAAAGCCAAGGAGGCAGCACGCGAAGCCGAGAAGCTGGCGAAGCAGAAAGAAGACGCCGCGAAGAAGGCGGCCGCTGCCGCGCAGAAGGAAGCCGAGGCGATCGAGGCTGCAGCGCGGAAGGCTGCCGACAACACGAAGACCGTCGGCAAGCATGCGCGCGAGACGGCGGAAGAGTACGATCGCAGCGCGACTGCCGTGAAGAGATCGCTCGGATCGATGAGCGATTCGATGGGCATCGGCAACCAGAAGATGATCAGCCTGATCGACGCGAGCGCAGACTTCGGCGACATGTGGTCGCGCGGCGGCGCGTTCGTCGGGATCTCCGCCGGCATGCTGCTTATCGCAGAGCTGACAAAGTACACCGAAGAGCAGACGGCGAAGCTGAACGCACAAGAGGCCGTCTGGGATTCGTGGGCGAACAAGGTGCAAGAGGCATCGAAGAAGGCACGCGACGCGCGCTCGAATGCAGCTTCGCGCCTTGCCGCGTTTGAAGACGAGCAGCGGATCGCATTCCTCGAGCGCACCGGGCAGGTGAAGTTCGCCAACGAAGCGCGAGCCGAAGCGGCAGTACGTGCACTGCAAGCCGAAGATCGACTCTCGCAAGAGGTGGCAACGAAGCGCGGCCTCGAGCTGAAGGCCGAGATCCGTCTCGCTGAAAAGCGCGGACAGTCGACGGACGAACTCGATCGCGAGTTCTCGATGATCGCTTCGATCCGCCGCAATGAGCGCGCGGCTCTGGCCGAGAACATCGCCGCAGAGCAGAAGCTCGCCGAGCTGCGCACCGGCTACGGCCTCAGCATCAAGAACAATCAAGGCGCGCCAAAGCCAAAGGCAGACGCACCGAAGAGCATGCTCGGCGATAACATGAAGGCGCTGCACGATGCGCTCGAGAAGTCCATCGGCGCCGACGAAGAGACCAACAAGATGCGTCTCGATGCGATCATGAGCTATCGCGACAACCTGCTTGCGCTGAACCCGATCGTCGCGAAGGGGGCGATGCTTTTCACGCAGGCCGAACTCGACAAGCAGCGAGCCATGCGCGAGACCAACACGCTCGCGAAGCAGTTGTCCGAAGAGACGGCAGCCGCGCAAGCTAGAGCTGCCGCCGACTTCATCAAATCGACAAAGCAGATGGGGCTTGAAGTCGGCAGGACGTTTCTGGGCAGCGGCATTTCAGCAGTGCAGCAGTTCGCCATCGCGTCGGCGACTGCGCAAGAGGACGCGGCACAGGCAGCGGCGGCGTCGTTCCTGTCGAGCATCGGCTCGAACATTGTCGGCGTCGGCACGCAGGCGATCTGGGAGGGCTTGGTCATGCTGCCTAACCCGGTGACGGCGCCGTTCGGTGCGGCGAAGATTGCCATCGGCACCGCCGCCGTGGCTGCCGGTATCGGCATGGGCGCCGCCGGCGCAGCAATGGCGAAGCCGCCAGGCGCTGCGACGAGCAGCGGCAGCGTGCGCAGCGCAGACAAAGATCGCGGCACACGTGGCTCGTCTGGCAGCAGCGGCAGCAGCGGCAACAACAGCGGCGGCATCGTGATCAACAACAACTACGGGCTCGGCGTGCCGCGCGAGAAAGTCGCGCGCGATCTCAACGAGCAGATGACTGTCGCCAAGCGGCGCAACGGCTCAAGTCTGATCAAGCCTCGGGGGAACTGATGAGCCACTATCCGGTGTTCAATCCAGCGATCGTTATCGATGCGACGAACTCGACGTTCCGGCTTGTCGTCGGCGGCAACTCGCAGACCGTGACGATCGTGCAGGGCACCTACTATCTGGCCGGCGCGAACCCTGCCGACCCGCTCGAGAACCTTCTCCTTGCGCTGAAGGTCGCGTTCGACTCGCACCCCGAGGCGAGTACGTTCACATTCACGTGCACGCGCAACACAACGCCAGGCGACAACGGCGCTTCAGTGTCGATCGTGTCGTCGTCGCAGAGCTGGTACATCGACGTCGAGCACGCAGCGACGCTGTTCAACTTTGACGTGATCGGGTGGAACACCACGACCAACACAGCAGCGGCGACGTCGCGCTCGAGCGCAGAGCAGTGCACCGGCACTTGGGTGTCGATGTTCCCACGCGCAAGCGACGACGGCGCAGGCGGCGGCGAAAGCGCCTACAACACGCAATGCAATGCCAAGTCGACGAAGTGGAAGATCGTCGGCGAGAACTGGCGGCAGTTGATCCGTATCCCTGTCGTCGACCGCTATCGCCTTTGGACGTCTGACAAGCGCACGCGCAAGCATGGCGCGCTTCGTCGCATCACGAAGGGCGCCGACTTCGAGTATCACCTCGCAACTCTGTCGTCGGGGTTCACGCTCGCAGCGCTCAGCACAACGACGCTGCAAGGCGGCCCGTGGAAGACTCCCGACGATGACATCACGCCGATCCGTTCCGGCGTGAACAATCTCATCTGGTCCTTTCAGATGAACATGGACGAGCAGGTCGAGCAATGAGCTACACCGTCTTCGCAGCCGACGTCCTCGCAAAGCTCGCCGCTGGCGTCGAAGTTCGTTACGCCGTCGAAGTGGTTGGCATTCCCTACGTGTTCACGTCCGGGCCGATCAATGCGACGGCATTCGCCGCGCTGTGGCCTGGCCGTTCGCAGCTTCTTTGCCTGAAGAACGAAACGGTCAAGAGCGGCGAAGAGCGAATCGACTTGATGCAGCGACGCGTCACGTCTGGCAGCGGTGCCTTCTCTCTGCTCGAGGACACCGGCGGCATCCTTCGTGGGCTGATCTCGCCGTGCGCTGAACCTATCGCGCGCGTGAATGCGTACTCGACGGCAGTCGACACGACGATCAACGTCACACGCCCATCGCGCACGGTCTCATCGACACCGCTCTACATCGGGGCAGAGACGATCATCGCAACAGCATGGTCGGCCGGCGTCATCACGGCAACGCGCGGCGCGTTCGGCTCAGTCAAGCAAGAGCTGTTCGGCCGAGCGAGTGGCATCGGCGCGAGCATCTACGGCGCACCGATGTCGTGGACGAATAGGCAGGTCAAGATCTGGGCCTACTGCCTGACGGACAAGAAGACTTCACCGACTGCATCCGCATGGTACGGGACGATCTACTCTGGCCGCATCGTCGACAAGCCAAAGAGCACACAGGGTCTCTGGTCGTTCGACCTTGAGCACGACGCCGAGCGCATCGCCTCGACTGAGTGCGGCATGGGGCTGCCGGACAAAGTCGCCTTCGATCGTGAACTGCAAGAGGAAGACCATAACGACCAGTTTGTTTTCAGCGGTGCCGCCGCTGCATACGCCGACCCGATCTCCGATGATTCGTGTCTGATGATCGAGGCGTCGCACGGCAAGTATCTGGCAAAGGTCACGGCGTCATCGAGTGGCGTCATGACGGCAGAGAATCACTTCGGCTACATCGTGCGCGACCACAACGTCCCCGATCGCCTTGGCCTGTCGATCCTCGAGTTCCAGCGCCCGCTGTATTCGACGAACGCACTCAGTGCTCGGCACGTTGTACGCGTGCGCGGCGACGCATCCGAGGTGATGCTGAAGCTGATCGCGTCGAACACTGGCGACGGGACATGGGGCTCGTGGGACTTGCTGCCCGGCAAACTGCAGACGTCTTTCGGCGGCCCGGCTTTCCGCTTCGGCGCCGGCCTTGGCGCCTACCTCGACGACGAGTTCGACTTCACGCAGTTCGCCGGCCGCGCTCGAATGGACATCACGATCGACAAGCCGATCAAGTTCGGCGACCTCTTGCAATGCTTCTGCATTGCAGTCGACGCGTTCTGGTACGTGAATCAATTCGGCTACATCAAGTTCGGCAGCCTCGCCGGCAAGGTCACGGGCTCGGCTTCCGCAGTCAAGGCGATCACGCAAGACGACATCATCGGCAGCCCGTCATCATGGTTCGAGCAAGGCCCCGGCCTGCACAGCGTGACGATGCGCGCGTCGAAAGACCCGCTCGTCGACGAGTATCTGGCAGAGACGACATCGACCGACGCCGAGGTGATGTCCATCTTCGGGCAAGACGTCACGGCATATGAGATCGATCTGCCGTGGATCTCTGTCGATGGTGAGCTGAACGGCGCGAAGCTGGTCGGCGCACTGAAGCACGATGACGGCATGCACTTGTCGACGATGCGCACGCTCTGCCGGCGAATCCAGCGCGAGTCGATGCGCGGCCGCATGTTCATCGAGTTTCAAACGAGCATGGAATTCGGCGCGCTGAAGATCGACGAACTCGTCACCGTAACCGACAACCGCATCAACATCGGCAACGGCCAGGTCGCCAACGGCACGCGCTGCAAAGTCGTAGGCCGAGAGTTCTCGTGGGAATCTGGCAAAGTGAAGTTCCTTCTGTGCGTTGCCAAGAAGCAATGGCACTTCACACCGTCTTCGCAGATCACCGGCTACAACGCTGGGACGAAGACGCTCACGATCTCTTCGACGTTCGACAGCCAGTCGCCGGCAGCGCCGTCGCTCTATCCGAACAACGCAGAGATCGCGCTCTACAACGCATCGACGGACACGGTCGAGATCGGGCTCGTTGCGTCGACAACTGCGACGACAGTCGTGCTGCAGGCGACGCCGTCGTCTTGGACTTACACTGCGAACAAGTCCTTCTTGTGGCTGTCGTACTCGCCGAACCCAACGATCAACGGCCTGACTATCGACGACATGGCTTTCCATGTTACGCCGACGGCGTACCCTGGCGGCGACTACTACAGCGAATGGACGTGACGAATGGCGAGGATCGTAGCTGCATCATTCGAAGGGATGGATCAAGACGATGTCGACGTCGATCAGCCAACGCTGACCGAGACGTTCGAAAAGATCATCGGCGAGCTGAACTACACCTACGACCACGTCACCGCCGAAAACTCTCCGGCGGTCATTCACAACCATTCCGGCGGTGCGAATGGTGCCCCGATCCTCGTGCCGATGGCGGCATCGATCAGGCCGATGACTGACGACGGAACGCAACTGATCCACGAATGGATCGGAAGATCGAAGTCGATCAACTCGCCGCTTGCGATCGTGTCGATGTATCTCATCCGCGTTCCTTATTCGTCGAAGCGTCGCATCTGGCTAGAGAACCCGAACGGCGAACGAAGCTTGCCCGGCTTCAAGAACGTTCTGCCGTTCTACGCGTTCGCTGTCCCGATCGGCGACATCGCCGACCTTGGCGACTATGCCGCGTTCCAAGACTTCGTCCACACTGCAGACGAAGACCTGTCGACGTCGCGCAGCAGCATCTACAACATCCGGCTAGATCCATTCGAGAACGTCTACGTCGTCGGCCTTGCGATCAACACACTTCAGGCGTCGACCGGCGCATTCATTCCGTCGTCTCCGCCTATGGACTCGCAGATCAGACCGAAGCTGATCATCCGCTACCCTCCGCCAACGGGCACCGGCTTGCAGTTGCAATATCGATTGCGCTCGCTGCCTGTCGAACCGCAGCTCTCGACCGTGACCAGCGGCGCTGCCGTGATCGAGAACTGGAACCCGCCAGGCGCCAACGCAACAGCCGACGAAACCGTCGTGCCGTCGATGACTCCGCACCAACTGTCGAAGCTGCAGAACACCTTGTTCGAAATGATCACCGGCGCGCCGGCAGGGTTCAGCGACAACGGCATGACCGTCGTCAACTCGAGCACAGTGCACGGGCTGCATACGCACTCGGCGCGCACGCCGCACACGAACGAAGTCGCACCCGTGATCATGCTCTGGGCTGAATCGCTCGGCACATGCCAGTCTAGCGGCGATGCGCTGTCGACAAGTGCGATCGGGATGTCGCCCTACACGACGGTCATTAACTCGACGATCGCATGCTACACGATGACGATCTTCCCCGATGTTCCGACGACGAACTTTCACGTCGAGATCTTAGTCTTCGCGTCCGTCGCGCCAGCAAGCGCCGCTGTCAACATCGCGAACCTCGGCGGCGGAGCTGGCACGACAACTGCGCTCACGATCTCTCGCATTGGCTCGACCAACTGGTACCGCTGCTACGTGTCAAACCCCGGCGGCGTGACAAAGGGCGGCGTGAATCGATTTACGATGAGCGTCACACGCACCGCCGCCGCCGGTTATGTCGGCATCGCAACAACCTCAGGGTGGATCGAATGAGCAAGATCATCACATATCCGCCAGCGTTCCTCGAGAAGCTGAAGACGTCGAGCGGCTGCGAAGCCGACGCCGACATCGCCGCGCACTTGGCAGGCATGAACCATTGGCTCTACGGCCACGCATCAGGCGACAGCGTCGACGGCGAGTTCGTCGGTCATCGCGACCCAAGCGGCGTTAACGGGCATCCGCACTCGGGGCCGCCGTACGGCGTCGCGCTTCAGCACTCGACCGGCGTCTTGTCGTCGCACACGTCGAGCGGCATCTATGGATCAGGGCACACGATCTACGCGACGCCAGGGCTCAGGCTCGAAGTGAAGGGGCTCACTCGACCGCACATCGCGTTCGACGGTGCGCCGTACTCGCGTCTCTACCTCGGCGTCTGGATCATGTCGCTGGCTGGCACGCCGTCCGTCGAGATCAACTGGCGCCCACGCAACGGACAGTGGGGCACGCCGCAAACGTTGTCGAGCATCGGCAGCACGATCCCAACATCGAAGACGCTCGCGCTGAATCTCTACATGGACACAGAGAGCGGCGAGATCGACGAGTACGAAGTCTTCATGAAGCCGACGACGGCTGTCGATTGCGTCTTGCTCGCAGCAACAACAATGCAGATTGCAACACGTTCACACTAGGAGGCTTTGTGGTTTTTAGAATGGATGCTCGCGTTCCAATGGTTATCGGCATGGGCACTATCGTCGCTGCCGCTGTCCTTGCACTTATCATCGGGATCTCGCGTGGCGCGCTGCCTGTCGGCGGCATCGTTGCGATCGTTGCGATCATCCTCGCTGCGGTTGGACTCGCGGCGCTTGTGTGGTTCAAGTCAGCAACGGCGAAGCGATTGCCGAACCGCGTGCCAGGCTTCGGGCTTTGCTTCAGCGGCAAGGCGAGAACCGTCGACGAGCACTCGAGGTTGTTGTCCGAGTTCGTCATCGCATGGCGCCTCTACGTGGAGCCCGACACAACAAAGATCCTGGCGACAATCGCCGCGCTCGATGTTGAGTGGCGCGCCGGCGAGAGCTTCAAGGATGGGCTGCGCGAACTCTACGGCGTGACGCGAAGCCCGAACCTTGTCATCGTGGCAGTACGAGAGGGCCGCACGATCGGCGCAACAGCGCTCGCCCACGAGATCGTGCACGCGCATCTGTGGAACGATGGCGATCCAGACTACGATCACGTCAGCGGTAAAGGCCCTTGGACGGCAGCACACGACCGCGTGATCGCCGAATGCCGCAGCATATGAGACACTGAACACAAAACTTTGTTCGCCATAAGCCCGCGCAATGTCGCGGGTTTTTTATATCAGCTAGGTATCAGCTAGGTATCAGCAACCTATCAGCTTGCCTTTTGAAATGGCCGCGCTATTCTGCCGGCGCCGCAGGGAGCGGCAAAGGAGCGCGGCAATGTACACGATCTACGACGACAAGCAGATGACCAAAGTCGAGTCACAACTCGAAGCAACGCGCCTCGCGCGCTTGATCGCAAAGCGCGACAAGCAAGGCCGCGACGTGCTCGTGCGCTTCGGTGAGGACGGCGTCTTGGTCTTCCGCAAACGGAAAGAACGAGAGGCGACCTGATGACTTCATGGGATGCGCAGCAGCTTGCAGACGTGGCGAAGGTGCCAGTCGAGCGAGTGACGCTTGCACTTAGAAACAAGGTACTGCCGGGCAAGCTCGGCGGCCACGGTCAGAAGTCGGCAATCCTTGTCGCTGACGGCGAGCAATGGATTCGCGATAACTGCCCCGTCGAAAAGAAGAAGATGAAGCGCAATGGATGACGCAGACAAAGTCCGCCGGCGGAAGATCATCGCCGACTCGATTCGCGAGAACAACAAGACGAAGATCGTCAACGGCATCACGATCAAGTTGAACATTAGCGACGTTCAGATTGCAGCGTTTCTCGAGCTTGCAGAGTCGCGCGGCCTCGATCCGTTGGCGCGGCAGATTCACGCGAGCGTCGACAAGAACAGCCGCATCATTCCGATCGTCGGTGTCGATGGGCTGCGCATCATCGCCGAGCGCTCGGGCAAGTACGCCGGCCAGCGCGGCCCGTTCTACTACGAGCAGGGAGACGGCGGAAAGCCTGGCCGATGGGTCGACGTGTGGACGAAGGCGACGCCGCCGTTCGCTGCGCGATACGAGATCTTGCACAAGGACTTCGAGCATCCGATCGTCGCAACGGCGCTGTGGTCAGAGTATGGGCAGAACACGGACATCTGGAAGAAGTTCAGGACGCAGATGCTCGCGAAGTGCGCCGAGTCGCTCGGCTTCCGGCGCGCATTCCCTGAGCTGATGTCCGGCTTCTATGTCGAGGAAGAGTTCCCGAGCAAGACCGCCATCGAAAAGAAGGCGCGAGGCAAGAAGGAAGAGGTCGAAGCTGTCGACGTGATCGGCAACTTCAAGGCGTGGATTGAAGAGAAAGGAGTGCAGAACATCACGAGGGACATGCTCGATGGAATGGCCGACGGCATGACCGACAACGAAAAGGCCGAAGCAAGGAAAGCATTCAACGCTGCGAAGGCAGCATTCAAAGGGAAGCAAGATGTCGAATGAATATGATCAGCCAGAAGACGACGGTTCGTACGAATGGGAAACGCTGTACGACCCAAGCAAGGTCGAGCCTGAAGGGCAGTTGCTCGAAGAAGGCGAAGAGGTTGTCGCGAAGCTCGAGGCCGTGATCGTCAAGTCGACGAACGACGGCGAAGGCAAGTACATCGAGTACACGTGGCGCCACAAGGTCGGCACGATCATCGATCGCGCGAATGTCGTCAACAAGAACCTGCAAGCTGCGGCCATTGGTCAGCGTCGCAACGAAGAGGTGAAGAAGGCGCTTCACTTGCCAATGTCCGAGATGGACATGCGCAAGGGCATCGGTCGCAAGTGCAAGATGATCGTCGGATTCGAGCCGGCGGCAGGCAAGTTTCGCGCGAAGAACAACGTCGCGAAGCTCGAGCCCTTGCCGCTGAAGGCGAAGGAGACAGCGCCGCCGGCGGAGACTGCAGCGCCAGCGAAGGCAGCGACGAAGCCGAAGGGTGTGCCGCCTCGCCGTCCAGCACCGCCGCCGGAGCCTGAAGAGGCATCGGCAGAAGCTGCCGCAGAAGAAGCCACCGACGAGTGGGACGTCTAGATCTCGCGAGCGTGACTTGACCACGGTGCGCGTCCGTGAGCGCGCGGACTTGGGCGGCCGGAGCCCTGCACGTCAAGACCGGCACTACTTCAAGGGAGACAACATGGCGAAGAAAGCACTGCCCACGCGGGAGCGCATGATCATCGACGGCAAAGAATACCGCCGAGTCACTGAGATCATCGACGCGCTGGGGTTCAATCGAGCGGCGCTGATGGGCTGGGCGAATTGGCTCGGCACACAAGGCAAGAGCCACAAGGCGGAGTCCCGAGAGGCCGCAGACCTTGGCACTGAACTGCACAAGTGGATCGAGCGCTACTGGCGGAAGGAGGCGCAGCCTGTCGAGGATGCGTTCACGACGGACAAGGAACGCAAGGCGGCGGCGATGTTCGAGCCGTGGAAGAAGTGGCGCAAAGAGAACTTGACGCCGATCGAGATCTTGCACATCGAGCACCGCTTCCGCTGCGATCAGACGTTCATCACCGGATCGCCAGATCTGATCGCGCGCACGAAGCAACACGGCATCGCAGTCTTCGACTGGAAGACCTCGAGCGATGGCAAGCCGAAGCCCGAGCACTGGATTCAACAAGGGGGCTACAGCGTCTTGATCGAGCAAGCCGGCATCGCGCAAGAACGCGCCGTTCTCGTCGTCGTGAACAAGAAGACGAAGAAGGTCGAGCAGTTCGCGAAGACAATGGAACAGCTGCAGCCGTGGCGCGAGCTGTTCTGGGCTGCATTCCACGTCGTCGAAGCCGGCGAGAAAGTCGGCCTCGAGGTCGAGCGATAGCGCTCGTCAGATTCAACAACAACAACACAAGGGAGAGAAAGCAATGAGCGACAATCAAAAGTATCATGACATCGTGAAGGCATCGTTCGATCGCATGCAAGCGAACGGGCAGAAGATTTACTCGAGCAGCATCTACGGAGACTTGCTGTGGGAAATGTATCTCGGCTTCTTCCCTGAAGGGACGAACCCGATCTACCGCAAGCGCAGCGAGCACGACTGCGGCATCTGCCGTCACTTCGTGAAGAACATCGCCGGTGCCGTGCAGATCACCGAACACAACAAGCTTGCGACCATCTTCCAAGATGCCGCGCAGCTTGCCCCGTATCCGTACAACGTCGTCGCGCAGAAGATGCACGACGCGCTGAACGGCTCGGAGTTCGCGCACTTGCCCGCAGACCAGATCTACTACGGCGGCATCGACGGCCCCTTCTTGTTGAGCCCTCGCCACACGGCAGGCCAGCGCGAAAGCCGCACGCTCAATAAGGAGACCGGCAAAGTCGAGACCTATCATCACTTGCACGCAGCGCTCGGCCGTTCGGTGATGTCGGTCGAGCGCGACACAGTGCGCGGCGCTGCATCGAC
>ERZ650304.696-NODE-696-length-15627-cov-7.005587_pt1 | contig 15627 bp, 19 predicted proteins | sample MGYA00376240_ERZ650304 | MGnify/ENA primary metagenome ERZ650304 (study PRJEB26733, sample SAMN07839271) | wastewater metagenome | biome: small river; feature: stream; material: water | place: USA: North Carolina | collected 2016-03-01 ...
TCTGTCATTCAAACGGACAACAAATTTACTTTCCATAATAATTTGCCCGTTGACCTCCGCCAGCCCAGCTTCAATATCCCGCTGGATTTGCGAACGCGAAACCGCCGGCGCCCACGGACGAGCAGAAGCTCGCCCGGTATCGCGAGATTTTTGGGACCGCATGAAAAAGCGCGCGGCCTCAGCACAGATTACCCACCCCCAAAAGGGGCGGGGCAGCAACGGAGACCGTAGCGGGTCTCACAGTCCGGAGAGGGTATCAGGGGCATTTGCCAGCCAGTCTGGCAAACGCGCCTCGCGGTGCGCACCAGCCGAGAGTGGTGCCGGCAGGACTGGGTCGATTGAGCCCGCTACGCAAACTCCGCCAAGTGCCCCGCCCCGCCTTTCTTCCGTCAGCCCGGTCCCCGTGGTCCACGTGGTCACGCCGCTGGATACCCTCCTCCCGTATCAGCGCGCCTTTGCGGATGACGGCGCCCGGTTCCTCTGCGGCTGTTGGTCCCGCCAGACCGGCAAGGATCACACCGGCCAGGCTATCACCACGCGGGATTGTTTCCGCCGCAAGACCACTTGGATGGTCGCCGCGCCCAGTGAACGCCAGGCGGTGGAGAGCTTCGGCAAAGCCCGACAATGGGCCGAGGCGTGGAACCTGGCGGTGGAGATGGAGCAGATCGAGCGCGCGGCGCCGCAGGCGCTGATGAAGAGCGCGGAGATGACATTCAGTAACGGCTCGCGGATCATCGCGGTGCCGGGCCGGCCGGACACCGTGCGCGGTTTCTCCGCGAACGTCATGCTGACGGAGTTCGCGTTCTTCGACGATCCGGATGCCACCTGGCGCGCCATCTTCCCCAGCCTCACCAATCCCCTGCGCGGCGGTGAGAAACGGATGATCGTGCTCAGCACGCCCAACGGCAAAAGCGGCCGGGGCAAACGCTTCTACGAGATCGTGCGGGATAACCTGCTCGAGGTCCGCTCCGAGCGTAAGGTCAAGTGGTCCGTGCATCGGGTGCCACTGCGGCAAGCCATCGCGCAGGGGCTGCCCGTGGATTACGACCAGTTGGCGGAAGCCATGGCGGATCCCATCGGCGTGGCGCAGGAGCTCGATTGCGAGTTCTTGGATGGCACGCTGGTCCTGCTGCCTTACGACCTCATCGCCCTGGCCGAGTCCACCAACGCTCATCTCGATGCCGGCCTGGCCTGGTATCGCGGCCATCACGGCCCGCTCTACGGCGGGTTGGATTTCGGCCGCACCGGAGATCCCAGCGTCTGGTGGTGCCTGGAGAAAGTCGGGGAACTTCTCGTCACCCGCGAGGTGCTGGTGTTGGATGACATGCCGAGTAACGAGCAGGAGCAGATCCTGCGCCCGCGCATCGAGGCCACCTGTAACACGTGCTACGATTACACCGGCCCCGGCATCGGCCTGGGGGATTACCTGGTCGCCAATATCCCGGAGTGGAAGCCAGACCAGCATAAGCTCGGCAAGCTGGAGCTCTGCACCTTCACGGCGCAGTTCAAGCGCGAGTTGTTCCCGCCGCTCCGGCGGTCGTTTGAGGCGCCCACGCGGTTGCGCATCCCGGTGGATGTGGAAGTGCGCGAGGACCTGCACGGCATGCAGCAGGTCTTCCGCGGCGGGCAGATCGGCTACGATTCCAAGCGCACGGCGGAAGGCCACTCAGACCGCTGCGTGGCCTTGGCGCTGGCCAACCGCGCCGCGCTTTTGGGTGGCGGGCAGTCCGGTTTCAGCCGGGTAAACGTGCGGTCCGGACACTCCGGCCGGACCCGGCTCGGCCATCGGCGGGGGGTGCTGGTATGATCCCGCTCCTCATTTTTGCCGTTTTCGGGGTTTTGACGGCTGCGGAAAACGCCCCGCGCCGGCCTCTGGCCGCCCCGCCGGGAGGTTTTCCGCCCCCCGGGATGGTGTGTGGACCCCATTTTTGCCCTCCGGCCGCGCCTACCCCCCGCGTCAGCCCGATTCAGCTTATTCCTGTGAGCCGCCTAAACCGGCATCTGGCCCGATGGCCGGCGGCGACCGCCCGGACTGGAGGTGCCCGTGGCTAAGCGCAGCAGCCAGATCACCGCCGAACGCCTCCGCCAAGCCCGGTGGAGTCGGGTCAATCCCATCCGCGGGCTCACCCCGGAGACGCTCGCGCCGCAGCTCGATGAGTTTTCGGCCGGCCGTTACGGTCGGGCGGCCCGCCTATGGGAGGCCATCGTGCGGCGGGATCTCATCATCGGCGCCTGTCACGACAACCGGGCGGCGGCCGTGGCCCGGTGCCCATGGGAGATCATCACCACGGAGCCCACGCCCCGCGCCGCACAACACGCCGCGGCGCTGCGGTGGGTGTATAACAATCTCCGGGCGGAAGACGCGCTGGATACGGTGGTGCGCGGCGGCATGAGCCTGCTCATCCGCCAGATGATGGGTGCGGTCGCCTATCAATATCAGGTGCATGAGATCCTCCTGCAGCCGGTGCGGGCGGATGGCATCCAGCTACCGCTGCCCAAGACGGAGGCCACCTTCTCGCCGGATACCCTGGTGCGCCTCAAGCTCCGCGCGTGCCCGCTCTGGTGGTTCGAGGCGCAAGATGGCCCGTTCCGTTATCTGCCGGAGGAATGGTCCCCGGCCGGCGTGGAGATGCGCGAGGGCGAGTGGATGGTGATCCGCGGCGCGGGCCTCATGGAAGCCACCAGCGTGGCCTATGTGCTCCGCAGCCTGGCCGTCACGGATTGGAGCACCTTCTGCGAGAAGTTCAGCGTGCCGCCCGTGCTGGGCAAGACCGGCGCCGCGCAAGGCTCCGAGGGCTGGGACGCCATGGTCGCCGCCGTGGAGGCGTATGCGAATGATTTTGGCGCGGTGATCAATCTGGCGGACTCGCTCGAGACGCCCACGCTCGGCGGCAATGGCGGCAGCCCGTGTGAAAAATTTGTGGATGTCATCAACCGCTGGATCGCCATCCGTTGGCGCGGCGGGGATCTGAACACCCTCTCCAGCACCGCCGGTCAAGGCACCGGCGCCAGCGTGCAGGCGGCAAACACGACCGCGTTTCTGGAGGATGATTGCCTCTGGGTCAGTGAGCAGCTCAATGAGCACATTGACGCACTGGTCATCCGCTATCTCTTCGGCGAAACCCCGCTCGCCTACCTCCGCGTGGTGCCGCCGCAAAAGGCGGATGGCCAGGCGGTGCGAGACAGCGCCGGGTTCCTGGCGGACCGCGGCGTGCCCGTGGGGGCCACCCAGCTCCGCGCCCGGCTCAACATCCCGGCGCCGGAGCCGGATGAACCCTTGCTGCAGGCTGCCCGCGCCCCGGCGGCACCCGGCCTGCCGGTGGATCCCGCCGCGGACCCGCTGGCCAATGAGCAGCCGGCGGATCCCGCCGCGCCCGCGCTCGCCGCCATGGCGCGGGACCTCGCGCCGCTGCGCGTGCAACTGGCCCGACTGGACACGCTGGTGCGGGACGCGTCCGCGGACCCCGCGGAGATCACCCGCCGCGCCGAGCAATTGCTCGCGGACCTGGAGGCTTTCGAGGCGCGCCTCAAAGTCGCGCCGCAAGATGCCGCCCTCGCCACCAGTCTGGCGCTCGCGGGGATTTATGCCGATGCCATGGCGCTCGGCCTCACCCAGAAACCATGACGCATCTCTTTCCACTTTCCGGCGGTTCGCCCTCCGCCGGCAACAGCATACCTGGCATGCAGACCGGACCCGTAGATGTTGCGGGAACCCATGACTCGCGGAGCCGCCGGCCCGCGTGCGGTCGCCCAGCCAGGACCGGCATTTCTTTCGCGCTCGCCAACGAATCCGCCGCGCCGCTCGCGCTCACAGCGCTGGCCAATGATCAGATGACGGAGGATGGCTGGGTGTTACTCGCGCCCCTCGGCGAGCATCTGCACCGGCGCCGCGTGTTCACGGCCAGCGGCATCGAGACCACACAGGACTTTGTGCAGGTCATCGATGCCGAGGCGGTGCAGGCCCTGGCCAATCAGATCGATGGGCTCTGGGGCAAGCTGCGCCGGTTCCGCCGCACCATCCCCATTTACGCGCGCCATCCGGACTTGCGGGACAAGGTGCCCACGGCCGTGGCGGCGGAGAGTGACCGCACGGAACACGGCGGCATCACCGGCGCCCGGATCACGGCCCGCGGCTTGGAGGTGCGGCCCGCGCTCAATGAGCTGGGCGCGCGCGCCGCGGAAGAGCAGGGGCTCAAATACTTCAGCCCCTTCTGGTGGACCACGCCGTTGCGCGAGCAGCCGGCGGCCGGCCCGCTGCGGGTGCGCCCTACCAGTTTGATTTCGGTCGGGCTTACCGACCGACCGCAAATCCATGGCGGTGACGCGTTGGCCAATGCGGCCGCGGACCGCCCCACTTTACCGGCCGCACCCGCGGCCACGCCCCCCCAAACCATGAACCCCAAACTGATTGCCCTTCTCGGGCTCCTGGGTATCCCGCTGGCCAACGAGGCTGACGCGGGTGCCATTGACACCGCCACCGTCCAAGCCACGGACAAGCTGCGCCAGCAGCTCGCCGCGGCGGCGGAGGCGCAGACCGCGTTGGCCAATGAGCGCACCGCCCGCACCACGGCGGAGAGCGCGCTGGCCAACGAACGCACCGCCCGCGCCACCGCGGAGACGGCGCTGGCCAATGAACGCACCGCGCACGCTGGCGCGCTGGTGGATCTCGCCATTGCGGAAGGCCGCATCGCCCCCAGTGAGCGCACGGCCCGCCTGGCGGCCTTTGGCACTACGCCGGAGACCTTCACCGCCGCCCGCACCGCGCTCGCCAATCAGGCCCCGCAATGGCGCACCGGCGGCACCCCGCACACGGCCGATGGCGCCACGCGCAAGGATACCGACCCCGGCCGCCGCCTCATGGCGCTGGCCAACGAAGCGCTGACGGCCAAACGCGCGCCGGACATCGCCAGCGCCCTGAACCTGGCCCGCCAGGAAAACCCGGAACTCGCCACCGCCGTGGAAGCCGCCGTCACCGAAAGCGCCCGCAAGTAGGCGAACGAAGAACCCAGAACAAAGAACCAAGAACAAAGAACGATTTTTGACTTATGCCCGACAAAACCCCCGCCGAACTGGCCGCCGAAGTGGAGAAGCTCCGTGCGGAAAACCAAGCGCTGCAGAAAGCCGTCACCGCCGGTGATCCGCCGGAAGTGCAGGCCAAGATCGCCGCCGGGCTCACCCCGGAGCAGGCCCGCAAGGTCTGGGCGGACCAGCAGGAGGCGGATGCCGCTGCTGCCAAGGCCGCCAAAGGCACCAAGGCGCCGAAAGCCAAGTAACCGCCGTTCACCCGTCACTGTTCACCGTTCACCGTTTCCCCCTATGACCATCTTCATCCTCGCGGCCCTGAGTGGGCTGCTCGCCCTCGGGCTGATCGCGGCGGCATCCGCCATCATCGCCAGTCGTCACCAGCCGCAGATCGCGCTGGCCAATGCCTACACGGAGGTCACCACCCACAAGCACACCGCCAGCTATCTGGCGGATGGCGCCCTCACGCGGTATGCGCTGCTCAAGTTCGGCTCCGATTCGCGGCACGTGACCACGTGCGGCGCCAATGACGTGCCGCTGGGTAATTCCGAGGACGCCCCGGATGCCGCCGAGTATCCCACGGAGGTGGCCATCCTCGGCCTCTCCGAGCGCACCCGCGTCATGATCGCCAGTGAGGCCATCGCCGTGGGCGTGCCCGTCTTCACCGCGGCCAGCGGCAAGGTGCAGGACCTGCCCGGCACCAGCGGCACCTACTACCAGGTGGGTTTCGCGCTCACGGCGGCCACGGCGGATGGTGATCAGATCGAGATCGCCACCTGTGCGCCCATCAAGGTCGTCGTCTGATCCTGCTCCTTCACCAGAGTTTTTCACCCTGACCCATTTTTCATCCATGAAAGCAAATCTGCTCACGGCTGCGCTGCTCGCCTCGGAAGGCGTGGGCCAGTCCCTCGGCCACCACGGCGCCATCGCCCTGGCCAACGACACGTTCTTCACGTCCGCCAACTACAACCAGTTCCTCACGGACTTCGCGGTGCAGTTCCGCGATCCCGAGGATGTGCTGGGCGAGTTGGATTTTCTGTTCCCACCCCGGGAAACCACGCCGCGCTTCACTTATGACACGTGGGAGGAGAACCAGGCGTTCCTCCTGGATCCGGATAACTCGGATCTCCGCGCCATCAATGCGGACTTCGCGCAGGTGCAGCAGCTCCGCACCACGGAGGTCACGGCCCGCACCTACAACAAGGGCCTCTCCATCCGGATCGACAAGGACCGGATCGGGACGAAGGGCACCCAGTGGCAGACGGATGCCGTGGGTCACCTCAAGACGCGCCTGGCCCGGCTGGACCACAAGCGCGGCGTGGCGCTGATCGATGCCGCGGCCGTCAGCACCAGCTACATCTGGGATATCGCCGCCGGGGTGGATCCGGACATGGATATCGATGCCGAGGCGCGCGCCGCCAGCCTCGTCACCGGCATTCGGCCCAACAGCATCTACATTGCGGAAGATGCGTGGAGCTACCGGGAGCGCGCTTACCGCTCGCAGAACACCGCCGGCGGGAACAGCTCGGCCATGATGACGCTCGATGGCGTCGTGACCCAGCGCATGCTCGCCCGTGGGCGCATCGGCAAAGCCAAGTATGCGAACACTTCCACCGCCAAGGCTGCGTTCCTCAGCGGCACGGCGTATCTCTTCCACGCGCTGGATAACGCCAGCTTCGATCCGGTGAACACGGTCAACTTCTGGAGCCCGTGCTTCAACGGCCAGCGGTTTGCCACCTACATCACGGAGCGGGACAAGTACTACGTGGTCACGGTGGAGCACTACAGCCGGCCCACCATCACCTCGTCCCGCGGCATCCGCAAGCTGGCCATCACCAACGCGTAATCAATTGCCCTCGGGCCACGGCCGCGGCGGGTGGGTTCCCCTTCCAAAGAGATTGCCCACCCGCCGCGGAAAGCCCCCCTGAAACCATCCTGCATCCCCTCTGCCCATGAAATTCCTGAGCTTCATTCTCACGTTTTGCACCCTGGCCTTCTTCGCCTCCCTGGCGCCGCCGGCCTGCGCGCAGGTGGGCCTGGTGCCGCGCACGGTCGCGCTCACCAATCTGCCCACCGTCATTGCCGCCTCGTTTGCGAGCAATGTGAACACCGGCATCTTCCCGCTCTACAAATCGCGGGGCTTTGCTGTCACCACCAAGACCGCCTGCACGAATGCCGCCACGGGCACGAACGCCATCACGTTCGATATCTCCTGGGACGGCACGAACTGGACCACCACCGGCCCACTCCTGCTCGCCGGCACCCATAACGGCACCACGGCCGTCATCAACTTCACGAACTTCCCACCCGCGGTGGTGGATAACGTTCGCTACGGGCGCGTGCGCACCATCTCCAATGGTCACACCGCCTCCATGTTCCTCTCGAACATCTGGATTTCGATCACGCCCTGACCAGCGGATCAAACACCAGCCGGGCCCAAACTCCCGGCCGGTGCCACCATCCCGCCGGCGGCCTGCACCCCGGCTGCCGGCGGGATATTGGTCTCCCTTTTTCCCCTTTTTTTATGGTCTACGGCTTCATCATTTTCGGCCTCCTCCTAATGGGCTGGGGCGCGGGCGCGGGCGCGGTGGATGCGCACCGGGAGCGCCGGCGCCAGGGCTTCCAACTGCCGCACCGCCACCCCAAGCGCTGACCCTATGGCTTGGATCACGCTCACCGAGGCCCGGCTCAAGACCCGCATCAGCGGCACGGAGCTCGAGGCCTTTCGCGCCGCCGCGTTGGGCGCCGGGCAAGCGGACCCGGTGGCCGCCGTGCTGGCGGACATCACGCGCCAGGTGCGCGGCTACGTGGCCGGCTGCGCGCGCAATCAACTGGGCGCGGCCGGCACCATCCCGGATGAACTGGAGAGCGCCGCGCTGGATCTCGCCATCATTCCGGTCATGACCCGGGCCGGCGGCACGCTCCTTGACCCCAAGGGCGCGCGCAAAGACGCCGCGGATAAAGCGCGGGAGATGCTGCGGGATGTGGCGGCCTGCCGGCTTGCCATCGAGCAACCCGCCACCGTGAGTGACGAAGTCACGGCCGCGCCCTCCGTGGAAATCGTCCGCAGCCAACCCCGGCGCGTGAGCCGGGATAAAGTGAACGGCCTCCTGTGAGCGATACGTCCATCATCGACCAGCGCCTCGAGGCCGCCGTGCTCGGGCTCGGAGATCACAGCGTGGCCTGCTTCTGCCTCGCCATCACCACCGGACCGGACGGCTTCACTGTGCACACAGAGGGGCACGGTGCCGGTTTGCTCCTGCGCCAGGCGGTGCGGGATTGGCTGGCCGCGGCAGATGCCCAGACCCTGGAGGAACACCTGACCGGTGCGGATGAATCTGCCAGGGATGACCGCGCACCTGGTGAAGATGATGATGGCGACGGCCCCGGTGAGGGCGGCTCGCCCGTGCTCAGCCCTTCTTGAATCATGGCTGATACTCCTTTCCTCACCGCCCTGCGTCGGCTGGATCGCCCGGTGCTGCCGGTCGCGCAGGATAGCCGCGCCCTCGCGGAGATGGACCGGCAGGTCCTGGAGCGCGGTTTCTTCAGCGCGCAAAACATCTTCGAGGCACCGCTGCGCCTCATGCGCGAGGCGGTGCGGCTCATCGTGAGTCCCCGCGAGATCACGCGTCCGGACCGCGTCACGCCGGAGAACCCGGAGGGCCGCGTGACGGTGGCGCCCAGCCTGCCCGAGGTGCGGCTGGCCACCCAGCGCGCGCTGGCGGCGGCCGGCTACCAGCCGGACCCGGAGAAGCGCGGCACGATCGCGGATCTCAGTTCCTTCAAGCGCATCAATCTGGTCATCGAGCACAACCGCACTGAGGCCGCCAGTTACGGTCAGTATATGGCCGGCCAGAATGACGCCGTGCTGGATGCGTATCCCGCCCAAGAGTTGGTCCGCTTTGAGGATCGCAAGGAGCCGCGGGATTGGGTGCAGACGTGGCGCGCCGCCGGTGGCCGCGTCTTCCCGGGTGGGGATGAAAGCACGCTGCACAATTACCGGCTCATTGCCGCCAAGGATGATCCCATCTGGACCGCCATCTCGCGCTTCGGCCAGCCGTGGCCGCCGTTTGATTTCGGCAGCGGCATGGGTTTGCGGGATGTCTCGCGGCTCGAAGCGGAACAGCTCGGCGTGATCGCGCCCGGGCAGACCGTGGCGGCCACCCGCCGCGCGTTCAATGACTCACTGCCGGAGGCCTGACGCACCATGGCTACGCTCGTCATCAATACGATTGCGGATCGGCTCAAGCGCCTGCAGGAGGGCCTCGGCCCGGATCGCCTGTTGCCCGTGGTGGCGCGCGGCGCCACGACCTTGGTGCAGGATCACCTGCGCGCGCTCGATCGCTCGCGGGCCAATGATCTGGGCGGACGGCGCTCGCATTTTTACGCGAACGCGGCGCGGGGCACCACGCACCAGGTGGAGGGCAGCACCATCACCATCACCGTGCATCAGCTCGGCATCCGCCAGCGGTATTACGGTGGGGTGATCCGGCCGGTGAATGCCAAGCGCCTGGCCATCCCGGCGGATAAAAGCGCGTATGGCCGCAGCCCGCGGGAGTTCAATGATTTGAAGCTCGGCGCCTTCCGCAAAGGCGGGCGCCTCATCTTTGCGCTCGTGGTGGCCACCACCTACGCTGTGCGGTCCAAACGCGGCGCAGATGGCACCACGCGCACCACGCGCGGCCCGCGGAGCAAACGCTCCGGCCTCGTCATGTTCTGGCTGCGGGATCAGGTCACGCAGATCGGAGATCCCAGCGTGCTCCCGGCCCGCGAAGACATCGCCACCGCCGCCGTGCGCGCCGGAGATGACTACGTGCTCAGCCTCGTCCAGAGAGGAGGCCGCCTGTGAGGTCCTGGCGGACGGCCATTCAGGAAATGTGGGATGGGTGGGTTTACCGCCGCGCCACCGCTTCCTTCCGCCGGATCTTCCTGCGCAACCCCGGCCTCGGCTATCTGGTGGAACTGCGGCTGCGCCACTGGAACGAGCAGCATTTTGTATCGCCGGAATTGCGGCGCGCCACCGAGCTTTTCCATGAGCAGATGCTGCGCGAGAAAGGAGGCCGCCTGTGAGTCTCATCCGCGATGTCATGGCCCAAGTGCGAGACCGGCTCATGAGCCACGCCGCGTTTCAGGATGTGGAGATCCTGGTGGCGGATGAGGGCAACATTGAGAACGAGATCGCCCGCGTGGTGAACAAGCTCGGCGCCTTTGCCGTGATCATCATCGAGGAAGTGCGGGCCACCGCGGATGACACGCCGGGGCCGGTGTTTGACTCGATCGCGCTGAGGATCGAGATCGGCGAGAACCGGACTCTCTCCGCGGAGACGGATCCGGTGGCGGCCGGCCTGGCGGAAACCGCCTGCGGCCTGCTGCACCAGTGGACGCCCGAAAATCTCTCCACCTGCCTGCGCCCGGGCACCCCCGTCATGAGCATGGAGAGTGCGGAGGGCGTGGTCATCTGGACCGTGCGCTTTTCCGCTCGCGGCGCCGTGGCGGTGGCTCTGGATGCCGTGGCCACCGTCAGCGCCAGCCGCGCCGCCGGGCAGATCACGCTCACCTGCGCCACGGCCGGCGCCGCCATCTACTACACCACGAATGGGCGGCACCCCAGCCCGCGCGTGGGCGCGCTCTACACCGGACCCTTTGCGGATCCCGCCACCACGGTCAAAGCCAAGGCCTGGCTGGCGGGCTACGATAGTTCACCCCTCACCACCCTTGCACCATGAGTCGAGTCACCCCCGTCATTCTGCGCGGCCCCTGCCTGATCACCCTCGGAAGCCTGAAGATTTACTCTCAGGGCAGCGTGGAGTGCGTGCCGGAGATCAAGAGCTTCAACGTCTCGGCGGATCGCGGCGGCGGCCATGTGGACGCGCGCTACGCCGGGCACGTGTGGAAGATCACCTGCACGCCCATGGGCAGTCTGCAGGCCGGTAACTACTGGCCGTGGGCGCCGTCGGACATCGGCAAGAATGTGTTCCATGCCAATGCCAGCGTGGTCATTCACTCCGTGACTGAGGGCAAGACCATCACCTTTCAGCCGGCGGCCATCACGAAGATGCCGAGCCTGATTCTCTCCAGCCGCAAGACGCCGCTGGGCAGCATGGAGATCAGCGCCCTCGGCGCGCCGGCGTGGGCGACCACGGCGTTTTCGGACACGAGCTTCGATCCCGGCAACATCACCACCGCCATTTACAGCGCCGCGCTCGGCGCCCGCTCCGCGCCGTATGACGCCATCGGCGCCCGTGAGGGCTTCGAGATCATGCCGCAAATGGCCGTGCAGGAGGTGGATGATGATCACGCCGGCGTGGCCGCCATCATCCTCACGGATATTTGGTGCGACGTGCAGTTTGCGCCGAACAATCTGAGCCGTGCGCAGTTTGAGGAACTTGTTCCGCTGAGCGGGAGCAATGTCCTGGTGCCCGGCGAGAGCTTCACGAAGCTCAACGAGGATCTGGTGATCGATGGTGATCCCGTCACCTTCACCCTGCCCAACGCCGGCTGCCTGGAGCGCGCCGGCGGTTTCGGGGTGCAGTTGGACGGTAACGGCAACGTGAAGTTCACCAATCGGCTGGCCACCACCACGGGGGCCATGGATCCGCGCTGGACCATCACGGTGAACTGATCAGCCATGTTGATCCGTTACGGTGCCATTGTCCTGGCGGATGGTGACCGCGGTGACGCGGTCTCCGGTCTGACCCTGGGCGGCCAACGGGTGGTGCAAGTCGAGGCACTGCCTGGGGCCACCACGGTCACGCTTTTCCCGCGGGGCAATCGCGCCGTGACGGTCAGCTTCTCCATCACGCGCCAGCATGCGGATGTGCCCACGGCCTCCGCGTTCATCATCGAGCTACCGGATCAGCTCAAGGACACCGCGCTCCTGCGCCTGCTGGCCACCGGCGCGCAGGGTGCCCGGGTGGAACGCTTCCTGCCGGGCGCCTGCCTGGAGTCTTACGAGGGCCGGCAGACCGGCTGCACCACGTTCCACCGCTTCACCTTTCAGGCGGCCACCATCACGAAGACCAGCCCCAAGACCGTATGAGTGACAAGCTACGCATCCGCCTGGCGCTGGATACTACGCGCGCCGAAAAACCCGTCCTGAACGTCCTCACCGGTGAAGGCCCCGTCGTCATGCACGGCGCCGACCTGCGCGTGGAGGTCATCCTGCTGGATGGCGCCCACGGAGATGACGATACGGATGTCCTCACCATCACGGACCTGGCCAGCCTGACCGTGGCCATCATGGATAGCTCGCGGGAGGGTGCGCCCCTGGCCTCCCGCCGCACCACCGCCTTCACCGCCTGCACGCTGGAAGACTTCGATGACGGCGAGCCCGATCACTGCCACGCCGCGATCGAGTTTGATTACACGGACACGCAGATCCTCGAGAGCCCCGATAAAAAACTCGAGTGTTGGCTGGTCGTCTACGGGTCCCTTGGCGGCGGCCGGGATGTCTTTGGCACCGGCCCCATCACCGTGTTCCGCCCGGGTATCCCGGATGATGACGCCACGGATCTACTCGGCGGCGTGGGCCGCATCCATGAGGGCGGCCCGCAGCTCACCGCGGATGACGGCTGGCACGCGCTGGCCGTGCAGGACGTGGATGGCCTCGAGACTCTGGTGCTGGATCAGGCCGCCTTCAGCGGCACCTTCAGCGCCGCGGGCGTGGGCGCCGAGTGGGGCACCAATGACGGGCAACTCTACCACAAGACCGGCACGGATTGGCGGCCCGTGGAGATGTTCCTGCAGGACGGGGTGCGCGTGCTCGTGTTGGGCACCACCACCACCACCACCGCGCCCAACGGCCTGCTCACGGGCACCAATTACCGCCTGCGCTCCGGCCGCCACGCCGCGCGGGACGCCACCTCCGGTTACTGGCACCCGCTCGAACTGGCGTACATCGATGGCGTCTACGTGCCGCGCTGGAGCGAAACCCCCTACACCACCTGATTTCAATTTATGCGAAAATTCATCCTCCTCCTTTGCCTGCTGGCCGGCGTGGCCCGGGCCGCTACGGACAAGGTGCCGCTGACGGTCAGCACGAATGGCCAGATCGAAGCGCCCACGAACTTCTGGGCCGCGCAGGTCACGAACGCCCGGTTCGTGACCGCCGTGCAAGCCGTCAGCACGAATCAACTGGCCTCGCTGACCACGGCCAGTAACGCGCTGGTCGGCCGAGTGACGGACGCCACGAACGATCTGTGGGGCCACACTCTGACCGCCAGTAACGCCGCCGTGTTCGCGGCCTCCAACGCCGCTTACACGGCCAGCGCCGCCGTCACCGCGCTGGCCACCAACCGGTTGTGGTCCAACTCCCTCACGCTGAGCAATGGCGGCGTGTTTGCCGCCAGTAACGCTGCCTACACCGCGTCCGCCGCCCTCAATCTGGCCACCAGTAACTCGTATTGGGCGCTGCATCTGGTGGTGAGTAACGCCACGTTTTGGGCGTCGTCCAATGCCGCGTATGCGGCCTCCGTCGCCTACACCGGGTCCGCCACGCAGGCGCTGGCGGCGGTGGCTGTGCCGCCCGCCTTTCTCACGCCGGTGCTGGTGCTGGGCAAGGCCCCGGCGGAAGTCTGGGCCTATGCCCGCTATGTGCAGGCCGCGGGCGGCCCAAACCTCACCACAAATGGTGCGGGCGCCCGGATCGCCGCCGCCTTGGATCTGGCCTACCGCCAGGCGGGCGTGGAATCCAACCTGGTGGATGCGCTCTGGCTGGGCGCCGGGCAAACCGCGCTCACGGGCACCAATGTGCCGACGCTGCGGGGCCGCTACGCCGGCGCCAGCGCCGTGAGCTACTCGGATGCGGGCCTCTTTTTCAACGGCACCAACTCCGTGGTGAACCTCACGGGTTTGCCGGACCTGCGCACGAATACCATCTGTATCCGCATCGGCACGGATACGAACTATCCCAGCAGCGGTTACGCCTTCGCCTTCGCGGTGGTCCACACCAATGGCTACCCCTCCTCCATGGCCAACAGCATGGCGTGGAGCAGCGCCATGTTCTACCTCCACACCTACGGGACCAATTACGACATCGGCGAGGCCGTCTTTGCGCGCAACCTGGGCAGCGGTTTTACGGAGGGCTACTCCGAGGGCTTTGCGCGCGGCCAGCGGCAGATGCGGGATGTCATTGTCTCGGTGGGGCCCTCCGCCGTCACGAACCTCAATGCCGGCATCTCGTGGGTGGATGGCATCCTGGGCCAGCACGACACAAACGTAGTCGCGCCCACGAATGCCTGTAACCGCCTCGTCCTCGGCATGCGGCCGGACGCCGTCGGCGGCTACTCCAACCCGCTCCGCGGCTTCATCCAGCAGGCCTGGATCTTCGACACCGTGCTCAGTTCCAACCAGCAGTTCTGGGTGGAGAAAGCCATGAGCGTGGCCGCGGGCGAGGTGCCCTTCATCGTGCAGGGTGACAGCATCTCCGAATTCTCCATCACCGCCGGCTGGCAGGGCATCGAGTGGCCGCAGCAGATGTGGTGGGGCCTGGGCGCGCTCACGAACACCCTGACGGTCCACAATCACGCCTACAGCGGCCGGACCGTGGCCGTGCTGTCCAACGAGATGAATGAGATCATCTGGACGCGCCGTGGGTCTCTGCTGCAGCCGGCCGGGTATTACGCCCTCATGGGCGGGATCAATGACATCATCGGCGGCGCGTATGCCACGAACATCTTTCTGAACCTCTCCAACATGTGGGTGCGGGCGCGCACCAATGGCCTCACGGTGATCGCGAGCACGATTCTGCCCATGGGCACGAATAACGTGAACTACAACGCCGGCCGCGTGGCGGAGATCAGCGCGCTCAACGCGCTCATTCGGGGGGCCACGAACAACCCCATCCGCCCCTTTGACTACCTGCTGCCCGCGGATCAGGCCATCATCAACGCGAGTGACACCAACCAACTCTACGACGGGTTGCACCCCACGCCGGAGTACAAGCGCAACATCGGCTTGATGCTCGCCACCAACGCGGTGCAGTGGCTGCGGTGACTCGTGGCGGCGCACCGAGGGCAATGCCATGACTGACGAACAGATTGCGGAACAGATCCGGCGGGCGGTGGTGCAGGCGTGCCGGACCACCTGCGAACAGATCACGGACGATCAGGAGGAGAACGCCAAGCTGCTGGTGGCGCTGTATCTCAGCGGCGCCAATCAGATGGCCAATTACCTGGTGCGCACGGATGGCGCGACCACGCCGCAGCAGATGGAGCGCGCCATCTTGCTGGCGGGCCAAAAGTTCGGACTGAGTCTCATCCGGCCCGAGCGCAAAGGCTGACCCATGGCTGACCAAGACCTGCTGATCAAGATCGTCACTCAGGCCGAGCTGGCGGGGGCCAAGGCCTTGGCGGATGCGAACGAACGCGAGATCGGGCAGCTCAAGGTTCTCGCCGCGAGCATCGATGACGTAGCCAAGCGCGAGAAGGCGCTCAACGACATCCGGCAGAAGAGCGCGGCGATCAACCGGCAGCGGTCGACGATCAACGAGGCCGCTGGCCGTATCGGGGGCGGCGAGCTGAAGCCCGGCGCGTTTGATGCCGCCATGGATCGCATCCGTCGCGGCCGGATGGAAGCGGTCAACCGGTCGGCGCTGGAAAGCGGAGC
>ERZ650304.697-NODE-697-length-15597-cov-4.452130_pt1 | contig 15597 bp, 15 predicted proteins | sample MGYA00376240_ERZ650304 | MGnify/ENA primary metagenome ERZ650304 (study PRJEB26733, sample SAMN07839271) | wastewater metagenome | biome: small river; feature: stream; material: water | place: USA: North Carolina | collected 2016-03-01 ...
ATTCGCTCGGAGCTGGCGTTACAACGGCCGCGAGCGGGTCTGGGGGTGGTGGCGGCGGCGGCCTGTCGTTGACGGATTTGGTCACGTTCCGCAATCAGGACGCGATTACGACCCCGACCGTCGAAGATTGCCTCGCCGCTGGGTGGCTCAACCAAAACGGCAAGGAAACGACCCCGTCGCAAGGATCGACGACGACCGTCACGAACGGGTTCGTCAAGTACGGGCCGGATAAGACAACCGTCATGCGTACGTTTACCACCAAGGTCGAAGACTCGACCGGCGAAATCGTGGAGCGGTCCTAATCATGCCCGCCACCGGCACGATCCCGCCACCCAGTTCCGGGGGCGGCGAGACCACATTCGTCACCCCCGACGCTCTCACGGTGAACGTGACAGACTTCGGGGCCGTGGCCGATTTTGGTCAGAACGGGGTTGGTGCGGATAATTACGCCGCCATCATGGCCGCGCAAGAATACATCATTGCGCAGGGCTTGAATTCGCATGTTAATCGGCGGCGGGCCTGGATCTATTTCCCCGGGGCTCGTTACCCCTACCGGACTTCGCGAACGATCCCACTTCTCGCGCCGTGGATTGGGCTCAAGGGCGATGGCCCCGGCGCGTCAGAACTGGTCTGTCAGGAAGGCCCCGTGGTCCGGGTTGGGTTGCGCGAGACCGAAACGGGTCTCAGCAATTCGACCGTCGCACTCACGGCCGAACATCGTCCGACCCGCGTCGGTGTCATGGACGGTACCCTTGGTGGGCACGGCCACAGGACGATGGGCAATGCCACGATCATCTTCGGGTGTTGTCCGCTCACTCTTGGACCGAAGGCGAATGATGGCTTTGGCCGCACGGCTTGGGGTACCACTTCGCAGTTCACGGTTGAGGTCGCGTTAGCGCGGCCTGACGGTGGCGTTTGGCCCTCCGGTCAGACGTTCGGGATCTGGCAATTCGGTTGCTACCCGATTGGTACGTCAGTTGGTGGCATGCCGGTGATTTTCACATTGAAAAAAGGTATCGGTGAGAATCAATTTGATCTCAGCCTTACCGACTCGGGCGAGAACACCGGGAACGTCTCGGTTTCGCTCGCGGGCGCTACTGGCGTCATGCGGATCGGCTTCCAGGTTGACTTGACGGCGAAGACGGCACAAGTATTTTTCAATGGGACACAGCGTACCGCCGGGATCTCCGGGGCGGCCTTCGGTGTGGGCGGGACAGGCGTCCTGTTCGCTAATGAAATCGCCCCGTTCATCATCGGTGTCGATACCAACACCGCGACCGGGACCGTTCCGGTCTTCTCTCAGACCGTTTCGATTCCCGACTTCATCGTCTACGGCCTCAGCGTCTCTACCGCGAAGCGATATTACAACGATGGTGTCGGTCAGCCACAAAGGCGGCTTGACGCCCGGACGGTCAATGACGATACGCGGTTCGGCGTGTCGGGTTACCTGGACCTTTCCTTGGTCTTCTGTTTGGTCGGCGACGACGCCAACGGATTAACCGGCGCGGCCGCGACGACCACTCGCGAGGTCCGGGCTTATGCTCGCGATACAGGATCATTTTATCAAGGATTGTTCATTAACCGTGATTGCTTCATCCTACAGGGCGGGGTTCACGGCCAGGCCATTCGGTCGATGTCCCTCACCGGGAACGTCGCATCGCCGATCGTCGCGATTTGCGCCACGCTGAATTTTGAAGTCCGGGATGTCTCGTTCAAGACCGGGACGGTTGGCGTCTACACGTTCCCGATGCTAGCCAATTACACTAACAAATATAAAGATTGTTTCTTTGTGAATACGACAGAGGGGGCATTTTATATGTTCTCCTCATTGTCGGTTCTCGATAACATTGCGATTGAGAACGCCGGGCGGTGCGCGATCCGCTCATACATGAGCAATGTTTACGCAAAACTCGTTGAGGTCGCCCACTACTCAACAAATACCGATCGGCTGATCGCCACACACGGCGGTTACTACGGCGGGACGCACAAATACGATCAAGTCTTCGCCGACTTCGAGGGGGGTATTTGCAAGCGGTCGCCGTTCTACTTTGAACAGTATCCCAATCTTGAAACCGAGGTCACGGTTGACACCGTCTATCTCGGGACCGCCGCACAAAATCTGCCGCTATTCGAGTTGCGATCGAACCCGGACGGTACGCGAATTTCCCGATTGACCGCGCGGGGAATCAACCTCGCGGGCGTCCCCTACTCCTATGCCGCGAAGGTGTGGGGGGCGAAGTGGACGGGATCGATCCAGGTCAGTGCCGACAATGGGGCCGGTATCCAGTACATGCCGCCGGACGGGGCGTCTACGTCTCTCACTGTGACCACAAACTAAAGGGACGCCGATGCCTTATCATACGGGGCCAATCTCTTATATTTCGGCTCAAACTCTCGTTTACGCGATCCTTCGCGGCGACGGGCTTTGGTACGATTTCAGCGACGGGACATTCAAGTCCACCCCGATCACGCTCCGCGCCAGCCTCCCAGAAGTGACGGCGAGCGTTTATTCTGCCACGATTAGTTCAACCCCTCAGGCGACGTGGCCGGACGGCGGGTATTCGTCGATCGTCTGGAAGTCGAGCGACCTTACGAATTCGCTCGCGACGTTCGCCAACACAATGACGGGCGGGGATGATTCGGGCGGCGTCGATTCGACAGGCGTCAGCGGCCTCCCCCTGCTCTTTCAGGCCGTCAACAACTTCACACGCAAGCAACTGGCCAGCTCGCATGCGGCCGGTAGCGGCACGCTCGTCTTCCCGTTCAATACGCTCGCGACGTTCCCGGCCCTCAGTGCCCAGAAACCTATCCGTCTGACCGCCTATACCAGCACGGGCACGGCGGAAACCATCCTTGGGATCTTCGAGGCGACGGGCAAGACTTCCGATACCTTGACGGGCGTGACGGCCGTCGAAGGTTACACGGATGTCAACGTCGATACGGCGGCGTATTGGGACGTGCGCGGGACGGCCGCGATCGTCAACAATCTCCGCGAAGGGCTCTACATCGTCAACGCGGGCGTCCAGCAACTCTTAGGTCTCGGGCTCGCGAATTCCGTCGTGACGACCAGCACTTACGCGAATCCGTCGTGGATCACGAGCCTTGCGGGCTCGAAGATCACCGGCAATATCACGGGCAATGCCGGTTCGATCAGCGGCACGATCACGGAATCCCAGGTCGTCAACCTCACGACCGACCTTGCGGCCCTGACTTCATCGATCGCGAATCTGATCCCGTCCCAGACCGGCCAGTCCGGGAAGGTACTCGGGACCAACGGATCTGCCCTTTCCTGGGTGGCTCAGACGGGGGGCGGCGGGGGCGGCAGCGTTACATCAGTCGCGCTCGCGGCCCCGGCGATTTTCAGCGTGTCGGGAAGTCCGGTTACCACTTCAGGTACGCTCACGCTCGCTCTGGCTTCCCAGTCGGCGAATCTGTTTTTCGCATCGCCCAACGGGACTGCCGGCGTTCCCTCCATGCGGTCAATCCTCGCGGCCGATCTCCCGAACACGGCCGTTACCGCCGGATCTTATACCAATGCCAATATCACGGTAGACGCACAGGGCCGGATCACGGCGGCGGCGAACGGGTCTGGGGGTGGTGGCGGACTCTCTCTCGCTCCGGGATCCGACACGACCAACGTCATCCAGCCGTCCGGCAACTTCTACGCGCTGGTGATCCAGAATAATGCCTCCCAGGCCAAGGCCCCGGTGCGTGGCGTCCTGTCCGACGGGACCACGGAAACCTGGAGTCTTGACAAAGACGGCATCCTTCGCTGTTACCGGGCCGCGAACGCCGCGTCCGCTATCATGCTGGGTGGCATCGGGTCCGGGTACGCGGGATTGTGGGCCGGTCAGGCGTCCCCGAGTTTCAACAATTATTCCTTCCTTGCGTCGTCGAACGACTCATTCAACGGCAACGTCCCGACGGTGTTTTTCAACGCCCCCGGGGCAACCGGGCTGATGTACTTCCGCGCCAATAACGTCAACCATATTCAGGTCGCTTACGGTCAAGCATGCTTGGGTATCGGCGGGACGATCGTTTCGAGCGTGACGGTCGGGATCGACAACCGTAGTGCTATCAATGCAAGTTATGTGGCGTGCCGATTCGACGCCCACGCATCCCAGGCCGTCGATACCATTCAGGTCTACAAGGGTGGTGTTAAGAAATTAGCGGTTGATTCGAGCGGCCAGGGATTGACGTGGGATTCGGCGTCGGCGGGCCTCAAGATCGGCCTTGCGGCGGGCGAGAAGGTGGGATTCTTCGGCGTGACCCCGGTGGCTCAAGCCGCCGTGGCGGGGTCACGCGGCGGTAACGCGGCCCTAGCTGACCTTATCGCGAAGTTGGTCGCGCTGGGCCTCATCACCGATTCGACGACCGCCTAACAGTGAGGGGATCCGAATGGCAATCAAACTGACGGTCGCGAATCCGGTCGATGGGACGGACTTGGACGCTTACGGCGAACTCATTGAGATTCATATCTCAAGACGTGCCGGTGAGTGCCGCGCCTTATTCGGGTTTTGGCCAAACCGCGCCGCGATGCTGGCCGGGATCCCGCCGTTTCGGGAAGTCGGTTTCGTCGTCGGTGGTGCGGAGTATCAGGCCCTTATCGCGGCCAAAGCCGATGTCGTCGCGTCGTTCCATACCGTCGCCGACTCTATGGCCCTGGGTGGCCAGATCCCCGGATCCGTCACCTACTCGGCCTGATCGGAGCGGCCATGCTTCCCGGCTACAATACGACCCCGTTCAACGCGGCACCGACCGTCGCGCAGCCCAATCCGACGGCCCCGGGCGTGACCGTCAACATCTTCGGCAGCCTCATCACTCGCGGCCTGGGGATGCGGCGGGGCATCATCACGCGTGGCCTACGCGGCGGCCGTCCGTCCGGGCTGCCGGTCGTCGTCCAAACCGGAGCGGGGTTTCTTGTGCTAGCCGGACTCAAACAGATGTTGGTCGATGCGGGGATTGTCAACGCCGCCCGCGTCATTATTTCACTCGATCCCGAACCGCTCGAAAAACCGCCGTATAGTTTTCTGGTGATCCAGCCGGGACCGGAAGAGGAACGGCCGCTGAGATTCGAGGGGGCGGAACGGAATCGGTTTTCGGTCTCGGGCCGGTTCATCGTCCATGTCGTCACCAGTTCGGGCGTCGATATCGCGTACTCGGACGAGAAACGGCTCATCGAATCGACGCGCGGGGCTCTCGCTTTGGCCCATTCGGTCGCCGACGCCTTACACGGCAAGTTCGTCCCGACCGATGACCCGAACGTCGATTTGACGGATGAGCCGGTCGAATTCCTGTCCCAGAGCCAGCCGTTGCCGTATCGGGGCAACAGCAAGAATTACGTCCGCGTCCCGATCACATTCGGCTATACATATACGCGAAAACTTACGGGGTCGGTCTGATGATCCGCCTTGCTGGCGTCGAACTTCTGTTCCCCGAAGCGGGCGTGCGGGCCGAGATCGAATCCCGGATCCCGCTCGCTGACGCCTATCCGTGGCTGAATCGCGCCTGGCCCGGCCCCCGATTGACCCAACTCACCTATCCGACGGGATTCAAACCCGCCGAATCCGTGCGGCTGGGCAGGTTTTGTTGGCCGCGCGGGGCCTCGCGGTGGGCCTACGGTCATTTCCTGGCCAGCTCGAATCAGGTCAAGGCGGTTCGCGAAGTTTGTTACGGCAAGGGTGGTCTTGAGCAGAATACCGTATCCCTTGAACTCTCTTCGCCCGGATTGGCGTCGAATGAGACGGTCGAGACTGACGTTTATGTCCTCCCGCCGCTCCCGCTGATCCGGGTCGCTGTCGATGAGAAAGAGACGGATTACTATAACGGATTGTTTCTCATCACTGTTGTTGATGAAAGATTCTATTGGTGGGAGAAGCCGGCCCCCGACTTCGCCATCGACCCCGCCACACCCCCGACGTGGGAAACGCTGGTGAATAAGTGTCGGGACTCGCTGGGTCTGACCGACCTTGAGATCGTCACGCCGATCGAAACGAAATGGTTGCGGCCGTCGCCCCGCCTGAATCTCGTCAATGAACGCCTCCCGCTGGTTTTGGACGCCATCGCCTACAATGTTGGGCGGCGGGTTGTACGGACGCTCAACGGTGAAGTGCGACTAGAAACTTACGACGACGCCCTAGCGACGTTTACCGCCGACAAGATTGCCCACAAGAAACGGTCTCCGCTTGCTGGTGGCGACTGTTTTACGGAGGCAGTCTAACGATGGCCCAAGGCAAAATCGGAGTCGCGGCCCTCTGCCCGGAGACGATCCGTGTCGTCTTCCGGACGCAAACATGCGAAGGAAGTCAGGATCTTCCGCCGGAATACGCGGTCGAGACAGATTTCGCCGACGTGTTTGATTCGGTCGGGACGGGCCGCCCAGACGGAATGTTGACGGTCCATGACGCCGCGCACGCGAAGTATCCGGCCAACAACACCACCACACCGTCCAACGCCGATTCGCTCAAGACGCTGGCGAAGGCCATCGCCAATGAAATCTGGACGTGGCGGCGGGATCGCCGGGATATCGTCCAGGTCGGCATCCTCGCCCCCGACATGAGCGGCCTGTTCGATTCGGTTGAGTGGGCGATGGACGACGATTCTTGCCGGACACGGATGACGGCCGAGCCGATGGCGGGCGAGCCCGAAGAATACATGCACGCCGACATCAGCGAATGTGAATGGGACGGCGCGGGATTCCGGGCCTTCATCCCCTCCGCGACGTTTTCCAACGGTAACATTACCTTGCCGATCGCGCGACTGTATATCGACAAAGGCAAGCTCGCGGCGAAGGCGAACGGAAACCAATCGATCAAGGTCTGTCCGTGAAAGACCAAGTTGGATTCTCGGCCATCCTTCCCGGCAAGGTGTCGGTTCGGTTCCGGACGCGATGCTGTTCCGGGACCACGTCCCCGCCCGATGCGTGGACGGTGAAAGTCGATGCGCCCGACGCCGCCTCCCTTCCAGCCCTGGGTGGCTCTCCCGCCACAACCGTCATCGAAGAATCGGCCTATGCGATCTTCAACGGCGGATCGACTCCGGTAAATAGTTCGACCCTGACCGACCTTGCGAACGCCATCGCGGCCGAATTGTGCCTCTGGCGCGAGAATCAGGGGGATCATGTCTTCGCCGGGATCGTCGCCCCGGAGATGAACGCGCAGGTCGATGAGGTCGAATGGCTGATCGACGACGAGGGTTGCCGGACCACGTTTTCATCCGGGCCGTTCGTCCAGGAAGCCGACCGCCTGATGCACCATGATCCTGCGGGATGGTGCGAAGTCCCTTGCGATGCCATTGAACTCTACGGGGCCGACATGGCGATTGTCGGCCAGAACGTGCGGATCCCGACGTATTCGGCGTGGCTGGACGACGATTATTCGCCACCCAGGATCAGGACCAAGCGGAAGTCTCAGACCGACATCCGGGCGTGTTGCGGCCAGCGTGCCTTCGCATTCGTGGTCCGGGGATGTTGGGAAGATCCATTGCCCGGCGCGACAGTCAACGTCACCGGCCCCGGGGGTTTTTCTGGAACCTACACGACCGACGCATCGGGTTCGGTTACGGTTAATATCAATGCTTATCCTGACGGCCTCTATACCGCCGTCGTCAACAAGCCGAGATTCCAGCAAGGGACGGTCTCGTTCCTGTATCCGGGCGGTGGACCGATTAACAATGGTCGGGTGAAGTTATTCCCGCAATCGGGTTACTACTGTTCGTGCTGCCGTTGGCAGGTCATACCGCCTCAACTCCAAATGACAGTTTCATGGGGGCCGTCGGTAACTTTGACGGTTGTTTCGCCGCCTGGAGCATTAACGACCGAAGGCGTTGTTTATAAGGGTGTCGCGGAATATCAGGGGCGACCATACGAATTTGGTTTATCTGTAGGCGCAACTTCTCCCGGAGCCCCCAACGGTGCATGCGGGGTCGGATACAGAGACATGGCAGATAGCTCAATTTTTCAATTGGGTACATACAGCGATTTTGCAATCATTGATTCCTTGGAGCCATTTATCGCTCATGCCGCAATCTTTCCTGTTCCTTACACTTTCCCCAAGCAACCCGGGACCGCCCTTGTGGTTGAGCTATGAATTCATACTGTGCTCATTGCCCTAATGCCTCAAACTTAATTAAGTGCTCATGTTCAAATCCAGGGATGGGGGCATTCTGCCTGTCCCTGGCCGCCGGAAATTCGTCCTACACCGAAATCATCGTCGAAGCCTCCCGCGCGGGCGTGGCGACGATCGAGGATTTCACGGCGTTCATGGAATCGAGGCACGCAAAATTCGTGGAAGCTGAATCCGCCCCGATGGGATCGGACGACTTGCCGATTGACGACATGAAAATCGGCCGCGAGGTCGTTCGGTGCAAACATCGGGTGAAGCCGGCTTGCGGCTGCCCCGGCAACCCCCACACCTGCACCCACCCCGACAAATCGGGCGAGAAATGGTATCTGGACTGCTACCAGTGCAAGTTGTCAGAAATTCGATCTGGCTAAACGAACCGTAGTGCTATAGAATCATCCGGTCCCCCGTTTACAGCGAAACGGAAACGGTTAGAATCCGAAGAGATACGATGCCCAAAAAGAACGCCACCGATAAGGGAGAAGGCAAGCGGACGCGATCGGCCAAGTATGGGGATCTCACCCCGCACGGCCCAAGGATCGCGGAATTCCTCAAGTCCAGGGGGTTCAGTTCGACGGAAATCACGGTGACGGCGGCGGCTGAGGCGATCTCGAAGAACCGCAAGAAACCCATGATCCGCCAGCGCCTGTCGAAGATCATCCGATCCGACCGTGTACGCGAATCCACCTTGAAAGAGATTGCCCAAGCCTTCGACGCGACCGTTGAGGATGTTCTCGGAATGCAACAAGCGGAACAAAACAATGCAACTCAACAGGAAGTTTCCCGTTGATGATTGTGTCGGTTCCTCGCATTCGCTAACCTTTCCGTTCGCGCCAATTCGTCCGGATCAACCCGTCTCCGCTAGACAACCTAGATGTACTGGCGTATAGTGTTCGCAGGTACACCAATTGGTAGCTCAACCCCCAAGCAGTCGAAGAGGACCGCCCATGAGCGCCAGGAAGCAACTCGAATCCATCCGCATCTCACCCGGGACGGCCGACGCCAGTTTCCCGGGCCGATCTTACGCGACCAAGGTGAGCGAATTCGCCTTGCCGTGCGGCACGTATCGGCACTCGTATTGGTCCCCAGAGGCGTGGGCGCGGACCCCCGAGGAAAGCAGGAGCGGCGACACCCTCATCATGCCGGATGGTGCCGCCGTCCTGATTGAAGCGATCGACTGAGGCCCGTTCAGTTCCCGTTGCCCGCCTTCCTGCCCTTCCCTGGGTGGCTAGGCGGGCTCTGTTTTTGGGCGTAAGTTTCGTCTTTGAAGATCGGCTTCGGCGTCCCTGCTCCACTCCCCGCCCTGCCCTTCTCGGCGTCCACGATCCGCCGCACGATCTCTTCCGGGCCGAGAAGGCTGAGGAATCTCAGGATCATCTGGGAGTCGAGATCGTCCCCGATCGCCGGGGCGCGGGGTTCCTCATCGATTCGATCGTCGATGAGGAAATTGATCGTCGTACCGAGGATGTCCGACATCCGCAACAGGTAGGGGTGCCCCGGCTGATTTCCTTCGTTCAGCCATTTCGAGAGTTGGGAGGGCGAGGTTTCCATCTTTTCGGAAAGCCACGCCTGATTCCGGTCGAGCGATTGCAGTTTCGCCCTGACCTTATCGCCGAATTTCTTCAAACCGTCGGCCATGTTATCGATTCCTTCGAAACAGAATGCGCCATCATCCGGTGGGATAATTCGCATTTCCAAGGAAATACTGCAAGAAAAATCGGGTTATCTCCAGATTATTTCATTACTATAAACTTATTGGTTTCGCTGGAAACAAAAATTTCCGTCCAGGCCATTGACTCGTTTCCGATAGTCGCTAAAGTGATATCGCAGTTGTGAACAAGTCGTCTCGATGTAGAGGCCGGAGATGCGGAAATACAGGCTACGGCCCAATGCCGAGGAGTACGACCGCTTGACGGTCTACGTCCCGCGCAAGTCGTTGGCCGCCTTGAGGGAACGCGCCAGGACAAGGCGTGTTTCGGTGAGTCAGGACGTGAGCGAGGCCATCGACCGGCACCTTGAACGGTGCCGATTGGTCCCCGCCGCATCTTGACCCGGATCGATTCCGAACCGCACCACTTCCGGCCCCGCGTCGGCACGGTCGCCGTCCGCAACTCATCAGTTCCGTTCCGTTCAATTCCGTTCCGGAGTCAGTTCATGTCTCTCTTTCAGAAGGCAACCAAGAGGAACGCCCGTCTACGCATGGCGACATGCGGAACGTCGGGGTCGGGGAAGAGTTTCACGAATCTCAAACTGGCGGCGGCCTTGACCCCGCCCGGCAAGCGATTCTGTGCCATCGACACCGAACGGGGGTCGCTGTCCAAGTACAGCGATATGTTCGATTTCGATGTGGTCGAGCTGGCCAGCTACGATCCCGTCCATCTCATCAACCTTCTCGGCATGGCCGCGTCCGAGGGTTACACCCTCTGCCTCATCGACTCCCTGTCCCACTTCTGGGAGGGCAAAGACGGTGCGTTGGAGAAGGTGGACGCGATCGTGAAGCGGACCAAGGCCGGGAACAGCTTCACGGCCTGGCGCGACGTGACGCCGATCCACAATCAGATGATCGACGCCATCCTACAGTCCCCCATGCACGTCCTGGCCACGATGCGGGTCAAGACCGAATACGTCATGGAGACGAACGACCGGGGCAAGATGGTCCCCCGCAAGGTGGGATTGAAGCCGATCCAGCGCGAAGGCGTCGATTACGAATTCGACATCGTTGCCGACATCGACGAGAGTCACAATCTCGTCATCGGCAAGACCCGCTGTCAGGCCCTTGACGGCAAGGTGTTCCACAAGCCGGGCGAGGACGTGGCCAAGATCATCCGGGGATGGCTCGAAGGCGATGCCCCCGCCATGATCCCCGTCCTGGGTGGCACGCCCGCCGTGCTCGCCGCAAGGCCCAATCAGAACCCGATGCCGGCCCCCGTTACTCTCGCCGCCGTTGCCATTCCGGTCAACACCCCTCCCCCGCCCGCTTCCCACGCAACCCCGGTGATCGTTCTCCCACGGATCCCCGATCCCGAGATGCCCCGCGCCACGGCCGCCCAGGTCGCCGGGATCCGCGAGGCGTTCGCGAAACTTGGCAAGGGCGAGGCCGACGTAACCGGCAGCGCCGCCAAGCGTGGGGCCGATCGCATCGAGGATATCACGCTCGGCCAGGCCGACGAACTCCTCTTCACGCTCAATCAGATGATCGACTCGGAATCTGTTTTCGGACCCGGGACCGACGGCCCCCAGGTCGTCGAGACTCCCGCCGAAGCCACCCAGGAACCGGCGGCCGTCGCCGTCGCGTCCTGAACTTCCCCCGTTCCGCTCCGTTCCGTTTCCCATCCGTTCACCCCTTGAATGATTAGGGCATCAGCATGTCTACCGACTCGAATTACGACTACACCGCCAACGACAACATCCCGGGCGTCCAGGCCGACGATGGCGACCTGACGCAACTGGCGGTCGCCACGATGGAGATGCGACCGGTCGAAGAGATCGAGGCCGAGAACCAATTCCACGATCTCCCGCCCGGCGAATATCTGCTCAAGGTGACCAAGATCATGGGCGTCACCCCGAAGCAGCGGACGGTGACCGTGGGTGGCCGGATGGCGGCCTACACGTCGCCGCATGTCGTCCTGCAATTCGGCCTCCCGGATCAGCCGAATCAGACGGTTCAGGATTCGTTCTTCTTCCCCCCGGCCGACAAGCTGGAACAGCAGGCGTACACGGCGGGCGTCGTCATCCCCGACAACCCCAACGCCAAGCCCGGCAAGCCCGGCTTCGAGGCCAACAAGTATCAGCAGTTCGTTCAGCGGATCGCCAAGGACGGTGGTATCCGGACGATCTCCGATTTCGTCGGCGCGACGGTGATCGCCCGCGTCCAGGCCGGTCAGCCGTATGAGGGTCGCGACGGGCAGATGCGGAAGGGTTATCCCAAGATCCAGCTTTTCAGCTACCGCTCGCCTTCCGATCCCAAGCCCGCCGCCGGCCCCGACCCCGATCCGTCGGTGAAGTCGTCCGCGTCGGCCCCCGCGATCCCGACCCGCTCGCCGCTCCCGGGTCAGCAGTCGTTGCCGCTCGCCGCCGCCGTCGCCCAGCCCGCCGGACTCGGCGCGATCTGACCGCGTCATCGTCCGACGATTCCGAAACGGGCCGGGGTCAAACCCGGCCCGTTTTCTCCCGGGGAGGGAACCAACGTGGCGACAGCAACCAAGTCCGAGGTCATCGAAGGGCGTATCGTCCGGATCGCCTTCCACAAGGCGAGCCGATTCGAGCCCGGCAAGAAATTTCTGATCGCGACACTCAACGACGGCCGCACCATCAAGGGGAATATGAGTGATCCCCGATACGATGAGACCTACCGTTTCTTCGGCGTGACCAAGGAAGATCCCAAGTGGGGGCCGTCTTTTCAGTTCGATTCCTTCGAGGCCGTGATTGACCAGAGCGTCAGCGGCATGGCCCAATATCTGTCCCGGTACGTCCGGGGCTTGGGTGAGAAGTTATCGACGCGGCTGGTCGAGCATCTCGGGGCCGACGCACTCACGATCCTCCGCAAAGAGCCCGAACGGGCGTCCGAGGTCAAGGGGATCGACCCGGAGACCGTCGAATCGATCAAGGCCCATTTCGACAGCATTCGCATTGATCCCGTCGCCGTAACGCGGGTCATGGACCTGTTCCGGAACCACAAGTTCCCGCGCCGGCTGGCCGAACGGCTCGTCGAAGACTTCGGTTCCGACGCGCCGGATGTCGTCCTGAAAAACCCGTATGTGCTCCTGGCTTATCGCCGGGTCGGCTGGAAGGGCGTGGACGAATTCGCCGTTCAGACCGCCTCCTATCCCCTGGGTGGCTTAGGTCGCCAGCGTGGGGCGATCGGGGAGGCGATCAAGCGAATCTCCGAGGAAGGTCACACGTTCTGCACCGAATTCGAGGCCCTCAATAAAGCCTTCGAACTGATCCACTTTAAGCCGACGCAAGAGGCGATCGAGAGTCTCGTTAGCGAGGGGATCATCGTCCGGTGGGAATCGGAGGGCGTTCCCTTCCTGGCCCTCAGCGATCTCTATTACGCCGAACAGTCGATCGCCGAATCGATCGGTTTCCTTCTCGGTTCGGAGGCGTCTCCGCTCGAAGCGATCGACGTTGAGGGGCTTGAGCCCGAACAGGCCGAAGCCGTCCGGAAGATGATCGCGTACCCGCTCAGCCTGCTCACCGGCGGCCCCGGGACCGGAAAGACATTCACCGTCGCCAAGGCCCTTGAGGGGATGATTGACCAAGGGATCTTCTCGGTTGCGGTCGGGGCACCGACGGGCAAGGCCGCCAAGCGGGCCGAAGAATCGTTGGTCGCGAGGCTCGGGAAGGCGAACGCGGATGTCAAGTTCGCCACCATTCATCGGCTGTTGGGTTTCCAGCCCGGGGGCGAGGACGGGGTTGAAGGGCCACCCAGTAGCGAAGCGACGAAACGCGGTCGCGGGGTCACGTCGGGGTTCGTGTACAACGAACTCAACAAACTCCCGTATCAAATCATCGTCATCGATGAGTTGTCGATGGTCGATGTCCCGCTGTTCAAGTCGCTCTTGAAGGCCATCGCGGGCGGGACTCGCGTCGTGCTGGTGGGCGATCAAGACCAGCTCCCCAGCGTCGGCCCCGGAGCGGTCCTGCGCGACCTGTTGCGGCGGATCCCGACGACCGAATTGACGACCGTCCGGCGCAATGCGGGCCAGATCGTCAAGGCGTGCCATGCGTTGAAGAATGGCCGGATCCCCACCCCTTCCGATCGGGTGGACCTGGAGAACGGTCTCAATTGGGTCCATATCGAAGTGTCGGACGTGAATCAGATTCACGCCCAGATCGTCAATCTTCACCAGACGGTGAAGAGTTTCGACCCGCGCTGGGGCATGCAGGTCGTCACCCCGCAGAATACCCGGCTCGCCATCGCGTGTGATGCCCTGAACGAGTCGCTCGGGGATCTCATCAACCCGCCCACGGCCCCGCCCGGTTATGACAGCAAGCAACCGCCCTTCCGGGTCGGCGACAAGGTTGTCAGGACGAAAAACGGACTCGTCCATCAACTCATCAATCCGCAAGAGCGGATGGACGGGGACATTTTCGAGATTTGGGACGATCACGAGAAGAAGAACTGGTACTGGCGGGGGTCGGAATACGAACTGAAACAAACCTTGGTCGTCAACGGCGACATGGGCGACGTGCTCGATATCGCGGTCGAGCCGAAGGCGTCGTTTGCGGTCGTCGAACTCAAGAATCCGACGCGGATCGTCCGGATTTCGATGTCGGATCCGAATCTGCAAAAGGCATACGCGCTCACATGCCATAAGGCACAAGGATCGGGCTTCCCTTATGTGATCGTACCCGTTCACGGTTGCTTCTATTGGGACTCGAAGCGTGGAACCGGCCTGTTCTCCCGCGAGTGGCTCTATACCGCGATGAGCCGCGCGGAAACCCTGCTCGTCACGGTCGGGGAATTCAAGGCGATCGAAGCGGCAGCCTTCCGCAAGACGACGCACCTTCGCCGGACCCGATTGGGTTTCCTGCCCCTTGAGCCGACGGTCAACGCCCGCGAGATCGCCGGTGACATCGGCCGCGCGGTTGAGGATGAGATCGCCCAGCGCAAGGAAGCGGAGAAGGCGGTTGAGGTCGAGATCGGCGACGTGACGGTTGCCGATGACGCCCTGCCCGCCGTCCTTTCCCTGGGTGGCCGCAACCCGGGCGATGACGAGTTGGAAGATGAGGATTTCGATCCCGTTGATCGTGAGATCGCGTGCATCGGGATCGATGATGACGAAATACCGTTTTGATCGGTTGGGGTGATTCCGCCTCGCTGTGGAGGCATCGTGACCGACGACGCTGAGTATTTCACCGGGGAAGACGCGATGGCGCGAGCACGACAGGCCCTTATCGAGACGGGATCGGGGAAATCTTCGATCCTGTCTCATTTCGGCCCCTGCAAAGAGGGTCATATCCTCTGCCCGTTCGTCGTCGTTGCCGACTCGCGGGAACAGATGCCCTACGGTTTCGCCGGGATCACTTATCAGGACGACGATGCCGAAGTCCCGTCGCGGCCGTCGTGCCCGTCGTGCGGATTCGGTTCCGAGCCCCCTTCCTCACTCGACTCGGCCCCGATCCGCGACGACCGGAACGGCAAGCCGTTCGATATCGCCGTGTACCGGACGGGCGTCCCGCTGGGGGATTACACGATTCTCGGACTCCCGGAAATCGCCATCGAGCGCAAGAGCCTTGAAGACTTCTACGCATCGGTAGGGCGACGGGACAACTTCGAGGGTCGCCTAACCCGCATGCAGGCGAAGGGGTATTCGGCCGTCGTCGTCGAAGCCACCCAGGAACAGGTGTTGGCGAGCCCGCCGCCGTTCTCGGGCCTCACGCCGCGCAACGTCTTCCGCACCGTCCAAGCCTGGACGATGGATTTCCCGCGAACGCATTGGTGGTTCATGGATGGGAGAATGTCGGCCGAAGT
>ERZ650304.698-NODE-698-length-15583-cov-6.250773_pt1 | contig 15583 bp, 14 predicted proteins | sample MGYA00376240_ERZ650304 | MGnify/ENA primary metagenome ERZ650304 (study PRJEB26733, sample SAMN07839271) | wastewater metagenome | biome: small river; feature: stream; material: water | place: USA: North Carolina | collected 2016-03-01 ...
CTGCGATGCCCCAGTTGCCGGCGGGGATTTCGCCGCCGGCGGCAAAGAAGCCGGAGAAGCTATTGGCCAGCTTGCTGAAGATGTCGAATGCACCGCTGCCGGAGCTGCCCGAGCTGCCGCCGAGGAGTAGGGATAGGAAGCCGCCAGCGGTGCCGCCAGCGCCACCACCACCCCCGGCCAATGCCCCGAAGAGCGACCGGGCAAGGTCTTTGCCCAGGTCGGCCATGATGACGCGGTTGAGCTCCTGGAAGATGCTGTTGCCCAGGTCTTTGATGGCGGCCTTGCCGGACTTGGCGCCGGAGGTGATGTCGGCCAGGAAGGTGCCGAATTTGTCTTGCAGCAGGGTGTCGAACTTGGCGGCCAAGGGGTCGACGGTGGCATTGAGCTGCTCCATCTGGAGCTGCAGGCGCTGGAAGTTTTGCAGCTGCTCTGGCGTGAGCTGCGAGACCTGCTGCAGGCGGACGAACTGGTCGTACTGTTGCTGCATGAGGCCGAGGATGCGGCGGCGCTCTTCGCCAGACCGGCGCAGGCTGTCGATTTCGCCCATGGTGCCGGTGTCGCGGGCGATCTGCAGGCGCTCTTCGGAGATGGAGAGGTCGCCCTGCAGCAGGCTGAAGTCTTGCGACAGCTTGTTGAGCCCGGCCTGGGCAACGCTGGCCTGCTTGAGGGTGTCGAGCACACCGGTGTCGAGGCCGTTGGCGCTGAAGGTGCGGCGGAGCTTGTCGGTTTGGGCGTCGAAGCGGATGGCGGCGGCGGCGGTGAGGTTGCCACGCAGCTCGAGCAGCTGGGCGTTGACGTCTTGCACGCTACGCTCCAGGTCCTGCTGGGCCTGCTCTTGCTTGAAGCCCATTTCGATGCCACTGATGCCGGCTTCGCGCTGGAGCTTGGATTGCTTGGCCAGCAGGTCGTTGACTTTGCCTTCGGCGTCGGCGCGCTCGGTGTCTTTGCCTTTGGGCAGCTGGGCCTGGTAGGCGCGCAGGGCGGCGATCTGGTCGTCGTAGGCCTTGACCTGGGCGGCGGTGGCTTCGTCTTGCGCGGCGCGCTGGCCGTCGAAGTAGGCCTGGATGGAGAGCAGGCCCTGGTTGTTGTAGAGGTCGAGGAATTTGTTGCGCTGTTGCAGCAGCTCGGCCTGCTCGGCGATGGTGGTTTGCCAGGCCTTGAGCTGGTTGTCGAGCAGTTTTTTGGTGGGGTCGTCGGTGGCGGATTTGGCGCCACCGCCACCACCTCCGCCCGGGAGCTTGGGCGGCGCCACCGTGGCGGCCGGGGTGGATGCCGGCAACGCAGGGTTGATGAAGCCACGGCCACCCGCAGCCTGCGGGCCACGGATGTAGTCTGCAATGGCATTGCCAGCCTTCCCGGGCAGGCCCAGGAAGTCGTATTTCATGGCGCCCTGGTAGGTCTTCAGCACTTCGCTGAAGAGGTCGCCCTGGCGGCGGGCCTCGACCAGGCGGGTGCTGACGTCGGCCAGGGACTGGACCAGCGGGCCCGCAATGGCGATGCTGGCGGCTTCGGAGGCGAGCTCGAGCTTTTTGAGGTTGTCGTTGAAGGTGGCGGCGGCCTTGGCGACGTCGCCGTCGAAGGTGACGCCCATCTCGCGCGCTTCGTTGCGCAGGCGCTCTATGCCGGTGCGGCCAAGGTTAAGGATGGGTATGAGGTCTGCACCACTCTTGCCAAAAAACTCTTGCGCCCAGGCGGCTTTGGCTGCGCCGTCTTCCCACTGGGCGAACTTTTCGGCCATGTCGCCCAGCACTTCATCCTGACCGCGCAGGGTGCCGTCGGCGTTTTTGACCTTGACGCCCAGGGCGTCGAAGGTGGCCATGGCTTCTTTGTTGCCGCTGGCGGCCTCGGCCATTTTCTTGCCGAGCCGGCCGATTCCGCCCGTGAGGGCTTCCATGGGCGTGCCGGCCACCTCGCTGATGTAGCGCAGCTCGCCCAGCTTTTCAACGGTGATGCCGGTTTTTTCGGCCAGCTCGTCGAGCTGGTCGAGCACGCTGATGGCTTTGACGTTTTGCAGAGCGCTCAGGCCGATGCCGATGGCCGCGCCCACGGCGGTGATTTTGGCGAAGCGGCCGGTGAGGCCGTCGAGCTTGCCCTGCAGGCCGTCCATGTTGCGGCTGAAGGACGCGAAGGCGGCTTTGGTGTTGTCTTTTCCGTTGAGGAGGATGCCGACGATGGTGTCGCTCATGGTTGGTTACCTGCGGTGTGCGTTAAACAGGGCCACCATGCGGGCCGCGTCGGTGACCTTGGGGCGGGGGGCGGCGGGCTTTGCCGCTGGCGGCGCTGCAGGCGGGGCCGGGGGCGACCAGGGCGAGGGGGGCATGAAGTCGGACGGGTGCCAGGGCTTGCCGGTGCGCCGGGTGACGGGGCCACGGAAGGTGGCGCTCATCAGCTCGGCGTGGCGCTGCTGGTGGTGCTGGGTGTGCAGCTGTTCGCGGGCAAAAAAAACCTGCCATTCGGCAAACTCCAGGGCCGTGATGCGTTGGCCCAGTTCGTGGACGGTGCAGCCCAGCCGGAATGCGAGCTGGAAGGCGAATCGGCGTTCGGGCTGGGCTATGAGTTTTTTGCGGCGGCGTCCACGTCCGAGCCGGCGAGGCGCAGGGCGACGCCGGAGAGGTCGAGCACGTCACCGGGGTGGGTTTGCCCCAGGGCCTGCCAGGCGCTGAGCGGCAGCAGGGGCGCCCCACCCTCTTCGATGACGACTTGCGACAGCAGGCGCAGGGCCATGGCGCCGTTGGCACGGGCTGCGGCCTCGGCGTCTGTCTCGCCGTCGCGCGGGGTGCGCTCGGCGGCGGTGGTGACGGCGTTGGCCAGTTGCTCCTCCAACATCAGGCCGCGCACGATGACGCTGCCCTGGAGGGGGGCGAAGGGCACGACCTGGCGCACGGGGGTGGGCAGGGTGCCGATGCTGGCCCGGCTGAGGGGGGTGGTGGGCTCGGTCATGCTGCGGCGGCGAAGGGGGTGAAGCCACCGCGCACGTTGATCTTGAGCGGGGTGGTGACAGGTGCGCCCGCGCTGCCGGTGGGCACCAGGCTGGCGCTGGGGAAACCGGCGAACATGCCGCCCGAGCCGTCGGGGAAGGTGAAACGCACGGCGCGCAGGCTGCGGGTGCGGCTGGCTTTGTTGAATTCGACCAGGGCGGGGTCGGTGACGACCCAGAGGGAACCCATGGTGAAGACGAGGGGGGTCTCGCGGCCGGGCAGGTTGAAGCCGCGTTTGCGGTGGATGGTTTCGACCAGCACGTCGGCGGCCTCGCCACCGGCGGCGCCGACTTCGGTGATGGTTTCGGCGCTGGCGCCGAAGGTGATTTTTTGCGCGGTGCCGGAGACGAAGGCGCCGAAGTCGGTGCTGTTGATGCCCTCGAGCTCGAAATCGTCGGTGGTGACATTGGCGACGCGGGCCACGGCGTAGTCGAGTTCTTGGCGCATGCCGCGCACGCGCAGCAGGAGGTGGTCGCCATCGAGGTAGCCGTGGGCGGTGCTTTCGACTACGGCGGTGGTGGCGTTGCTGATGGAGGTGAGGGTTTTGGCGGTGGCGAGTGCGGTTTGCACATCGACTTGAACTTCAGACCAGATTTGGACGTCCATGGTGGGCCTCTGCGGTGGTGGTATGGGTTGGGTTAGAAGGCGCCGCCTGGGGTGCGGTGCTGGATGGAAAAGGCGAGCACGACGTCGGCCACGTTGGTGTCGAGGGCTTCGCCCTCCCAGGTGGCGTTGGTGATTTCGCGGTCTTGCACGCCGGGGCCGAGCTCGGCTTTGGGCACGCCCATGAGGCGCTGGATGGCGGCCTGGGCCAGGGCGTCGGCGCGGGTGTCGGCGTCCACCCCATCGGCGTCACGCGCCATGCAGTGCACGGCGATGGTGGTTTGCCACTGCTGGGGCGCGTTGGGGTGGATGGTGAGGCGGGTGGCGGGGCTGGTGTGCAGCCACACGCGGATTTCCTCGTTGGCGGTGGCGACCATCACTTCGCGCTGGCGGCCGGGCTTGACACGGCCACCGGCGAGGGCGGGCGCGGCTTGCAGGAGCTGCACCACGGTGTTGCGCAGGGTGAGGTGCCGGCTGGTGGTCATGGCGCGAGCTCCAGCTCCAGGATGGACATGCCGAGGCCGTCGGGCTGGTGGTTGCGGATGGTGTAGCTGCCGACGCCCTGGCCTTCGGTGATGTGGAGGGCTTCGCCTTCCCACGCCGCAGGCACCAGCGATGTGGCCAGGGCCAGCTGCGGCAGTGCACCGGCGATGGCACCCCCGGCACCGACGGCATAGGGGCCGTCGAACATGCCGGAGATGGGCGCGCCTGCGAGGGTGCCGGCGGCGTTGCTGAGACGCTGCTGGATCACGCTGTGGGTGCGCTGCTCCAGGGCAGCAAAGGGGGATGGCATGGCCGGTCTGGGGTCAGGCGTTGAGGTGCAGCCACGCAGTGGTGACGCCGTTGCCCGCAGCCTTGGCGGCGTAACCAGCCAGGGTGTTGCCGCCGGCGGTGGTGGTGAGGCGGGAGTTGGCGGCATCCCAGTACAGCAGCGCTCCCTGGGCGGGGGTGTCGGTGCTGAGTTTGGCCAGTTCGACCACGCCCTTGACGCGGACGGGGCCCACGTCGCCGCTGGCGATGTTGGCAACCGCGATGCCGATGCGCACGCCCATGACGACCACGGCACCGCTGGCGATGGCGGAGCCGGCCGTGTAGTCGAGCACGTCGCCGATCTGTACGAAGTTTTTCATGATGAGGGTTCCTTGAAAGGAGGGTTGGGTGCGGGCGGGACGCAATGCCCCGCCTGGTGGGTGGTGGCTGGTTAGACGCCTGGGTTCTTGGCCAGGGCTTTCCAGTCGAGCGGGCTGACGCCTGCGTCGATACGCACCTTGAATTCGGTGCCGTCCACGTTCCAGCCCTGGCGCTGCTCAAGGTAGGGCTGCTGGTTGCCGTCGAGGTAGTTGACTTCGATGGTGTCGTGCATTTGCGCGCCGCCCGCGCCGTACCAGGCGGTGGTGGACGATGCGTCGAGGCGGGCATCAGAAATCACCTCGAAGGTGTCGCGCACGCTGTTGGGCGTGGTGTTGTTGCGAGTGGCCGCACCCACCTCGAATTCGCTGGCGCGCACCACGTTGGCAGTGCCTTTGAGCGCGCGGGGCACGATCAGGTACTGCTGGTTGATGTTGAGGATGGCCTGGCCTTGTTTTTGCACTGCCATGGCGGACTGCATGGCGTCCACGCTGGCGGTGCTGATGGCGGCACCGGTCAGCAGGTTGCCGTGGGTGGCGTGGAACAGGGCCACACCGTCTTGCATGGTGGGGTTGGCGGTGAGGATGGCGTACACCAGGTCGCCGATGGTGCGGATGGCCGCACGGCCCATGATGCGCGGGATGCGGGTGAAGGCGTCCAGGTCGTCGTTGATGATGGCCTGGCGAGTGATGCTAAACAGCTCACCGTAGGTGGCCAGCACGACCGGGGCACCACGTTCGCCGACATTCACGTATTTGAACTCTGCGCCCTCGGCCACCTTGCGCAGGCTGGGGAACATGTTGAGGTCCACGCGGCTGCCGGGCTTGAAGTCGGACAGGGTGCCCGCACGGGTCCACAGCTGGAAGGTTTCTTCCGCCTCCTGGTAGCCGGTGAGCAGCGCTTTGTTGGCGACGTTGGCCAGCAGGCCGGGAAAGTCGCTGGTGCTGTGGGTGAAGGCGGCACCGATGAAGGTCATCTTGTCCTGGCCGTCGGACTTGACGCCTGCACGGGTGAGGCTGGCACGGGCCAGCTCGGACAGGGTGTAGCCCCGGTAGGGGTTGGCACCATCTGCCTTGACCAGATTGGCGCGGGCCATGAGGGCGTTGGCGGCTGCGCTGCGCTGTTTGTCGGTTTCGTCCTCGACCGTGCTGATGACGTGGGAGCCCGCAACAGGGCTAGAGCCGGCCGCCATGTGGGCCAGCAGGCGCTGGCCTGCGGCTTCGACCGTGACGGCGTGGTCGTTTTGGCATGCAGCCATGAGATCAGCCACGCCCGTGCGGTCGGCAAAGGCGCGGAAGCTGGCGGCGATGCCGTTGCGGCGCTGCTGGTCGGCAGCAAGCACGGCGGCTGGGTCGTGCGCAGCGGCCACGACGGTAGCGGCTGCAGCGGGTGCTGCGGCCTGGGCAGGGGTGACGGCAGGCGTTTGGCTTGCCGCCGGGGTAGCAGTTTGAGGCATGGAAGGCTCCGGGGTTGTTGCGGCGGCGGCCGCGTGAATGCCCGCCGCCTGCGCAGCGGCAGGCAGTGAGCGGTAACGGGAAAGTGGCATGCCTTGCGCTGCGCTGGCAGCAACAGGGTTGGGGTCGGTGATGGCGTCGATGAAGCCAGCGGCCAGGGCAGCTTCGGCGGTGTAGAAGTGGTCTTTTCCGTCGGTGAGCAGGGCCAGCATGGCGGGCTGGTCGCCCGTCTTGGCGGCGTAGCTGGTGGACATGGCGGCGGCCCAGGTGTCGAGCTGGTCGGCCATTTCGCGAAGGTCGGTGCTGTTGCCATACACACCCGTCCAGGGTGCGTGGATCATCAGCAGTGCGTTGCTGGCCATGTGGATTTGGTCGCCACCCATGGCGATCAGGCTGGCGATGCTGTAGGCAATGGCGTCAACCTCGACGGTGATGGTGGCGCGGTGGCGCTTCATGGCGTTGTAGATGGCCAGGCCATCAGGCACGCTGCCGCCGAGGCTGTTGATACGCACGGTGATGGCGTCCACATTGAGCGCGTTCAGGTCGCGCACGAACTGGGCAGCGGACACGGTTTCTTCGTACCAGCTTTCGCCGATGTCACCGTAGATGTAGATCTCTGCAGCGGCGGCAACGCCTTGCGAGGCTGCAGCGATTGCGGTCTTGGCGCGGACGACGTACCAGGGTTGTGTGGTGGTGCTCATGTACTAAGGGCTCTCGATTGGAGAGCCCTCAGTGTCTTGATTCGCTTGTCCAGTTTCTAGGGAAGAAACTGGACAATTTCACGTTGCTGGCGCGATTTCTTCATCGTCTTCATTTTTCTTGCTCTGCTCGGTTGCAGTGGGCTGGGCGGCCATGCCAAACGCCACCCCCTTGGCGGCAAAGTCGCTGGAGAAGACCAGGGCCTTCTCGGCTGCGGCCTTGCGGTAGGACTCGATTTGCTCCAGCACGTCGCGCGGGTTGCCGCCGCGTTTGCGGATGACTTCGACTTCGCTGGCGAACCCGGCTTGCACGAGCTTTTCCCAAGCGGCAGCCTCGTGCACGGGGTTTATCCAGGGCATGGACTGGCCGATGAACAGGGCGTCATCGGCACTGCCGGGGCGCACGTCTGCAGGGATGGGAATGACGCCGCTGAGGTGGGCGATTTGCACGAACGATTCCCATGAGGGCTGCACGAACATTCCGACAAACTCGTCGGCCAGCACGGCGTAGTGGATCCACTGCTCGACCAGCTCCTGGCGCTGGGCGCTGTAAGTGCCGTTGTAGTCGCGGCTGATGCTGGAGTAGCTGGCGCCGATGCCCGCAGCAAAGGCGCGCAGCTGGCCCGAGCGCCACATGACCAGGTTGGGGTTGGGGCGGTTGCTGTCGATCATGCCGATCTCTTCGCCCACGGCGAGGGTGTCGAGGATCATGCCGGGCTGCATGCGCAGGTCGCGCGGCAGCGGGTTGCCCTCGGCGTCGGTTGCGGGAGACGGGCCCTGGCCCGCGTAGCCGTTGGGCTCGTTGCGCTTGACGTAGGCGGTGAGCGAGGCGGCCACTTTGGCCGCGATGCGTTCGCTTTCTTCGTAGTCTTTCAGGTCTTCAACACGGGTGACGACGCTGGCAAACTCGGACACGCCACGCCACTGGTGCAGGCGATCGAGTGTGGCCAGGTGCAGCATGCGGTCGGCGGGGATGGTTTTGAGTGCACCGATGTCGCGCAGCGTCATGGTGTCGCGCGGGTCGCTTTTGTAGACGAGGTAACCGGTGGCCTCACCCCAGGCGTTGGACTGGATGCCCTGGCGAATGTTCAGGGCCGGGTCGTCGTAGTCCATCGGCACGAAGTCGGGCTCGAACAGCTCCAGCGAATAGGGCACACGGGTGCCGTGCTTCAGGAAGGGCACTGGGCCGACCAGCTCTTGCGCGAAGGCTTCGCCGTCGCGCAGCCAGGTGTAGCCCATGAGGCGCTGGGCCATGGGCCAGCGGTATCGCCCGGTGACTTCGGGTTTGCGTTGCCAGTCGCGGTGGCCTTCACGCAGGGCGGCGGCGTATTCGGTGTGGATGGTTCCGTCCATACGCCGGGGCTGGGGCTCGATACCGATGCCGTTGGCTCCGACCACGTTGTTGACCATGACACGCAGCGCGCCGCGTGACAGGTCATGGTTGCGCTCCAGGTAACGGGCATGGGCGCGCAACGCGACAGCGCCACCAGCCACCAGCGTGTTGGGGCTGCTGTTGTCGGTGCGGTTGCGGCGCTGGCGGCTGGGCTTGGCGCCTTCGTAGTGGGCCAGCGCACGGCGGGCCTGGGCGCGCTGCAGGCCTTTGATGGGGTTGCCGTAGGCTACGAGGCGGTCGATGAAGTTCATGGTGGTGCGCTGGTGGAGTCAGTCGAAGCGGGCGACGGAGTAGGACAGGCCGCCGATGGTGGCGCCGGTGTTCTGTTCGGCCGCCACGCGGCGCTCCCATTCGGCGCGGCCTTTGCGGATCTCCAGCAGGTTTTCGCTGGAGAGGGTTCGCCCGCCGAAGGAGACGGTTTTGCCGGACAGAACGGCGGCCTCGGCTTCGAGGTATTTGGCGAGCATGTCGGTGGATGTGGTCATGCGCGCCACACTAAGCTGCAGCTTGTCCAGTTTCTAGGGGTAAAGCTGGATTACTTTTTGCCGACTTGCGCCCAGCACCGGCAATGGCATAGATGCTGGCCCGCGAGAGGGCGTGTTTTTTCATCAATTCATCGATGTTGCCACCGCAGAATTCCCGGCGGATAGAGGCATCGCGCTCGCTGCGGTCGGGCGCGGGGATGTACAGCTCTTGACCGCCGAGGCGGTGGCGCAGGCCATCCACCAGCACGCGGGCGAAGGCGCCCGCCAGGCGCTCGTTCATGCCGATGTCTTCGCGCACGATGGCCAGGAGGTTGCGCTCCCACTCCAGGGCGGCGTCTTCTGCCTGGGCCGGGGTTTGGGGGATGGGCTGGAGGTCGTCAAAGATGATGGTGGTCATAGGCTGCTGCTCCATTCTTCGGATGCGAAGGGGGAAATTTGCTGGGTGGGGCGACGCTGTGGGGACGCCGCCGCCGAAGGCGGGCCTGTCATGTTGGACTGGTGCTGCTTTGCAGACGTCTGCACAGGTAATCCGATGAGCTGACCCAGGCGTGCCTCTGCGCGGTCCCAGTCGGTTCTGGTGTAGCGGTGCAGGCGCAGCTCGGGGTGGTGGGCGGCGGCGAAGGCATAGACCCAGGTGTCCAGCGGCTCGTTGCGGATGCCGCGGCGTTTTTCAAAGCGGTTTTTGCCGGGGTTGAAGGTTTCGCTCACCAGGCCGGGGAAGTAGCTGGGGTCGAGCTCGTCGCTGAAGTGGGTGAGGCGCTGGTCGCTGGGTCGGTCGGCGTCGGTGGACAAGCGGCCGTAGAGCCAGTGTTTGGCGGCGACGGTGCCCACTTGGTAGGTGGTGACGCCACGTTTGTCCACTTTGCCGCGCCAGTCCACGTCGGCGAGTTTGCCTTTGCCGAGCACGGGGGCGTTGTTGGGCACGGCGCCGAAGATGGCCATGGGGCGGCGCACCAGGCGCTGGCGTACGTAGTGTTTGACGGCTTCGCCCCGGTGGCCCCCGATGTCGTGGGCGTAGGCGTCCACGCGCAGGGTGCTGCCGCTGGCGTGCTGGATGGGGGTGTTGAGCAGCTCGGTGAGGGCAGTCCACACGGCGCCGTCGGCGGGGTCGCCCATGAGTTCGATGTAGTCGAGCACCCAGAATGCCATGCCTCGGCCCCAGCCGACGATTTGCACGGCGAGGCGGTTGTCTTGGGTGTCCACCCCGGCGGTGACGGCCAGCACGCCATGGGGGGCGGTGCGCAGTTTGTAGGGTTCGGCGCGGTCGGCGATGGCGTTGTGTTTGACGGCGCGCATGGCGGCGTCTTCCCAGGGTTCGGCCAGGCGGTCGTTGACGAAGGTTTTGAGGCGGGCGGGGTCGTGCTGGGCGTCGCGCCACATTTCGGCGAGGTCGGCCCAGCGGGGGCCGAGGCCGAACTGGTAGTAAAGGCAGTTGATGTGGTAGCCGCGCACGCGGGCGCCGGGGTGGGCGCTCACCCACTGGCCGGCGGCGATCATGGCGGTTTTGTGGTGCTCGTCGATGTGGGCGCCGCAGTCGCGGCAGACGTACCAGGCCTGGGTGGCGTCGGGGCTCCAGTGCAGGCCGCTCCATTCCAGGGGCTGCAGGTGGGCGCAGTGGGGGCATGGCACGTGGTAGCTGCGTTGGTCGCTTTTGAGCCAGAGCTGTTCGATGCGGCTGATGCCCCGGATTTGGGGGGTGCTGATGTACAGCCGCTGGCTGGTGGCGGGGAAGGCGCTGGTGCGGCCGTTGAGCATTTCCAGAGGGTCGTCGCCGCCGATGAGGTTGTTGGCGAATTCGTCCACTTCGTCCACGATGAGTTTGCGCACGGTGGTGGACTTGAGGCGGCTGGGGCTGCCTGCATGCTCTAGGTAGAGCTGGCCCCCGGCGAAGTCTTTGAAGGTGCGGGTGTTGGCGGCGTCGCGGCTGGCCACGCTGGTGAGTGCCCGCTTCATGGCGGGGGATTCGTCGATGGCGGGGTTGAGCTTTTGGGCCACCCATTTGTTCATGCTGACTTCGCCGGGAAGGCACACCATGATGGGACAGGGGTCGTGGTCCATGGCGTAGCCGAGGGCGTTGACGGCGACTTCGGTTTTGCCGAACTGGATGGGGAACATCAGCACTACGTCGCGCACGCTGCTGCGGGCGCTCATGCAGTCCATGGGCTCTTGCAGGGGGGGGTTGCGGCTGGTGACCCAGCGGCCTGTGATGGCGCTGCCTTTGCTGGAGAGGCGGCGCTCGGCGTCGGCCCATTGGCTGACGGTGAGGGGTTTGCGCGGAGCCAGGGCGCGGGCCATGGCGTGCAGGCCGCGTGATGGCTGGGCGAAGGGCCGGGGGTCGTGGGTGCTGGCGGGCTGGGTGGTCATGCGGTGGCGTCCGGGGCCTGGGCTTGGCCGGTGATCTGGGCGGTGAGTTCGCGCAGCAGCTGCTCTACCTGGTCGGCGATGGTGGCGCGGATGGCGGCTTCGTCGCGGCCCACCAGCTGGGGGGGGAGCATGGCGGCCCAGGCTTCGAGGCCTGCGCGCAGGGTGGCGCCAGCGCGGGCGAAGGCGGCGACGTGCTCGGTGGCTTCGATGAGTTCGCGGGCTTCCTTCTGGTAGTCGATGCGCTCGCGCTCGGCGGCGTAGTGCTCGCGCTTGGCTTTGCTGTGCTGGAAGTTGTAGCCGCCGGGGGTGGTGGCGGGGTCGGCGGGCTCGTCGTCAGCTGGGTCGGCCTGGTCTGCCGGTGGGGGTGGAGGCTGTACGGCGTCCAGGGCACGGGCCCGTGCATGGCGCTCGGCCACGCCGCGTTTGGCGGGGTCGGCGGTGGCGGCGATGCGGGCGATGCTGTCGGCCACGCGCACCTGGCCGTCGTCGGTGAGCACCAGGCGGCCTTCGTCGCGCAGCTGGTAGGCGTAGCTGCGGCTGCGCCCGAGGATGGCGCCGAGCTGGGACAGGGGGACGGTGTCGGGGTGGGGCATGGTCATACCCCTGCCGCCTGGCGGATGCGGTAGCGCATGCGTTTGGCCAGGTAGTCGCTGAGACCCGCCTGTTTGGCGAGGCGGTCCATATTGAGGCGGGGGGCGTAGGAGCCCGCACGCACGAAGAGCAGCACGGGGCGCACGTCTACCTCATGGGTGCCGCTGGCGGCCCAGACGCCGGGGGCGAAGTGGCCGCTGCGGCCACCGCGCAGGCGGCCATGGGCCACGAAGTAGCGCACGCCGAGGGTGGTTTTGAACTCACGCCGGGCGGCGATGTTGCCTATGGATTGCTTGTTGCGCAGGCCGTCGATGCGTTTTTTGCCCATGTTGGCGCGGTAGCCCTGTTCGCTGCTGGCTTGCAGGTAGCTGATGAGCTGGGCCACGTAGGCACCGCGCAGGTTGCCCCGGCCATCGTCGCTGCCGGGATAGGGGTCGCGGGGAATGGCGGTTTGGTAGCCCGCAGGCAGGATGCCGGCTTTGCGCAGCGCCACCTCACTGCGCTTGTCTGCGCGCCGGCCGCCGCGTTCTTGGGCGCGCAGGATGTGCTGGGGGTCTACGCCGGTTTTGCCGCCGGGGCTCCAGACGCCCCGGCTGTCGAGGGTGGGGATGATGGCGGCGCTGAGTTGGTCGGGGGTGGCGGGCACGACCTTGGGGCTTTTGGCGATGAAGGGGGTGGGCCGGTCGAACACGCTGGCCAGCTCGGCACGCATGGCGCGCTGGCCCTGGAAGGCGGTGTCGGTGAGTGCCTTAGCGGATGCGTCGCGCATCTCGGGGCCAGACAGGCGCTGGGCGAGGTGGCGCACACCGGCCAGGCCGTCGATGCGGAGTTCAAACTTGAGCATGGCGGGCCTCTTGTGGGTGGGTTTCGTTTTGCACACCTGTTTGCGCGGCCTGTGATGCGATTGCTTGGGCCAGGGCACCCACCCCCTGGCCCTGCTCTGCAAAGCTGCCTGTGAGGCTGGCACGCATACCGCGCAGGCCGGGGAAGAGTCCCTGGGCCTGCAGGCCGGTGACGAGGGTGCCGAGTTGGGGCCAGGCTTTGACCAGGGCGCGGAATTCGGCGGCGTTGTCAGGGGTGCAAGGGATGGTGACCTGGTTGTTCTTCAGCATCACTTCTTTCTTTGTGCGGCATGTGGGGTGGGGTGTGCGGGATGCGGATGCCCGCAAAGCCGCGCCAGTGCTAGCGTGTGCGGCATGTGCGCTATGTGCGGCATGCAGGCGGGCGCCTGCGCAGGTGTGCGCGCCTGCATGTGTGCGGGTGTGCGCGCCTGCGCCTGTATGGGATAGTGCGAGTGATGGCGCACATGCCGCACAGCGTTGATTCATAAGGGTTTTATGGCGCACAAAGTGGCGCACGCCATAGCGCACATGCCGCACATTTGGGGGCGCTGCGGCGGCGGTGGTCATGCCCGTCCCCCTTCGCGGTAGTCCTTGAGGGCGGCGCGAAAGACGTGCACGCGCTCACCGAGCCAGTCGCTGGCGCTGCCGCCGGGTGGCAGCTCATGGCCGCCGGGCAGGTGGACGATGGAGGCCGGCCCCCGGGTGGCGGCACCGTCGTTGTAGCGCTGGCGCTCGATGCGGGCGCGGTGCTTGCGGCTGAGGGCGTTGCTGAAGCGGGGCAGGTTGAGGGAGCGCAGGCCGCTGCGTTGGCACCACAGGCCGTAGAGGGCGAACAGGTCGGTGGTGAGCGCGGGGGTGAGGAGCTTGGGCGCAGTCTTGCCGGGGAAGCCCTCGATGTCACCGCCCTCGAAGGCGCGCACGAACTGGGTGGGGCTGTCTTGGCTGAGGTCGATCAGCTCGCGCTTGGCGTCGGTCATGGGCGGCAAAGTGCCGGCGGTGAAGTCGCCCAGGTCGAGGTGCAGCAGGTGGTGGTGCAGGGCCTCGACGCCACCAGCTTCGATCTCGGCAAGCACTTCGCGGTAGAACTCGGGGGAGAGCTTTTCGGGCGTCCAGATGACTGCATGCCGCCGGTCATCGTCTTCCAGCACCACGGGCATGGCCTCGTTGCTGAGGAAGACCATGTTGACGTGGTTGCGCTCGTCGTAGGCGGACATGTTCTTGGGGTTGATGCGTATCCAGTCCCCGGTGATAAATGCCTTGAGTTTGTTTTTGACGTGGTAGAGGTCGCTGCGGGCTACCACTTCGTCGGCGATGAGGAACAGGCGGCGGCTGGCCCAGTCGTTGAATTTGTCTTCGATGGCGCTCTGGTCGATGACGCGGCCGTAGCGCCCGTAGATGGCCATGATGGCCTCGAAGAACATGTTTTTGCCGGTGCCCTGGGGGCCGTGGATAACCAGGGTGGTCTTCATCTTGGCGCCGGGGTGCTGGATAGGGTAGGCCAGCCAGCGCAGCACCCACTCGAACAGCTCTTCGGGGCGGCTGTCGCCCGCGCACATGTAGCGCAGCAGGTCGAGCAGCGCGTCGCAGCGCCCGGCTTTGGGGGTGGTGGGCCAGCCGGACCAGAGGTTGCAGTGGATGTTTTTGTCGGTGCAGGCGGGGTCGAAGCCGACTTCGGTGACGCGCACCAGCTGCTTGTCGGGGTGCTCTGCCCAGGCGCGGTGGATTTCGCGGCTCAGGCACGCGTCACGCATGTCGCTGAGCGCCAGCAGTACGTGCTCCTGGTGGTCGAACACGGTGCCGCCCTGGCCGTACACCAGGGCGTAGCGCTGCAGCAGCTCGTCCACTGATTCGATGGGGCGTAGTGGCGCGAGTTCGGGCGCGTCTGCGCTCTCCCCTCCCCCCTTGGGTGCAGCTGTGCGCGGCCCGCTGGCCTGCGCACGCCAACGCAGAGCCGTGAGGCGGGCCTCCACCTGGTCGCGCACGGCGCCGAGGCTTTGGGCGTGGCGCAGGTCGTTGAAGTCGTTGAGCTTGGCACCTTTCTCAAGCCATGCCGCCCGGCGCCCCTGGGGGTCTTCCCAGGCGGGGGCCATCCAGGCGCCGCCCACCGCAAGTGCGGCCGCGCTGGCCGCTGCTATGCCTGCATTCGCTGCCAGGTGCGGCTCGCCGCAGGCTGGGCACGCGGTGCCGTCAGAGGGCCACACGCGGGCGCGGCAGGCGCGGCACTTTTGGGTTTCGTCGTCGTCGGCGCAGATAAGCAGGCGGGCCTGCTTGTAGCGCTTGTGCAGCGCCACGGCCACGGGCTGGATGTTGCCCGCGTCGAAGGCCACGGCCACCGGAAGCTGTGTCGCTTCGTGCAGCGTGGCAGCAGTAGCGTAGCCCTCGGCCACCAGGATGACGGGGCCGGGCAGGCCCATCAGGTGAAAGTGGCCCTTGGTGATAAGGCCCTTGGGCCAGTATTCTTTCTCCAGGCGCTTGCTCTGGCCCTCAGCGCTACGCCCACGGATGATCTGCAAGCCCTGGATCTGGCCCGACGCATCACACAGCGGGATGGCCATGGCGCCGCTGGGGGAGAACCGAACACCGTGGGCCCCCACCGCTTTGCGTGAAAGGTACTCACAGTCGCCCGACTCAGTCAAAGTTTTCCAGGCGCTGCGCGCACGCTCGGCGGCGCGCTCACCCTCTTGCTGTCGCTCACGCTCGGCACGGCGGCGGTCTTCGGCCAGGCGAGCCTTCAAGCCATCGCGCTGGGCCTGGCTGAGCTGGGTCTTTCGCAGCTCCACCTTTTGGGCGTTTTGCTCATTGCCGCGCCACACCCCGAAGCTGCCCACCAGCACGTCATCGCCGTTGTCCAGCCGCAGCTCGTGCAGCTTGTACCAGCCCCGCTTCTCACGGCCCTCTTCGGCCCGCACGCGCACCATGCGCCCCACTTCCAGGCTGTCCACCAGCAGGCCCACAGCCTTGAGCTGGCCCAGCACATCATCGTAATTCGAGGCCATTCAGTAACCAACACCCACACTAACTACCCCCCGAGAGGGGTGCGAATTACC
>ERZ650304.699-NODE-699-length-15552-cov-8.110731_pt1 | contig 15552 bp, 29 predicted proteins | sample MGYA00376240_ERZ650304 | MGnify/ENA primary metagenome ERZ650304 (study PRJEB26733, sample SAMN07839271) | wastewater metagenome | biome: small river; feature: stream; material: water | place: USA: North Carolina | collected 2016-03-01 ...
AGTCAATCAGGCACTTGTTGGGGACTGTCATGGCTGTACTGTCTGTTAATTCTCGACTGAACTTCGCTGCTCAAGTCGTAGCACCAGTAACAGCTACCGCTCTTGGCACTGGGCCTACATCAGGTTATCCATACTGGACAGGTGCTTGGTGGCGCACTGTAGCTGGCTACAGCCCTGCTGAACAAGAGACAGCACTGGGCCTCACTCATGACATCTATGACCAGTGGGTAGCATACTCTGACCAGACCTATGGCATTGGTCAGATGGCTACTATCCAGGACGAACTGGACTGGATTGCTGGAGGTGCAGGAGCACTAGCCAACACAGCAGCAGGTGTATTCACTCCATCTTGGAAACAGATATGGACAGACACATTCAAGAACAAGCCCATGAAGCTGAACATGGTCTGCTTTGGACAGAAGACAGCCAACTGTAAGGGCGCATTCAACGCAGGTGCTACATACTACAACAATGCAGACGCTGCCATTGCGCAGTGCTATAAGATATTCTATGACATCCTAGCAGGTGACTATGATGTCTACTATCAACGCCTAGGCTCGCGTTGGGCCTACAAAGACAGACAGTCAGGGCGTAACTGCTTCCCAGCAGCAGGCCAGCGTCTAGCTGTAGCCCACACGTTTGTGTTGCTGAACTGGGAATGTAATGACAGCCAGTTCTGGTCCTACTTCAACATCAAGACACCACCTACTGCCTCTACAGTGACGACTAATCGTCAAGGACAGACCATCACAGCAGGTCGGTATCCGAACAGCACCTACATCTCTACTGCATTCGGTGCAGCGATGTGCCGCATTGCTAGGATGATGAAGCAAGGCTACAAGAGCTACACAGGCTGGGCTGACGGTCTAGGACGTGACTGTCCGTACTTCTTTGGCCTTCGCCCCACAGAGCGTGCAGGCAACAACGATGGACGACGCTTTAGAGATGTGATGGACACTCTGTCGGCAGCAGATGCAGCAGAGCTTCACTTCATTGGCCAATCAGCACATCATACAGAGCAAGCCTACACACCAACTGATCCATATGCTGGATGGGACGACGTAGGCACTCCTCCGAACTACGGTAAGGAAGGGCTGAACTCTCTAGCCTACCTATGTCGTAAGTACAACTGGTTCATCCGTCTAGACGAGTATGGCCAGAACTTCGGCGCTCATACAGCAGCAACCATTGCAGGTGCATACCCTGACTACTACATTCAGGGTATCCATGACTTCATGATCACCAACGATGACATTGCTGGAGGTGTTCAGTTCTATGCTGGCGATCGTATCCCTAACACTCAGCCTGCATCCTGTACCTGTCTAACTCCAGGCAACAGTGGCGTCACACTAGGCAACACACAAGGTGGCAACCCACGTTGGCAGCAAGCATCTGACACTTGGATCAGATTGTACAAGGCTGACAGAGCAGGAACACTGACAGTCAGTCGTGTCGACAACTGGGACATGACTGGCTCTATCAGTTCAGGAACGTTCACTGTCACTCCACCGACTGATGCTGAAACACTCATCATGGTCGTGACAGCACGTCGCGGCACATCAGGCAGCTACAATCCTAAGGCCACCATTGGCATTGCTACAGGCAAGGCCAAAGTCACTGAGAAGATTGACAACTTCTCATCTGGACAGTCTGGAGACATCCTGACATGGGCAGGCATGTATCATGGCCTATGGTCCGTCTCTGCATCACGTATTGTGACATTCGATGCAGGATTGACTATGGATGGCTGCAACATCGATCTGTTCTGGATCAAAGGCACCAGATGGAAGTCGAACATCACAGTGTTCGCTACACAGAAGGTAGCTAATGCAGCTACCAACACCATCGGATTGTCCATCACTCCTGGTGCTGCATCTAGCATGGTCATTGCTAGCTATCTGATAGCACCTGCTAGTGCAGCTACACTGTCCAGCTTCACTGCTGGATGGACCACTGCTAAGGATGGTGCTGTGATGAATGGCAACTGTCGTAAGATCAGCAAGTACCTGCTATCTGCTGGTGCTGCTGCCATCACACCGACTGCTGTGTTCAGTCAGTCAACAACTGCCATTGGAGGGATGGTGTTGGAGATCAGACAGTGACTTAGGAAAGAGAGGGGCACCAAACTCTCGGTCCCGGTCGAGCATTGGTGCCCCTTGAGCCTGAGTGTAGGACGGCACCCTCACTGTCCGACACTGCCTTGATCAGGGAGGCAAATCAAGTATCCAGGGAACGTCCCCTTTATACCTATATCCCCTACCCCTGTCAATCCACATTCTGCATCTGTCTACATCACATCTCTGTGTCCTCACACACATGTGATCTGTTCTCATTATGTTCTCATATCCATTCACTCTACTATCCACATATCCACAACATATACTCACTCACTATATACTCACTATATACTACTACAATACAGTAACCATCACAGTGACAGTGATGATGTGTTGTTGATTGATGATGGCCAATGTATCGGAGGTGTGTGATCGGTGTTGTCTGATCGGTGTTGTTTGATATTATCATACGGTCCTGAGCCATTCACCTGCCCCCATTTTGGATTTGGCCGGGGGTACTACCCATGGGCGGGGTCTGTTCTGGCATGGTGGTGTGGGGCTGACTACACCTGGCCCTGGGTGTTCAAATACGGGTTTATTTTGTACATCAACAACCGCGAGTGCAAACCAAGTAACCAACAGCACATGAATGTGCAGCTACATCAATGACATAGCAGCACAACACATGTTGAGTACCTAAGTGTCTGATATGTCTAGCTTATTAGATGATGCTTGACTTAACAGGAATGTTATGCTATACTCTAAGAACAGTAGGAAGAGAAGCAGCAACACAGCCTAGCAATTAGGGAAACGTACCTGTTGCTAGACATATATGACTGTGTCATCGTCTAAGCACGTTGATGGATGGTCCATCGGCGGATCGCCTAAGGTAACTCCTATGTCCCGTTCTGGCATCAATCTCGACCCCCGTGCTCGCATCAGCGAGGCTTTCTCGGCTTTCCTCAGCGGTCGCAACACCGTTGACAATGCCGAGCAGGCAGCCGCAGCTGCCATCATCGACGAGTTTGATAACGGCTTCGTCTCTGGCGAAGATGGTGCCGAGACGATGCGCACATTCGACTTCCAGGCGCTAATCGCATGTGGTGCCCTATTCCTCAACCGTCCCATCGACGGTGCCCAGGCTGTCACGGCAGAGACGCGATCACACATCAAGACCGCTGTCGTCCGTTCGATGGCACCTGCCGCACGTCCTAGCGGCAAGCTGGTCGACATGAACGTCTCCACTCTAAACGAGATTGGCAAGGCGCGAGACGCCAAGACATTCTTGGCTCGTGCCTTCGATCTGGCCAGTATGCTGGCCTACATGGAAATCCACGGCTTTCAGTCCGTGTTCGATACGGACCAGGGCGTGTTCAAGGTGCCGACCTTGGCATGGGAGGCCAACGGCGCCAAGTGTGCGCTGCGTGTCAAGCCCGATGCGACGAAGCTGCTAAACAACCGTTCCGCATGGCTGATGATCCAGACCGACGCGGATGGTGAGGAGAAAAAGAAGTTTGATGCCCGCTCCTCTGTGCGCAGCCTCATGCTGCAATGGAAGAAGCCCAACAAGAGCGGCAACAGCCAGAACAACGGTGCATCCTTGAAAGCGGGGCTCGAAGCCGTGCTCGCGACGTTGACGTTAGACGTTCCTCTGAGTGAGGAGCTGAACGCCACCATCGAGGCAGTGAAGGCTCGAATTCTTCAATGGGAGCAGAAGAACAAAGGCGAGCTTCGCCAGGCTTCCTGATCTAGGCTTTGAGAGGACACGACTTAGGTTGTGTCCTCGACTAACCCTAGCGCTGGAGACAGCCATGCAAGACGTGCTGCAACACCCGGTCTATGTGGTGACGGACCCTAGCAACAAGCCCTGCGCTGTCACGTTCAGCGACAACGCGGCTCGTGCGTGGGTTCGCAACACAGTGGTTGATCACCACGGCACCGGGGCCATGTTCATCGGCATATACCGAAGCGAACTAGGCAACCTGACTTTGGTGTACAACACCGACGATGATATCGAAGTGGTGTACACTATCTGGAAGCTGTAACACTTCCTCACTACTATCCCTCTACTAGCCCGGCAGGCCATTGCTTGCCGGGCTTCTCTTCGTTCTACTCACGCCTAGCGGCAGCGATCTTATGACAGCTAGTCAGTCTGCACAGTTGGCGCTACAACACATCGCTGTTGACAGACTGTTGTCTGACTGATCACACGCTGCCGCTGTGGCTCCAGTTCAGTGATCCTTTTGCACGGACAACGTGCTGGTGCAGCGCCAACGCAATGGAGCAATAATATGTTCGTCATCTATGGCTTCGATGCTAATGCAGGCTGGGGCACATGGTACTGGGGCCATGCTTCAGCACCAGAGCCTGGGCCTGAAGTGTACAACGCTCTATTCCCCAATATGAAGGTGAACGAAAGCCTGCTGATGGTCCCTGGCATGTCAGGTGATCCATATGCATGGTATCCACACACTGTGTATCTCGCTGAACAGCGAGAGCGTGCCTTCATAGGCAAGCGTGTCAGTTTCTTATTGCCAGGCAGTGGCAGTGAGGTGTTTGCCACTGTCATCAAGTTCTTAACCAACTATCACAACGAGCAAGCACTACGTGTGACAGCTTGGGGCTATCATCTGGCCGGTCCAACCGACTTCATCGTCTTCTGTGACGAGATCACAGGCATAGAGGAGTAACAGTCATGCATGACTTCGACCATGAAGCATTCGATCTAGGCACCAGTCCATGGGGATGGGTGTTCTTCTTTACACTCATTGTCATGCTCTTCCTGTCACTGTGGAAGGTGTATGACATCGCAGTGTGGGCGCTGTCATGACAGAGAAGAAACGTCTAGCAGATTGCACAGATGCAGACATACAGAAGCTGTACCGTGAATGGCAGACAACTAAAGGCCATACACGACGCTTTGGAGAATGGGTAATCATCAACACTCGTGTGTCAATGACACATCCTGAGCTGTATCTAGAGAAAAGCAACCTGACTGCACTGCGCCTGTGTGATGCTGCCATCAAGGCAGAGCGACGCAACCTAGGACTGGAGATGTCCGATGATTGACTATTCAAATCTGACAGATGATCAGTGGAGCGCCATCTATGAGAACCGTCAGCGGTGGATACATGCACTGCGCTGCGGTGGTTATGAGCAGGCCATCGGCTATCTGTGCAAGCTAGACCAGAACAGCCTCGAACCTATCGGCTACTGCTGCCTCGGTGTCTATGTCAACACGGCCCATGCTGAGGATTGGGCACAGGGGTGTGATGACGGCTACGGCCAGATGATTCGTGAAGTAGCACTGCCTGACGGGCGCGATCGGTCGGCGTACAGCCTTATAAGGCCGCTGCGTGAAGAGCTAGCTATGTCATCAGACTTCATGCAGTGCCTGATCAGCATGAATGACGGTAGATACTCATTCGCTCAGATCGCAGAGCTGTTAGAAAGCATCTGCGGCGTATGGGACGCCTCACAGATACAGGCAGTGACGCGCTACCTTGTCCGCAACCGTCCTGCCCAGCCTACCCATGTGACTGCCTAGCCTCCTAGCGAGTAAGCATCTAACTCTCTGACATCAACGCCTTGAGCTGCCTAGCTATTCACTAGTAGCTAGGCAGTTCTTCACTGTCACTGAACCCCTATACAGGTGTAGTGCAATGTCACACAACATCCCCAATGACGAGCTGTATGCAGTCATCGCAGTCCGTGTCACCAATGTAGGCATGGCCTTGCTGGTGCTGCACAATGCCAGTCGCCAAGAGTGTGTATTGACTGCCAAGGGCCTGAACGTCGAGGCAGCCTTGAACAAGGACGATGACGGCACTGTGTATCAGGCAGTTAAGACTGACACACTTATCGAGACTGCCAAGCGTTGGGTGCAGGAGCTGGAAGACATGAAGGAGGTGTGACATGTCTGAAGACAGTCCTGTCATCACTCACAATGTGATGCGTGTCACATACTCGAAGCACAAGATCGTCATCGAAGCTGTAGCTTGTGGCGATGAGGCAAGCTCATGGATTGTAGCTGCTGAGCTTATGAAAGCAGTTCCTGCCAACACTCCGGAGACTGCTATTCATCACACTGTGCTATCTCACGATGAACTGGCTTCCTTGATACGCTCTCTAGAGCCTCGCTCTAAGCAGGAGATGAACAAATGAACCTTGAGCACGCCCAAATGCTGATTGACTGTCTGCGCGATGACGCTGACCACTTCGACATGCGCACATTCTTTGGTCCAGGTGATGAGGGGGGCATTCTGGTAGAAGGATGCGGCACCGCTCGATGCATTGGTGGCCATGCCATGGCATGTATGGCTACACTAGGCCAAAAACATGTATATCGTGCTCACTCTATTGCAACTGCTGTATTCTTAGGCATCACAGAGGATGAAGCCCACAAGCTGTGCATCCCTTGGATCCACGATGATGTTGATGGAGAGCCACTCAACGAAGAGGAACTCTCCTTCATCTGGAAGCATGTAGAGTACGGCACGCTACTGTCTGACATCACTGTTGATCAAGCTGTCCAAGCCATCAACAACTTGATCGACCATTATCATGAATTAGCACAGCAATACTGACATTACACATGCGGCATTCTGTCCACCTCATGCATTTAGGGGTTGACAGAATGCCAAAAGTGTGATACTCTGTACTTGTACAGCAGAGGGAAGGGGGGGAGCCGCTGCGCGGCTGAAGAATATTAATTTATTAATATATAGAAAAAGTCAAGCACTATTTTTCACTTATCCCCTACTATTTTTCATCAGTATGAACACACTATAAACACATCATCAACACTCACATGTATGTAGGCGCCCAGCGGCAGCGAGTGAAAGTCAGACCAACAGGAGTAGAAGTCAAACCAATAGTGAGAGATAATCAGTGCATCAACGAATGACAATCAAGAGGCGCCCAGCGGCAGCGTGTGTGAGTTCACTGACCAATGTGAGTTCACTGACTAATGTGTGTGAGTTCATCAATCAATGTGTATGAAGTCACTAACTAATAGTGACTAACAGTAACTAAGGAGAGCTAACATGCCCCTAGTATCTAGAGTACAGAGGTCAGCTCACCATGAAGGTGGCAGACATATGGAGTATGAAGGCTGTACAGATAAGGAAGTCATCTCTAAACAGCAGGACTTCATTCGTCGTATCAATGAAGAACTAGCAGAAGTCAAACATGAACTCTCTAAGCGAGAGGCACTGCTACGTGAACTGCGTAAGCTGTGCATCAGTAAGGGGATAGAACTATGACACCAGAACAGTGGCAACAGCTAGACAAGACAGTAGACTTAAAACATCTAATCTCTGATCTATCTGACAGTGAAGGTGTCGAACACTATGCATATGATGATGTCACTGGACTGAGAGTACATGCTGCTCATGGCAATCTGTCCATTGGCATAGGACGCAATCTAGACGCCAAGCCTCTATCACTTAACATCATACACATGATACTAGATGAAGATATCAGAGAGGCTGCTAATATAGGACACTACTACTGTCCTGAGTTCTGGTCCCAACATACTGAGACTGTCAGTCGTGCTCTTATTGAACTGTGGTTCAATATGGGCAATCGCTTCTCTCCTACAGCATGGCCTACATTCTTCAAACATCTATCAGCTAAAGACTACAAAGGTTGTGCTGAATCCCTAGTCAACTCTCGTTGGTACACTCAAGTACAACTGTTTCGTAGTCGTAGGATCATCTTACAATTCGATCCTACATACTACGACACTGTTGTCTCATGACATGGAGCGCAGCGGCAGCGTGCTGTGCAAAGTTCAACTGGAACACAGTTCCAACATCCTATAGCGTAGCTATTGCAAGGTCGCTGCCGCTAGGCGCCTAGTAGTAGTTAGTAGTAAGTAAGTCAGTAAGTAAGGAGTATCTATCTATGCCTAACTATCGTGTTGTTGAGTATGGCACTAATGTCACTGAAGCAGCATTCACTGACTGGAACAAGCTCCAAGCTGCTGTTGTTCGATACAGCAACAACCCTAGCATTGCTATGTCTGTCCGTGATGGACAAGTAGTGCTGTCTGGCAAGCTGATCAAGCGTGAGTGGACTGTCACTGCTGACAATCCCAACATGGCTATTGCTGCGTTCCTTACACAGTACAGTTCGCAGCTTATTGACTTTGCTAGTGTAGAGCTACAGATCTTGGCATAACACTAGTACTATGGTATAATAACCTTAGTTAAACAAGGAAGAGGAGTGCCCTAACAGTGCGTAACTGGTGGGAGCAACCTGTCAAGCCTGTACTTAAGACAACTAGATATAATCAGTCGCACATTATCAAGCGACCTAACAGTAAAGGTCTCTATGAACTGTCTGTCGTCCTATCATGGGCTGATCTAGACTTAATCTCACCTGATGATGCTGAGATCGCCATCGCCTACAACAAGCCATATAGGAACCCTCTCAAGTGGACGCTAGTAGCAGTCAACAGAGACAAGCGTCAACTCAAAGCACTACAACAAGAGATTACTCGTATCGGTTCGGTCTCCCAAGCAGTGGCCAGCTTAGGCATTGTGTTGTCATCGACAGACTGGACTGTGGCTGGCGTGTCTGGATAGACCATGACAAGAACTTCGTCTATGGACGATGGTTCGAGTTCAAGCATGACGGCTCGATCTGGGAAGTAACACACCGTCCATTGGATGGTGAACAGAGAGTACGCTATGATGAAGACAGTACCTTCTGACAGTTCTATCGAGACCTTGTCTGACGCACGTCGTGTCGAACAGTGGGTCCGTGAAGCTATTGCTGCATTGGATAGACAGATGCAAGCCAATAGCAAGAGCGAACAACACAAAGTGTGGATGCGGCGTGTCGCATGTGAGCTGCTGGCATACACTGCCAATGGTGGACTGATCCAGACACAGACATCGCCTATCGTACGGTTCCAGATATTCGACAACTGTGCTGTCACTGCACTGCATGAGTGTCCACCTGTAGAGCTGCCTACCAAGGGCATCTAGCCATGGCCAAGGTAGACACCAGTCGATTGGTGGACGAGAACAGCATCAACTTGTACGATGATCTAGTCCATCAATACAGAGATGGCCTTACTGACAGACTAGAGGATGTGCCTATCAGCAAGTTCGCTAAACAGGACTTGATCAACCGACTGTTGGATGACTTCCGACAGTCGTTGATGGATATGTACAACCGTGGTTACAGCGATGGCTGTGACAAAAGGTGACATAGACGTCATGCTCTGATCTTCGGTCCTCGACAACTGCCAATGGGAGCTATGTCATGTTGAAAGTCAACGTTACACAGGAACACATCAACAAAGGAGAGCGCTGCAGCAGTGGTAGTTGTCCCATCGCTTGGGCACTGAGAGATGCACTGCCAGAAGGCTGCTGTGGCATCAATGTGCGTGCATGTGTTGCAGTCTGGTTTGACGATGCTCAGGTATATCATCAAGCTTGGCTACCGCGCCCAGCTCAAGACTTCGTTGTAGAATTTGACAGTGGCCTCGACACGGAGCCATTCAGCTTTGAGCTGGATGCTGATGTCTGACACCAACGTTACTCAGATCATCCCCAAGGTTGAACAGCAGCGATACCGAGACTACAGCATCACTGTTACCTTTGATGTCCCTACTGGTAAGTGGACATGGCTAGCAGTCAAGCGTGTAGTTACTGAGATTACATATCGTGGACATCTCGTAGGCAGTGTGTCTGCTGGCTTCGCTGCTGCTAAGCGTAAGATCGACAAAGAGGAGGGCTACACATGACTTCTGATCAGGAGCTGGAACAGGAAGGTGCTGAGCTAGAGCGTCAGCTTATCGCTTATACCAACAAGATGGACGCCCGCTTTGGCGCAACTCGATCAGTGCTGATCATCTCCCTCAACAAATGGTTCGAGGAGAGTGTGCCACTCCGCATCCAGTGGATCGCTGACGGCAACAGTCTATGCGGCACCTCTATCTATGATGTAGGTGCTGTGTGTCTCCAGGCAGCGCCACGTACTTTGTTGTTCAAGAACAGTAGAGAAGGCACCTGCCCAACGCTTGTTGATGGCAAAGTCGAATGGAGGTAATCGATCCTGAACATCTCCTAACCATGGAGCCATCTACCTATGCTAGCTATCTAGAGCAGCTGCGTGCTCGTCGTGCTTTGCTCTCTCGTCGCATGGGACGTATCGTCGATCGACGCAACCGTCTTAGTAAGGGAGAGCTGTACCACAAGCTAGACAACGCTGTGAAGCGTATGCATTCAGCCATCATCAAGGTAGACAAGGCTCTAGACACACTCGACAAGTATGTCAACGCTGCTATGGCACTGCGTCTACAGTACGGCGATGTTGACTTCGATACACTCTCACAAGAGCGGGCTGAAGACGAGCCTGAACAGGACACAGTAGATGATCAAGTTGAATGACGCTCGCACCGCGCTGCACAACAAGGTGGACCACTCAGTAGAGCGGTTGATCCTAGGCATCGTCCTTGACTTGCAGGAACTGCGTAAGCAGAACCTCGAAGTCCTGGCCATCATGTCTAACCTGAATGGCGTGATGCAGGAAGTGCTTCAAGCCGTCTACAACCAAGACATCAGCAACACTAAGGCCATCGAAGCAGCCATTCAGAAAGTCAACAAGAAAGACGAACTTGTCCACTCTGAGAGTGCTCTTGACGACGTGCCTGACCGCTAAGGGAACAGAACAATGAAGTTCAAGGACTATCTAGAGACTGCTCGCAGCACCGATCGCTACAAGCAGATGCTGGACATCAACGATGGTGATGTTGAGGCTGCTGACACTGCTGCCATGATTGACTATCTTCTAAGTCTGTTGCACAACGTCTTCGACATGGACAACAGTACAGTAGCGGCTCAAGTCTCTATCGCTGTAGGTCGCACATCGCTTGCACTCGTAGCCAAACACGATCCGTTCCTGTTGATGGAGCATACTGCATCCATGAGCATGGAGGCCTGTCAAATCTTCATCCACGCCCGTGCTATAGAGAAGGCCAAGCGAGAGCAGGCTATCAGTGCTGCCTTGCGACAGTTGAAAGCATCAGGCAAGCCTGTCGATGAACTGTTCCTGCTCAACGCAGATGGTGAGGCTATCAATGCTGCTGAGTTCATGCAGCAGACTGTGAAGAACTGATGCTTACCGCTCGTCCCAAACTGCTGTCTGTCAACATGCGTAAGTACAACGCTGAGACAGACAGTCACTTGCCGTGGTTGGATCACACCAGGATCACTGCTCTACTTGCCTGTCCTAAGTGGGGCATGATCCGCTACATGGAAGGCAAGACTATTGAAGCTAAACGCTCGATGGCGCTCGAAGCTGGTGGCGCTCTGCATGAATGCTTCGCTTTCCATCGTCTTCATCATCTGTTTCATCAGCAAGCTAGGCCTGATGTCGCTACTCGGCACGCTGCTGTTGTGTATGGCGCTGATAAAGCACCACAGATGATCCAACTGCTTGAGGAACGCAACCTCAATGCAGCTATGCTTGAATGTCTGTACGCCACTGGCTACTACAATGATCCCAACGACGCCAAGCGTACACTGGAGAACATGGAGGTCTCTCTTCTCCATTACGTAGCTAACCATGACTTGTCATTGAACCCTATCTACTTCGATGACGAGTTCGTAGGCATTGAAGTGCCTATCCAGTTCGTAATGGAGTTCACCTATCGTACTGCCCCAGGTGGTCCAACCAGTATTGTCCGTTACGTCTACACCGGACGTGCTGATGGTGTCAGCTATGACGCACAAGGACTGATCATTGAAGAGAACAAAACCTCTACCAGTCTGGCAGGCGATTGGTCTACTCAGTGGCATACTAGTCATCAACCTACTGGCTATTGTGTTGGTATTGGTATTGCACTAGGCAAGCCATGTAACCGCGCCAACATCATTGGCCTTCAGATCAAGCTGCCTCGCAATGTGCTGGATGGCTACAAACCTGTACCTGTTGAACGTCATCCACGACAGTTCAATGAATGGGTGCAGTGGGTCTGGTCTGCTGTCCTAGTCTATGAAGCTAACAAGGATGCACCTGCCGAAGCACCAATGAATACTCACTACTGCTATCGCTACTTCCATCCGTGTCCGTTCTGGATGATGTGCAGTGGCGATGAAGAGACGTTCAACGACTTCTACTCTGAGATGGTCGTTGATCAGTGGAACCCACTAGAGAGTGACTGACATGGCTGACTTCGCCAAGATCGATCCAATCGACATCCCTGCTCATGAGATGACACCTCGTGAGTTCGCACTGTGGCAGAAGTGTCGTGAACTGAGGATGGAAATCCTCCGCTTAGGTGGAAGTCTCCATCCATCTGTCGATGATGAACCGTTCAGTGTTTACGCTGACCGTCTTCACCTCGGCATGGAGATTGTAGCTACTGCTGAAGGCAGAGAGGTTCGTCAAGGCCAGTACGTCCTCATGGTGCAAGGCCGACATACATCTCAGATCATCAACCTCGGCATTGCTGTCGAACGTGACGCAGTCAAGTCTCTGTACCCTGATGCTGTACCTCAGTTCATGGCAGAACTGATGCGCAAAGGTCTCATCCATCTAGTGAACTATGTCTATGAACTGAAGGACCAATGACATGTCCGCTACCGAATGGCACGACTTCCTCTTCCAGCTCTTCCTATGGACCTTCATTGCCGTAGTGCTGGGCATCTACAACGGCTGGATCATCGTCACCGCATGGCATGGAGCTTGCTACTAATGTTCGCCTGGACTGCTACCGCTACTACCATCATCGGCATGTTGGCCTTGTGCGTCTGGCTCGTTCGAGACGCCATCAAGGGGCATCTGGAGCTGAAGGCAGAGCGCCAGAAGTGGATCAAGCACGACATTGCTAAGGCACGTCGTCCTGGCTACATCCATCCCGGCCATCGTAAGGCTCCTACCCTCCACGATGAGGACTGGCACTGAACGGCGCCAAGCGGCAGCGTTAACAAGCCAACAGAACGATGGAACAACCAACAGACGTCAACATCTATGCCATCTGCAACAGAGATGGCTGCTCTGGCCTAGTCACCAGTCAAGGTGAAGTCCTATCTCCCTGCGCTGCCAGTGGAGAGCTTCACCCTGACTGTGTTTTCTGTCAACCTGGAGGACTAGAGGAATGTCGTGTCTACGCCTTCCGTGCCTCTAACGGTGATGTCGTAGTAGTAGACTACGAAGACAAACTGAAGGTATGGGAAGATGCTTGGCATCGCAACAAAGAAGGTCACTATCGACGGACAGGAGAAGAAGGAACTCTATTTGTACACCGCTTGGTGTTCGGCAGTGCCCCTGCCGCCACTGCGATTGACCACAAGAACCAAGCTAAATGGGACAATCGTAAGTGTAACCTTCGTGCAGCAACAGCCGCTGAGAACAGACGAAACCAAGGTGCGCGTAAGGGTTCTGCGTCTCAATACGCAGGCGTTGACAGATATCGTGGTAAATGGCGAGCCCGCCTACAGTCTGAGACATCATCTCAGTACCTGGGACTATTCGATACTGAGGATGAAGCTGCACGAGTGGTTGATAGAGCAGCAGTTCTAGTCTATGGCGAGTTCGCCCACAAGAACATCAAGGAGTAGCCAATGTCCGACAGAGTAGGCTCTCGATGGCAAGAGTTCTTAGACATCTGTGCCAGAGTGTCAGAGAACGATAGACACTTCACTGACAATGATGTCCAGTTCGTAGATGACTTGGGTGAGAAGCTGTCTGCCTATAAGGACAAGACGCGCATCTCTGTCAATCAGATCAACTGGCTTCGACGGCTGGAAGCTAAGCTAGAGAGGTTGTACCTGTGATCACTATAGGTGGTGTCCCTCTCGGCCATGTACCTACTACAGCTAGTCGCATGACTGGCCTCATCTGGGGTGATGTCGGTTCTGGCAAGACACCATTTGCCTTGACTGCACCGCCTAAGGTGCTATACATGCTGTTCGACCATGACGGGGACAAAAGTATCAAGCATGTCCAGCACCTCTATGATCTTATTGACTACACCCGTGTCCAGGCATCTAACCTAGTCGATCAGTTCTTCAATCCTGGCACCACCACTCTAAAGGACTTAGACAAGGTACTAGCTACAAGAGAGTACAAGTCCCTGGTGTTTGACAGCGTTACTGCATTCCTTGACTTGGCCCTTGTGCGTGGCATCGAACTGGCAGCACCTAAGGTGACTAAAGGCGTTAAGCCTGACATAATCGCTCCTGGCTTGCAGGGCTATGGGGCACGTAGCTCCATCATGAAGGCTGCTGCCATGAACCTTCATGCTATCTGTGCCAAGCACAACGTCAACCTCATCTTCGTAGCGCACGCTAGAGAGAGCCGTGACAATGATGGCAACCTGACTGATGTTATGCCTTGGCTCCCTGGTGAGAGTGGTGTCCAGGTTCCTAAGAACATCAGTGAAATCTGGATGCTGCGACAGTACGAAGGTACTAGACGTGTCTATGTCCGTCCATGGAACGTCTATCGCTTGATGCGCACACGCATGTTCCTCAATGAGGAGAAGGACAGTGCGTTCTTCCCATGGCGCTTCGACGCTAACAAGTGGGAAGGTCCAGGCCAGATCAAGAACTGGCTGGAAGAGTACGATGCAGGCGGACAGAACAAGATCGCAATGCCTAAGTAACAGGGAACTACATTATGGGTTCGACGCTTCGACAGAAGGTCATGGAGTTGTCGGAAGACATTGCAGACCTTCGTGCTGCACTACGAGAGATGCGTGATGTTGGGCCATTGCCCACTCCGCCTTGGGGACAGAATGAGCGATCGTCCTCCTCTACTAAGAAGTCTCCGCCGGTTGTAAATGCTGCTGATGTCAAATACGCTACCATCTTCCCTGCCAAGAACGGCTTCTCCATTCGTGTTACATATACGAATGACACGTTCAAGAACTACGTATCTGGCGCAGATCATGAGGAGCTGGCCGCTACAATGTTGGCAGCCATCTACGGATGTGAGGAGCCTCAGTGATGTCAGACATCTTCTTCCCAATCACTGAACGTCCTCTCTACTTCCCTACCAAGTCAGGAGAGTACCTACCTACTAAACACAAAGCCATCATCCGTGCTGACACTGAGGGACAGCCTAGCATCCTGGCAGTAGTCAAGGACAGCTACAAAGTCATCAAGCATAAGGACGTCTATGATGCTGTCATGGATATTGTGGGTGTTCATGACGTTAATGTCAGTACTTATTTCGATCGTCTCGGGCAGAGTGCTTATATCGACGTACAGTTCAAACACATTGTGGCCAGTCTCGGTTCTTCTAATCATCTATTCCGTGCTATCTTTCGCAATGGCTACGGAGATACTGCTTTCTCCATGATCGCTGGTGCTATCAACATGTTCTGCACCAACGGCATGATCCTTGGTCAGTATGAACGTGCATGGAAGCGTCACGTCGCATCACTGGATATCGCTGTTGCTAAGGACTGGCTGAAGACTGGTATGTCTGCATTCACTAAGGATGTAGACTGGATGGAACATCTGCGCTCCAT
>ERZ650304.700-NODE-700-length-15547-cov-6.387168_pt1 | contig 15547 bp, 21 predicted proteins | sample MGYA00376240_ERZ650304 | MGnify/ENA primary metagenome ERZ650304 (study PRJEB26733, sample SAMN07839271) | wastewater metagenome | biome: small river; feature: stream; material: water | place: USA: North Carolina | collected 2016-03-01 ...
TGACGCGACCGCCTTCGGCTTTCTTCACCATGCCGCCGCAAGCCTTCTCGCGCGTCACCTGTCCGCCCTTGAAGTACTGGACGCGGGTGGTGTCCTTGAAACCCTTCATACCGATCTTCCTTCTAACAATCTCAGGCACGCCGCGCTTTGCGGAGCCTGCTGTTGGGGTCCTTGGCGAGGTAGACTGTCTTCGTGGTGTCCTTGAAGCCCTTCATCACCCGATCACATTCCACTGCGTGCCGTTGTAAATCAGTTCTCGCGACCCGTAGTTCGTCGCGATCACGTTGGTCGCCGCGCCGTCGATCGTACCTGCGGCCGGGCTGATCGTGATGTTGTTGGCTCCTGCGTCGCCCTTGCCGTCCTTGATGACGAACGTGAGGCCGGTCGCGCCAGCGGGCAGCGCCACAGCCGACGCCGCGCCGACGGTCTTGTTTACCACCACCACGTAGTCGGCCGTGGTCACGGTGATCGCGCCAGCTGCCGTGATGACACGGACGGTCTGGACGACGTTGCCGCTACCCAACGCGTAGGTCTTGATCGCGGCGGGTGTCGTGGACGCGGTGGCGCCACTCTGCGTCATTTCCAGAAGCTCAGTCCCGGCGAGTGCGGTGCCGGGGGTCATGTCGCTGATCTTGACGTTGGCCACGAGTGTCTCCTACCGACGCCGGGTTACCACGAATCCGCCATGGGCGAAACCGACGGGCTTGGCCGCAAGCGACGGATGACCCTTCATCCCCTCCGCCCCCTGCAACGCTGCCGCCATCGGAGGTGAGCGGAACGACGAGAGCATCTGCAGCGGGTCGGTCTTGTTCGCAGCCGGACCACCACCCGGCGAGCTCGCGCCAAGCGCGCCCTGCGGCGCGGGGGGAGGTTGCGGACCGGCAGCCCCCAACGCGCCTTGCGGCGGAGGTGCAGGCGGCTGCGGCGTCATCTGCACGACGCTGATCGCCTCAGCGATGTCCATCGCGGCTTTCTGGCGTTGCATCTCACGCATGGGGCGCCGCTCTAGTCATGGGTCCAACTCCGCGATAGATCGCTCAGGGCGCGTCGCTTGAGTCAATAGTTTGCCCCATTCCAACGATTAAGCGCCATCCGAGAACCCGCGTACTCTCCGCTATGTGAACCGCTCGACAGCACAAGCAGCGATGTCGGCGTGAAGTTCGGATCGACACCTGTGTCAGCATACAGGTCGGCATCGGTGACCCCGTTGGATTGCATGACGGAATTCGTGGCGCCCGTGATCAGCCCCGAGGCCGAGTAAAGCACTGCGATGCTGTCCACCGTAATGTTGGCCGCAGGCACCGGGGCGAGACAGGCCACGTAACCTGTGCTGTAGACCAAAGCCTGCCACGACAGTTGTTCGAAGCGACACCACTGATCACCGGCGAAGCACTGCGTCTGGTTCCCAGGTGTGGAAATGTTCGATGAGAAGAACTGGTTCCCACCCATCTCGCTGCACCGTTTGATTACAAAGTGGTCGCTGGTTGGGGACTGTAGATAGGAGCCCGAGTAGCCTGCGAAGCCGGGGTAGTCCTGCGAGATGCTCTGACACTCGACCCACTCGATAGAAAGCCCGGCAAGGGTCGCGTCGTATGCCACCGAGATGTGCGACGAGTTGGTCTGGATGAACCTGACCATCGTGCAGCGGACGTTGGTGACCGTGAAGCCGTGCCAAAACAGCAGGTCTGCGTGGACGTCGATGAAGGTCGAGAGTAGTGTTCCGCCCGCCCCGGTGGTCGCCACCGCGAGGTTGGACACCGCAGCAACCTGAGAGCCGTTCGTCAGGTACATGGCCGCGCGAGTCTGGGAGATTTCCACCGCCGACCAGCCCGTGGCGAAGGTGTTGATCGCGGCCACGACCGCCGCGACCTTGGTCGTGTTCGGCGTCGTATAGGGGTAGGACCCGATGTTGGTGACAAGCGGGCCACCCGTCACGGTCAGGACCGTGGCGCCGTCCACCTTCAGTGTGATCGTGCGCGAGCTCGCACCGACATTGCCCGAGATGCTGATCGTGCCGGCGCCCGCGCCGTCGTAGTAGACGCGCATGGCGTCTTCGGGGGTGCGAAGCCCTGCCAACACGGCATCCACCCGGCTGATCGTGACCCCATGAACAGACCCGGTGATGTTCTCCACGGCAGTCCCGGACATGGTGTCCCAGGAGCCGCCGATAAGCAGCGTGGCTCCCACCGGGCCGTACTGCGGAATGTTCTCCGCAATCACGTCCTCGAAATAGGCCCTCAGAGTGCCCGCATCTTTGCTGAGCCATGACACCGAGGCGATCGTTCCATCATACATGCAGCCGGCGCCGGAGCCGGAGCCCAGCAAGTAGATATTTGCCGAAGCCTGTATGTGGCAGGTGTTGAATCTGATCCGACGACCGCCCGTCGTCATGCGGAACACAGCCGTCAACGCGGGGCTGATCTTGATCAGGTCCACGTCGAGATTAGAACCCCTGAACTCCAGGGCGTCGTAACCGTAGCCAAGCTGCCGGTTGGCTGAGCCGTCCCCGATGGTCGCGGTGTTTCCAGCCTTGACTCTGACTACCGTGAAGCAGTCACGCGTGCCGGTGGCGCTGGCGAGAGACGTGGAAAACACATGATCGCCCGTGCTCGTGATGGTGATGCAGGGGCGGAGATATGTGGCCTGATTGGTCTTGAGATAGGTCAGCGCGGCGATCAGGTCCGGGTAGCTCACACCCGGAGAGGTGCCACCGTTCTTGTCCACCACCAGAAGCTTGTCGAACTCGTAGGTCGCGCCAACCTCGACAGGGCTCGGCGCATCCATGTCGGTGCTGGGAAGGCGGGGGTAGAAGTAGAATGGGCCGATGACGTGCGGGGTCCATGTTGCGTCGGTGGGATATTTCACCGCGTAGATTTCGAGCTTGCCGGTCGTGGCCTGCGCTCGCGTGTTCGCCCAATCCAGCGTTACGCCGTAGCCATATCGCTGAACTGTGTTGCCGTCGCCATCAAGGACGTTGTGAAATCGGGGGCGATACGAGAACGCTTGGCCGCCATTGCATAGAAACTGGACATAGGCGGTCTCGTCTTCGTCTGCGTCCACGACCAGAATCGTATCGGACGTATATGCGCGCCAATCGGCGGTCAGCAGGTTTCCGACCGGAAACGCCTCAGTGATCGGCGCTTGAGTGGGAACGTCCTGATACGGTGGTCCCCAGCCCGACGAGGCCGTTCCATCCCAATTCAGGCTCGGGCCAAGCGTTGCTACCCCCGAACGCCCAAAGCGAAGACGCCCAGCGCTGGCCATTTACGCGCCGATCCACTCGATGAGGCACGCACCGCCCAGGCCGTCGCCTCCCGCCGAGTTCACACCGCCACCGCCACCGCCAGCGCCGTAAGCTCCAGCGGCAGGGGCGCTTCCGACGCCGCCGCTGCCTCCTGCTCCCCCGTCACCGAACATGGTGCAGCCGCCCGCCCCGCCGCCGATGGATGCGCCGCCAGCGACAACCGTGGCGCTAAAGAAGCTGCGAGATCCGCCGCCGCCGCCAGCACCAGTGCCGGCCCCAGCCCCGCCAGGGGTGCCTGTCATAAAGTAGACCGATGAGCCTCCGATCGCGGCGCCAGTCGTGCCCACGCCGGCACCGCCGTTTGCGCCGCTGGCCGTAGCGTAGGGCAGCGTGCCCACCGGCGACGCCCCCGAATTGCCTCCATTGGTCGCGCCTGCCACGGTCCCGGCGCCGCCGCCCAGTGCTGGCGGCACGGGGTTCAGCGTTCCAGTTACCGTGGTCGCTGTCCCTGCCGACCCGCTGCCGCCAGCCGCACCTTTCGCGCCGAGCGCTCCAATGGTGACGTTCAGCGTGGAGCCCGGCGTGACCCCAGCGGGCCAACGCACGATGTGGCATCCTGCGGTCCCACCACCGCCTGCCCCACCAGTGGCGTGCCCGCCGCCGCCGCCGCCGCCGCCGCCGACCATAGTGATCCACACCATGGAAACCCCGGCGGGGACTGGCCACGCGGCGTCTGTCGCAGTGATGAGAGCTGACCGGAACGTGCCGGGAGGAGTGCTAACGCTCATCAGGCCACCCACTGGATAAGTACAAAACCACCAATGCCGTCGCCACCAGCGGCGTTTCGACCGCCGCCGCCGCCAGCGGCGCCATAGGCTCCAGCAGCAGCGCTAACACCGGCGACACCGCTCGCAGAACCGGCCCCACCCGCGCCGAACGGCGTGCTCCCGCCCGCTCCACCACCACCCGCGCCAGTACCCCCTGCCGTCACGGTCCCTGAATAATAGCTGCGCGAGCCACCGCCAGTGCTGGAGCCACCGCCCCCCCCGCCGGGGCTCCCCCAGCAGACGCTCGCAGCAAAGACCGACGCGCCTCCTGCCGTACCAGTAGCAGCGCCTCCCGCGCCCCCGGCGGATGGCGTGGCAAACGGGCTGCCCGCCGTGGTGCCGCCGTTGCCGCCGTTGACAGCGCCGCCGTGCAATCCGGCGCCGCCACCCAGCGCGACCGGGATTTTTGTGAGGCCCCCCGTCACCGACGCCGAGCCGCCTTCCACACCGTCAGATGCGGCGGCGCCCCCCGTGGTGCCGCCGGGGACAGTGACGGTCAGTGTGGAGCCGGGCGTGACCCTCATGGGGGCCTCAAGAATCGCCATGGCTGCGGTTCCGCCGCCACCGCCGCCGACCGTGGCGTGCCCACCGCCCCCCGATCCGCCTGCCCCGACCATCGTGACGCGAACCTCGCTAACGCCGCCGGGGACGACGAAGCTACCGGATGCGGCAAAAAACTGCGATTGGCTATACGGCCCCGGAATGGAGACGGACATTTACCACCTCCGAGCGGTGAACTTGTGCCCGGTTGTCGCAGCGACAACGCTGACAGCAGCGGAAGGCTTCATGCCCGGCGGACTGGAGTAGGCGCCGCCATTGGCCGCCACCCGGATACATCCGGTGCCGTTGGCGACTGCCGTCGTGGTGTCGGAAACCCACATGTCCTCGGTGGCGTCCGGGTTGACGATTTCGTAGCCGTTGACCACAGCCGCCGCCGCGAAAGCATTCTGCGCTGTTCCACCCGTTGTAATCGTGGTCGATCCGTCCGTCAGCGCCGTTGAGGCAGCCTTTACCGGGAAGGGGTTGGCGACCGTCGCGATCGTCGACCCGTCGACACCTACGATCGAAACTGGGGCAGTCCAGTCGACCTCTACGCCAGCTACGGTGTCGATGACGACGTGCTGGATTTGCTCCCCCGCCACGTCGGTCGTTTTGACCGTCTTTCCGGTCCCGGGGGTCACGTCGATATTGTCGGCCATCTCAGACTGCCTTTGTCAAAGCGAGCAGGAGGCCAATCGGCGAGCCTGCCAGACCAGTGATGGAACTGTTACCCGACAGTCCCGAGAAGTAGTTCCACAGACCCGTGCTCTGCGACAGCCCTGCACCTGTGGACAGTCCGGGGATGCCTGGAGCCAGTCCTTGATTGACGGGCGTGGCCATGACCCCTCGCTATCCGGTAATGCCGGACTGGATGACCGTCAGGGTCGCGGTGCCGCTGCCGCTGTTGACCAGCAGCTTCACCATCGACGGGACGTAAGCGTAGTTGCCCTGCTTGTTCGCAGTCGCGGCAACCAGATTGGTATCCGGGTGATCGAACCACGTCGGGGACGCAGAGGCGAACGGGTCGTCAAGGGTCTGCTGCACCGTGTAGTTCACGGTCCCGCTGACCACGACCTGCAGCGAGATTTCGGGACGCCCGTAGTGATCGAGGATCACAAACGAACTACTCCCGGCCCCCGTCTTGCTGGTGACTTGCTGGCGCATGGGTCAGTCCTCCTACCGACCCGGCCTAGCGCTCTTGCCAGACGCCGACCCAATCGACGGTCATGGTCTTGGCGGCAGCCGCGCCGTTCTGGATGGCGAAACTGACCGTGGTCGAGGTGTCGGGGAAGTAGCTGGCGACGCTCAGCGAGCCGCCAACGGTGCCGTTGACGGCGTAGAACAGGTAGCCCGCGCCGTCGTAGTACCAGTCAAGCTGGATGAAGGTGTCGTCGACGAGGGTCGCGATCGCCGAAGCCGAGGTCGAGCCCGTGGACGCGTCCTTGCGGCAGATGATGTTGACCGTCGCAGCGTCGTCCGGCTTCAGAAAGTAGATACCGTCGGTGACGTCGAGGGGGGTGGTGTCGACCACCTGCATCCCCATGACAACATCGGACTGCGTCGCATCGCTTACCTTGAAGCGGCTGGTGAACCACGTCTGCTTGGTGGCCGACAGGTCCAGCATCGCCGGGGTCTTCTGCAGGGCGTTCAGATCGTTGTCGGCCGCGCTGTTGGTCAGCAGCAGCCAACCTCCCGAGCCTGCGGTCAAGGCCTGGGTGGCGCCCGCTTGCGTCTCGGTGACGACCCAGTCCGACGCCGTGTAGGTGTAGAACGGGTTGAAATAGGTGATCAGAGAGCTGTCGTACGGGTACGGAAAATTCGCGAAAATGCTCGACGAACTCTCGGTGTTCACACCGGACGGCAGACGGGTCACCGAGTTGTTGGGAAGCGGCATGGAATCGATCCTTCAGGATGTCTGTTGAGAAGGGGGAACTTGCGCTCGGCGCCCCTCTCAGAGAGCTCCATGGTCGACGCTTCGGGGAGAGTGTAGCGGAGATTTTATGGGTTGGGTAGTGGGTTGTCAGCCCGGGCGCCAGACCCATCGTTGATGACCGACGCCGCGCACTTTCCCGTAGCCCATTTCCTCCGCGAACTCTTTCTCGGTCTTTCCTTCGGGGCGCTTCTGCAACTTCTGTCGCGGGATGCGGACACCGCGCTTGTCGACGTACCAATAGTCAGGAGGCGTCACACCATCGAGCGTGAACCCGTTGTTCTTGTAGACCGTGCCGTCGCCCCAACGCAGATCGCAGTAGGAGGTGATGACATGGGGATTGCGATCTGTGACGAACGCCGAGAACAGACGGCTGAACCCGCCCTGTACGCGGCCGATGGAGGCGTAGCGCAGCAGTTCCCACCCGAGACCGCCGGTGCGGTTAGCCCCGAACGACATGCACGCCACCAGCGCCTTTTCGTAGAACAGCCCGTAGGCGACGTCGGGATTCAGGCCACCGCCTTGCGTGTGGTTGACCTTGAAGAACGCCCGCGCCTCTTGGTGTGGGATTTCGAGCACCTCGCACTTGCGGGCGGCGATTGCCTTGTCGTCCGAGAACAATGCGCGGAGCCGGTTCTTCACCGCGATCTGTCGTTCCTGCCACTCGAAGTCGAAAATCTGGATCAGCTTGATCCCCGCCTCGGTCGCGCGGCGGTACTTCTCGCGGTGCTTGTCCCCGACGCGGTCGACCGTGTGCCAGAACATGCCGTGGTACTCGACGCCGATTTTCTTCTCTGGCACCCAGATGTCGATGTGCAGACCGTCCAGCACGGTGCGGTTCTCGTGCTCCACCTTCACGCCGAGCGATTTGATGAACTCCGCGACGGCGAGTTCGGAGAAGTTGGTGTTCTGACCGCAGGACCAGCAACCGAAACCATCGAGGTGCGAGTACGCCTTCTGCTGGAACTCACCATGCTCGGGGCACAGCAGCCTAACCATGTCGTGAGAGTGGTCAGGAAGGCTGAGAACGGCGTACTTACCATTGTGGACCCGCGCGCTGCGCTCAGCGAACGTAGCCTTGTAGTCGACCGTCTTCTGAGCACCGAACGCCTTGCGGCGATTTTCCCAGCACACCGGGCACCCCTCGCCGTTGAGGTGGTTGTTCGGCTTCTGCATGAACGAACCATGCGCGGGGCAGATGATTTCGACAGGCGTCTTGCTGTTCTCGTAGACGACCTTCGAATAGTCGTACTTGTCGCCGTGTTTGAGTTTGAAGTCCGCGATCGGGTCGTCCTTGCGACGCTTGTCCTTGTAGACCTTCACGCCGCACTGCGGGCAGCCCTGCCCGTTCATGTGGTTCGCGGCCTGCTGGACGAAGAACGTCTCGTGGACGTTGCACCAGATCGGGAGCTTGCTCTTGCTGCCGTTCCACGCGGCGCGGCTCTCGGGTCGCGAGTAGTCCAGGTCGCGGTGCTTTTCGTTGACGGGATTGGCGAAGTCGGTGCTGCGAGCGACGAAATCGTCAAAGGTGACTTTGTGAGGTTGGTCTGTGCGTGCCATTTGGAGACCTTATCAAAGTCCCCTTGTCTCTGCAAGCAAAAAAGAACCCCGCCGAAGCGGGGTTCCCAGTCTTGCAGAGGTAGTTGGGGACTGCGCTACAGGCCCGCCGTGCCGAAAATGTCGCGCCAATCCACGGCGCCCGGAACGTACCTTTCCGTCGACTTATACCTCATGCTATCGGTCTCGAAGTCTCCCTCCATGGACTTCTCCAGCTTGCGACGCATCGCAAGCCCCAAGCCGTTCTGAACGTCGGTCTGAATCCACCACGCGGTCGTCGAAGTGACACGCGAGATGACAGCCACGCCCTTGTTGAGCAGGCCCATCGACTTCACAGGGTTGATGTCGTTGTTGGCCGTACCGGCGCGCAGCACCGACTTGGTCAGGACTTCACCCTGGAACTCGTTGGACGAGCCCACGACGATCTGCTTCGGGATCAGACGGATGCGCTTGCCGTTCGAGTCGACCGCGTTCCGAATCTGGATGAGCATCTGCTCCAGAGAGGTCTGGGACAGGTTGGCGGCAGTCGTGAGTTGGTTCGACTGCGTGCCGCTCACCACCGGATGCGACGCCGAAACCAGGGAGACGCCGTCGCCGAACGTGTACGAGCCGTTGAAGGCCCGGTTCAGGATGTTGGCGCAGAGGGTTTCCTTGGTCTCGATCAGGGCCTTCGCGAGGTGACGCGCGTAGGTCTGGCCGATCTGGATGTGATCCCCGTCCTCGACGAGGACCTTGGTCAGGGCGAACGCCAGACCGTAGACCTTGTAGAGGTAGCGGTAGATGTAGAGGGTGCCACCGGCGTCGTACGTCACCGGCATCCCGTCAGGGAGCTCCGGCGCCGCGTTGAAGCCGTAGAGCACCGGCACTTCGTGGTACGCACGGGCGATACCCGTGAATTCCTTGAAGACCTGCTTCCACTCGTCGGCGCGCTGCTCGTACAGCCCGTCGAAGGTTTCGTTCAGAATCGGAGCCACGGTGGCCCGAAACTGGTTTGAGTTCATGGGGACAGCCATTGTTCAGGCTCCTTCTAGAACTGGGCCACGTCAGCGACCATCTGGTGCTCGCTGATTCGGACCTGGACAATGGGGTAAGCGTCGCCCCACGCGTTATCCGGGCCGGGGGTCAGACCCACGACCTGGAGGCTGGCGTTGGCGGCAGCGGAGGCGACATCGAGCATCTGGGTCGAGAGACCCGTGGTCGTGCTGCCGCTGGCGGCGGTGAAGTCATACTCGCCACCGATCGTGGCCACAGCCATCGTGGCATTCGCCTGGATGTTGTAGATGATCGAGGGGTCGAGCGACACAGTCGCCTGGATGTTCGTACCAGCCGTGCTGGCCGTCCACTGGTTGGAGAAGCGTTGAACGCCGTCCGTGCCGGTGTAGGTCACACCCTGGAAGGTGCCGATGAAGCGGTCACCCACGGCAGCGGCTTCGATGGTGCCGTTGGTGCCGAGCTTGACCGGTTGGTTGGCGAGAATGCCAGTGGCGTAGCCAGTGGCGATTGAATAGACCGCAGGGCGCAGCGTGCCGCTCGGGCTGAAAGCGGGAACGAGGCCGAACGGGGCAGAAGTCGTAGACATGACTTAACCTCGTGAAAAAGGGGTTGGGAACCCCCGCTCGGCCTCGGCACCGGTTAGTCGGTGAAGATACCTCGCGAGGGGGCTGCCCGACGCAGTTCCATCATGCCATCCCCTTCCATGATCTGACCCTTGTCGCGATCGGCCTGCTCCTTGAGCGAGTCGATCTGACCGGCGATCATGCCTGCTTCCCGGGCGGGAGCGATGTGGTGAGCTTCCTGCATATACGCCTCGTAGAGACGCATCGGGAGCTTAGCCGCTACCATCTCGTTGATGCCGACGCAGCCGACGTATTCGCCGGTTTTCAGCGAAGCGAACTCGAACCCCGGGATGTCTTCTGCCCTGACCAGTTCGTAGCCGAGGCGGAGGCGACGGGGGATCGTGTCGCTCTGGTGATTCGTCGACAACCAGCAGACATGGTAGCCCGGGATAGGGGGCAAGTCTGGCAGTACGTCGTTATAGAGAGTCTGGGCAAACATCTGGATACGGTCCTCGTCGCTGAGGTCCCGACGTTCCGTGACACTGCGGTCATCAGATTCGCGGGAGCGCCGTCCGTCTCCCTGTCCCCGGTTTGCGCGCAGCGCGCCCCGATGAGCAGGTTCGCTCACAGTCTCCGACAGGCGATCGTCCATGTTATCTTCGCTCACGATGTCATCTCCTTCCGTTAACGGCCAGATGACTGATCGCGGTCGAAAGCCGCGTACGCCTTGAGCATCCTGGTCCGAATTTTCGGGTCGTCCCAGTAGCCAGCGTCAATCATAGCCTGTTTTCTTTCAGGTGTCACGTACACCTCCTGACGGGTGCTGGCAGGGGCGTGATCGCGCCCGTTGCCGAGTGGCGGAGCCTTGCGCTTCTCCCGGCCGTCGGTGCGCGGAGCGCGGTCCTCGGTCTCGGCTTGGGCGCCACCGAACCGCTTGTTCACCCGCTTGGTGAGCTCGGTCCAGTAGTCGCGGCTGGCGGGGTCGTAGCCTTCCCGGGTGAGGGTGGCGTCGATCGCGTTGACGATCGCGCTGTCCTCGTCGAGACCCCGTGAGTCGTACCACGGGTTGGCCTCTTTCCACGCGTTGACGAAGGTCGTGGCGACAGGGTTGACCTGCGGCGGCTTGGGCTTGTCGTAATCCTTGACGCTGGACTGCAGTTGGGCCGCCGCGTCGCGGGCCTCGTCGCGCAGCCGCATCGCGGTCGCGGCGTCCTCGCCGTTCCCGGCCTCGATGGCCTTGGCGAGGATCATTTCGGCAGTGCGGATGTCGTTCTGCACCTCAGCGAGACGACGCTCGGTGTCGGTCTTCGCAGCGGTGTGGGTGGTGCTCTCGACCGCGCCGAGGCGGCGTTCGAGTTCCGCGTTCTGCCGACGGAGGGTCTCCAGTTCGCGCAGCGTGCGCTCCTTGGCCTCCTTCTGCAGTTGCCGACGCTTCAGCCGCTTCTTGCGCTGCGGACTGTCGTCACCCTCGTCATCGTCGTGACCCTCAAGGCGTCGGTCCTCGCCGTCGTCCTCATCGTCGTCATCGTCGTCCGAGGCGTCGACCTTGTCGTCGGCGTCATCGTCCTTGGCTTCCGGCTTCGCCGGTTCGCCCGGTGCGGGCAGGCTGTCGACCTCGACGATGTCGATGTCGTCCTCGTCTTCGCCGGTGAGTACGTCGCTCATGGTTTCATTTCCCCTTTAGCGTTCGATCTACAGGAACGCTTTGACTTTGGTGGGATCGCCGGTGATCTTGCCGACAATGTTGAGGTCGTCGAAGATGACGATGAGCGCGTCGTCGCCGCCCGCGACCTTCACCGTCCAGCGGTCACCGCCATACTTCGGGACGCGAACGAAGTCGCCCGGGGCGCACCACGTCCCTTCCGGCCAAAGCTCCATGGTGTTGCGGTTGCGGAACGCGAGCGGACCCACCGCGACCACTTTCGCGGTCTGGGTATTCCATCCCTCCGTCTCACGCGCATCGTCGAGGAGGATGATGCCGCCCTTGGTCGCCTTTTTCGGCGTCCTGATCTGCACCATGACCCGCGACCCGAACGGCTCGACGCCGGGGTCGCAGGCTGGGAACGCCTCCTCAATCGAGCCGTAGTCGAACTCGACCTTGTTCTCGTAGTCCAAAGTTGTGCTCCTTAAAGTTCGTCATCCGCGCGATCGTGAGCCTCCCGAATTTCGAGGAGGATTTCCCGCACGCGATCCAGTCCAGCGTAGATACCGGCGACCCGTCCGTATTCGAACGAATCGCGGTTCTGGGGTTGCGCCAACGCCCGCTTGGCGTGCTCCGCCTGTTCTTCCTCCAGGCGCCGCAGCAGAGCGTCGAGCAGGTTCACGGCTTGGCTTTTACGCCAGCGCCGCCACCCTGGTTAATCGGCATCCCCATCGCCATCCGCTTGTGCTGGTTGATCGCCGGGGTCTGCGGCGGCCGGTTCGGGGTCGGCTGCTTTGCCATTGGTAGTCTCCTTCTTGGGCGGCAGGCCCATGGTCAGTTTTTGGGCTCGGGTGAGTTCGGGTTTCGGGTTGGCGGGCGTTTTGGCCATTGGCTATTCCGGGTTCGGGTTGGGGTTCTGCGACGCGTGAGCACGCTCGCGGTCGCCATTGGCGATGTCCAGCAGCGCCAGTTTCTCGGCGGTCTGGTTGTCGGCATCGTTGATGCCGCGCTTGGTGGCGTCCTCGATACGTGTCCGCTCGGTCTCGGCAGCCTCCCTGATCTGCACTTCCTGCAGCTTGGTGGCGCGGTCCTTGTCCTTGTCGGCGATCTTGGCGGCGTCGACCTTCAGCTTCTCCTGACCAAGCTGTCCGCGCATCTGCACGTCCTGCTTCGCCACCTCGACCGCAGGATCGACCGGCGGTGGGGGTTGGGTCTGCTGCATCAGGGCGATAGCCTGACCGATGATCGGCGGCAGTTCTCCGAACACCTCGGTCGCGCCAAGGACCACGTCCATGCTCGCTTCGGCGATCAGCCGGTCGAGGGCCTGCTTGTCCTTCTTGCCCTTGGTCTTGCCCATCATCTCGGTGAGCGATTCGTCGGTCACCTCCGAGGCCGTGTCGAACACCTCAGCCGCGTACCAGAGCACGATGTGCTCCTTGAGATGGTTGATCATGCCGGGCAGCAGGGTCGGGGCGATCAACTGGCTGGAACCGAAGATCGGGGACTGCATGAACGGGATGTGGGTCTTGAGGTGAGCGATGTGATCCTGATCGGGGAAGGCCACGATCGGCCGACCCAGAGCCGCCTTCACATTCTCCGAGACCGCATTCTCCTCGGTCGGGCTGACCTTCGGGGCGAGCATTTCCTCCCCGTTGGGGATTTTCAGCGTCGCGATGATCCGCTCCTCGACCTTACGCAGGTCATAGAGTTGCGGGTTAAGCTGGGCGCGCTGGGCGACGGCCTGCACCTGGGCGAAGCGCTGCGCCTCGGAGAAGATGTTCGGGTCGGAGACCGGGACCACGTCCATCGGGCCGTTGAAGTCCGAGCGGCTGGCCACGAGACTGCCTGTCGTCTGCACCTCGGTCTTGTCGTCAAGGTACATGCCGTTGAGCCGGTGCAGGACCGAGAGCACCCGCTCGATGGCGTTGTGCATCCGGCCGTGGATGGCGGAGTAGACCACCATCCCCTGCTCGATGTTGGCCAGCTTGGTCCCGACCGGCATGTTGACGTCCGACTCGGCGGACGACTCCATCGTCGTGCGGACCACGCCCTTGCCTGCGTCGACGAGGAAGCCGAGAAGCTGGAACAGTGTGCCGGACGGCTGGTTGAACGGGAGCGGCATGGCCAGCTTGCGGACGTCGTCCACATTCAGCCCGCCCTCGACCTCCAGAATCTCCGTCGGCTGAATGTTGAGGGTCTGGCCCCCACGCCCACCCTTCAGCTTGATCATCGTCTGGCTGTTGGAGATGTGCGCCGCGTCCATCAGGGCGCGGAGAGCGCCGGTGGTCGCAGCGCTGATCCCGCCGATCATGTGGACGATGCCGATCGGGTAGGCTCCGCGCCACGGGACGAACGGGAACTCGACGATCCACTGCAGTTCTTCCTGCGCCGGGTCGTCCTCATCCCAGTTGCGGTAGATGCTCAGGACCGTGTTGGTCGTCTTGTCGACACTGAGGATGTAGGGAGCGGGGCCGTCGGCCTCAGGGTCCTCCTCGATGTCGCAGATCGCATAAATCTCGAAGACCGTGCGCAGACCGTCCTCGTTGTAGACGCTCTCCGAACGGCCCTCGATCTTGTCGTTGGCCATGTCGGAGCGGGAGCGGTCGGGGACCATCCCCGGAGCGACGATGTCGACGTCGCGGTACATCCCCGACTTGACCCGCTTCTGGTACTCCAGCTTGGTGATGTACTGGACGTGGGTCTTGCGCTGGGCCGTGTAGAAGTTGGTGGCCGCGTAGGGGAGGTAGATATCGTCGATGGCGACGAACATGAAGGACGGGCGGTTCTTTGCCTCATCCCATGTGATCTTCATGTACTGCGCCCCGCCGAGCGGGACCTGGGTGAGCAGTTGCTCAAGCTCGGCCCGGAACTCGGGGCTCTGCGTGGTCAACTGCCAGTTCATGAAGTCGGACTTGCGCTGGGCCTTGGCCACGCGCTCCTTGGTCACGTCACCGACGATCTTCGACTTGACCGGCCCATTCGCGGGGAACAGTTCCTTGATCGCCCGAGCCGAGAAATCGACGCAGACCTCGGTCAGGAGCGGATGGACGACCTTTGACGCGCCCTCGAACGTCGCACCGCCGGGGGCGTCGTCGCCGAGGCCCGTCCGGCGGATACCCTCCTCGTACTGCTTGTCTCGCTTGGAACGGGCTTCCTTGTCGCGGGTGATCAGGTCGACGAAATCGGTGGCGAGCCGGTTGAGGGCCGATTCGTCCATCGTCTCGGCTAGGTTGGAGAGGAACTCCGAGTCGCCTTCCTTCGGACTGTCGTCCAGCTTGACGATCGCGCCACCGTCCTCGGTGTCCTCGACATCCGATTCGTCTTCGTCGAGCTCCACGAACTCGCCTTCGGTCGGCTCGTCGGTGTCGAGATCGTCGTCAGCCATAACTGTCCATCACCGCGACGCGGCCCTTCTTGAGAGCCGGATAATAGTCCTCAGCGGTGCGTTTTAGCCAGTCTGCAATTTCGTCGAAGGAATCGGGGTCGAAATGCTCGGCTGTGCGGCGGCCGTTCATGTCGTCACCGAGCCAGACGTCCCATCCGCCGTCCCAGAACGACTGCATCCCGACGTTGATCTCGTGGGCGTACAGCGCGCGGAGGATTTGGCTCAGATCGCCTCGCAGGAACGCACTATGCCACGCGACGCGGCGGCGCTGCTCCTCGATGCGGGCGTCCTGGGGTTCACTGTCCAAGGTCGACACTCGTGGGCTTGAATTCGTAGGTGCTGATCGGCGTGGTGAGCATCCGCAGCGCCATCGCGCCCTTCGCCCGCTGAACGGCCTTTTCCAGACCCAGTTCGACGTAGAGATCGGGCTCCTTGCGAAGACCGATCGCGATCAGGAAGTGCTGCCAGCGCGACAGATAGTACCGTCGCATCACCGGTTGAGGTGACATGGTGACGCCAAGGCCATATTCGACGTAGGGGTAGGTGTGGCCGCTCATCCTTCAACACTCGGAATTACAGGGAACCCGAGGTCGCTAGGGCTCCACGTAAGTGTGACTGAGGAAAGTTCCGAGACGCTGTACGTCTCACCTTCAGTCGTAACGCTCGTCAGCCACGCTCCGAACTCACGCGCCTCGTACTCAGGCAGGACGATTTCGTTACCGTCGATCGAAATACGCACGACGTTCTGCCCCGGTGCGAGTTTCAGCCCAGCACGGTCAGTTTCGAGTTCGTGGTACTTGGCGACGAGATCGATGGACTTCATTCCAGACATGGTAAGTGCTCCTTTACGGTTTGTCGAGAGTCAG